>Ga0247611_10002011_pt1 | contig 34507 bp, 20 predicted proteins | sample 177DNAGHGhighgp2_FD_192422 | JGI IMG/M metagenome (GOLD analysis project Ga0247611, IMG submission 192422) | Sheep rumen microbial communities from Palmerston North, Manawatu-Wanganui, New Zealand - 1770 DNA GHGhigh gp2 | ecosystem: Host-associated > Mammals > Digestive system > Stomach > Rumen... | reverse complement strand
ACATGGCGGTGATCCTCGGCATACCTGCCGAAGTTCTCCGCTCAGATATCGCTGACCGCACCACCGAGGTAAGCCAGCGTTACCTCCGTGGCAAAGCGGCATCGAAAGTGAAACTCCACCATCAGGAGATGATGCTGGCGCAGGTCGGCTCTCCGCTGGCCATCGAGAATGCCCACCGCAACCTGCTGGATATGGAAGATGACGAGTAACTATGGCACAGCTTGAGACACTTGAAATATGCCGCATCGACCTGTTCACGGCGCAGGACGAGCTACAGCAACGCTACACTGATGACGTTGTTGCACGCATCCTGCGCATCCGTGAAGAGTATAACTGGTTCATCGCAAACCCTGACGCTAAGGACCGTCAGTTCATTGAGAATGCGGTGAGCCGCTATGGCATACACAAGTCGCTCGCTTATCGGGATCTCGGTGTCATCAAGGCGCTGCTGCCCCACCTGGCACAGGCCAGCCGTGACTTCCATCGCTATCGCTACAACGAGATGATCCTGGAGACCTACCAGATGGCGAAGAAACGCAAGGATACAAAGACGATGGAGAAGGCGGCATCTTCCTATGCCAAATACAACCGTGTGGACTTGGAGGACGAGCAGGCAGTCCCTTATGATCTTATCGTGGTGCAGCCCTTTACCGCTACCGACGACCCGTCGGTGCTGGGCATCAAGCCGATGCCACGGTTACAGGAGCGCATTCAGGAACTGCTGCACAAGTACCAAGCAGAGAATATCGACATCGAGGATGTCGAGTTTGAGGAGGCTGATCTGGAGGAGTCCACACTATTCCCACCCACCACCCAGTTTGACGACAAAGCCGATGGAGAAGAAAATATACTTTAACACCCCTCAACGCCTGACACAGTTGATAGGGGCCAATACCACCGTCATCGTGGCGGGGCGACGAACTGGTAAGACGGATTCTATTGCCTCGCCATTTGTACTGCGCAACATGCAACGCATGCCTGGCAGCACCGGTGGCATTGTGGTGCCCACCTACAAGCATGGTCTGACAAACACAATTCCGGGCCTGTTGGCGGCATGGAAACGGTGGGGCTTCGTGAATGGCATCCACTACGTCATTGGGCGACGGCCGCCTAAATCCTTCGGTAAGCCCATCATCGAACCTGCGGAGTATGAGCATGTCATCACCTTCTACAATGGTTCCTGCGCCATCATCATTTCTCAGGACCGACCCGGCAGCAGCAACTCGTTGACCCTTTCGTGGCTCCTGATCGACGAGGCTAAGTTCATCGATTACGAGCGTCTCAAGGACGAGACGCTGCCCGCCAATGGTGGTATCAAGTCCTATTTCGGACACCACTCGTTCAATCACTCAGTAATGATACTCAGTGATATGCCTCAGACGCAGAAAGGCTCGTGGTTCCTTCATTATCAGGACAAGATGGATGCTGACCTTATCGAGACGATCAAGGGCACCATCTATGAAATCTGGAAGACAAAGGAGCGCATCCGACAGCTTAATGCCAAAGGCGAGCCCATGCCGAAATACCTGCGCAACTACCTCCGGCAGATGGACAGGAATCTCAACAAGATGCGCTCTGTGGCCGTCTATTACAAGGAATACTCTTCGATTGAGAACCTGCAGCTTCTCGGCGAATCATACATCAAGCAGATGAAGCGCGACCTCACCCCCAAGACGTTTCAGACATCCATCCTTTGTCAACGCATCGGCATTGCCAAAGACGGATTCTATTCGTCTATGCGTGAGGCACACAAGTATAACGCCAGTGACTTCGAGTATCTCGACAGTCTTGGCTATGATTTCAATGAAAGTCAATTGGATTGCCGTGCCGACAAGGACTTGAACCCTTATGCCCCAATCTGCATCGGCATGGACTACAACGCCAATATCAATTGGATTGTGGCGGGTCAGCCTTCTGGACGGCGGCTCAATGTAATCAAGTCCTTCTACACGAAATTCGAGCGCAAAATCCCTGCGCTCATCGATGACTTTTGCCGCTACTACGTCCACCACCAGTGCAAGGTAGTGGTTTATTACTACGACAGTACTGCTCTTGGCGGTAACTATGCCGTTAACGAGCAGGACTTCCACTGGGTGGTGTGCCATGAGTTCGAGCGCCATGGCTGGCAAGTCGAGGACATCAACCTAGGAAACCCAATGCGGCATGACGAGAAATACCTGCTCATCAACCAGGGCTTTGCCGGAAAACAACGGCTCATGCCTATGTTTAACCGCCAAAACAATGATGACCTGATTCTCGCCATCCAGACAGCGGGCGTCGTGCGTGGCCGCAACGGTTTTCGCAAGGACAAGGGTGGCGAGAAACTCGCCGAGACCGAAGAAGATCTGCTGCAGCATCGCACCGACGGCACAGATGCTTTCGACACGCTCTACATCGGATGCGAAAAGTTCCCGTACCGCGATACCTTCGGTATTAACTCCAGCGGTGTGTTATAAATATAAGTGATTTAACACAAATTGCATTAGTAGGGCAACTATTTGGCACAAGCATAGAGTAATTTTGTGCCCATCAGATGGATTATGCTGCCTTGTGTCTTATGCTTTGTGACGAATCATACGCCACATGTAGCAGCGTTTATTAACCATCAAAATACTTATACATCATGATGTACTATGTATTTGTTCATCAGCCTTTTGCAACATTGATTTGCAGAGGGCTATTGCCTGCTGTATTTACAGATCAGCAGTTTGAGTCTTTTCCGGTCAAGGCGTATATCTACGCACTTGATGAGTACAAACGAGCAGCCGACTATTCGTATGAGTGGCACCAGGAGTATGCGAATCAACGTACCTTCGGCAATATGCCGAAAGTAGAATCACTACCCTTTAATGCTCTCATCGGCACAGTGACAATCGTTGGGCCAACAGACATCCCTGGCCTTTACCTAATCCGGAACGCCCACGAGTTTATTGCTCCTATCGATTGGGTGTTTGATGAGATCCTGAAACACGAGGATTACATCGAACGCGTGAACACCAAGATGTTCATCCCTCGCATTCCACACTTCATTGACGAATGCAGTAATCTCATCGTACCTCTGAATCCTTTCATTCATGGAGTGGCCTCTTTTGGAGGTGGTTTCAACGTGGAACTCGTCGGCAGCTTTGCAAAACTCGTCCTTGACGAGAATGAAAAGCTCAAGCCTTTCACCAAATTCACCATTTGGCATGGCAACGATGGCATGAGCTTCGTTGTGGATGATGGGACTAAAGTTCTTTACGAACTAGTCCCCAACGGCAGCGACTTGAAGCGCTACCCCAGCCTCCTTACACCAGATGGTACAATCACACGCTCCAAGCTGTGTTTCTCGTGCCGCATCCCTCTGACTGATTGATTTTTCAACTTGTAGTAAGCCAATCTGAAAAATAATCATTAAATTTGCCGTGTCATTCAACCGTGAGTGACAAGACATAGAGGGTAAATTAAGTTCATTATACCTCCTGTTCGTTGGAAATTTAGGACATTTCAAAATGACAGATAGGGATGTATGATGGCTCTTTGCTTTGCGTGAGCCACTACATCATCTGTCCGGTATGTCCTAAAACCGCCAACGTGATGTTTTCGGCTCACGTTCTTTTTGAATTCCCGAAATATTTAACTTTTTTCCATTTTATAGCGCCAAGATATGGCACTCGTCTTTATTATCTTTGCCGCGTGAATACATAGATAAATGTTATCATTTTCCTATTGTATGATGGGATTTTCAAGAAAAATGTTTATCTTTGCCCTCACTTATATAAGAACTAGTTCTTATATATCCAGCTATCGACCATATACATAAACGATTTATTACAGACTCCTTTGCAGTTATATGAGCTTTGGTCGGCTCGCTGGAACTACACTGGAGTTTGCCTTTGAGTATATACGAATAACACAATAGTATGGCAATACAACGAAAAAACAGCCCTTATAGCGCAGCATTAACTGGCTGTTCCTTCATGTTCTATGAAATGAACCGATGCTTACCTCTACTTTTGTCAAGCGATGCCCAAGCTTTGATGAAACAAGAGATTGAGGAAAACAAAATCCTCTTGGTTAATTCTCTTGTTTCTAGGCAAAGATTCGTGGCCGAATTTCAGCGCCGGTTCAATGCGGTACCTAGAAACTTCTGGATATGGTATCAAACACTTGAAGAAAAAGCGCAACGAGCTGCTCTATTCTATGTCATCATGAAAACCTATCGCCTGGTATTCGATTTCCACTTCAATGTAGTCGTAAAGAAATGGAGAATGGCAGAGCGAATCGTTACCAAGTCAGATATTCTTATGGAAATTAACGAAATCTCCGGCAAGGACGATTTTGTTGATAGCTGGTCTGACAAAACCAAGAACAAGTGTGCTGTCCAATTTATGACTTTTTTGCGTCAATCAGGACTGATGGACGAGAGAACCAACGAAATCCATCCGTTACAGTTCGAACCAGCAGATGTTGAATATTACTTTAACACTGGAGATGAGTGGTTCCTTGAAGCCGCACTTCTTTTCCCTGATGAAATAGAAACATTAAAATCACAGCTGCAATGAGAACAATGACTGTCGAAGAATTGTACGATTATCTACGCTCACCTCAGTTTCTTGATGTGAACAGTGGAAACATCTTCTACAACTACTATTTGTATCAGTACGCAGCCGACACTGAGTACAAGATGCGGGAGCAGATTCACGAGTTCAAGAAGAGATTAGAGCGCCCCACAAGTTATGAGGACGCCCTGGTTCTTGACCTGTTCGAAGTGTTCTGTGATTATCTCCGTTCCGAGAAATTCGGAGAACAAACCCTTCTTGATGATACATTTGAGGAGGACAAATCAAATCCCGACACGGTCACCCAAGAGCTAACAGATGAAGCTAATTCAGATGCTTTCATTAGTTTTGTTCACAATCGTATAACCGAACATATCTCTGCACCTTCTGCTGATGACAAAAACAAGACACTAATTTTTGTCCATGGCATCGGCAAAATGTTCCCTTACCTAAGAACTAATGTGTTCCTGACACGCTACGAGAAATATAACGATCCCAACAGCTATAAGATAGTGCTGTTTTATCCGGGCCATCAAGAGAAAAACTCATTCTCTTTGTTCGACCGATTGGATGATGCACATACTTATAGGGCCATTTTACTTGTAAACAAATAAAACACTAAGATATGATTTTCAAAGAATTATACGAGAAAGAGCTTACGCGTAAGGTCAACCCCGCTGTTTCAGCATCCGATCTTACCGACGACACCGTGATGACTGAGATTGTGGAGTACGTTTTCACTGAGGAAATCGTCATCAATCTCTTCAAAATCCTTACCAATATCAAAAAGAACCAAGGTAGCCATGTAGGTATTTGGATCAACGGCTACTATGGCTCTGGTAAGTCACACTTCTTGAAGTACACAAGTTACTGTCTGTCGAAACGATACAGCGACTTGGCATTCATACGCTTGATTGAAGCGACCGAGGAAATCATCAAGAATGCTAATGGTTTAGGCAAACTTGATGACAATGGTGTCACTATTGGCGAACTCAAGTCCTTGCAGAATTGGTATGTCAACCAGGCTGAGGTGGAGATGGTAATGTTCAACATCGGTGACGTACACGATGTCAATGCTGATCAGGCGACGGCATTCACCACCATCTTCTGGAATCAGTTCAACGAGAAACGAGGCTTTAATTCTCGCAACCTTGCTCTGGCACAGCACCTAGAAAAGGCTCTTGCCGATGATGGCAAGTTTGAGGAGTTTAAGGAATATGTCCGCACCAAAGGCTACGACTGGGTAAAGCATATTACCCGCTTTGCCGCTGGCAAGCTTGATATGGCGTTGGAAATGGCAAAAACCGTTGACCCGGCTCTCGCTATTGACGTCATCCGTGAACGCATCGTACACAACGACATCAACGTTTCTGTTGATGCTTTTGCCGACGAACTGAAGGAATATATTGATGCCAAAGGCAACCGTAACTTCCGCCTGTTGTTCTTCGTGGATGAGGTGAGCCAGTTCATCGGCACACACCGAGACCTGATTTTGCAGTTGCAGTCACTTGTCAAGCGCCTCGAAGAAGTGTGCGAGTCGCGTGTATGGATCGCCTGCACCGCACAACAGACACTCGAAGAGGTTGTGACCGGCACAGGAGGCAGCACCACCAATCCCGAGGATGAGGTGGGCAAAATTTTGGGCCGCTTTGAGGTGAGGGCTTCGTTGCAGGGCACTTCCCCCGAGTATATTACCCAAAAACGTATTCTCGAAAAGAAAGGTGAAGTAGAAGTCAAATTGTTTGAGCTCTATGAAAAGGATAAGGCAAAACTTGATGCACAGTTTGTTCTGCCCACGTCTTATCAAACCTATCGTGATAAGCAGGAGTTTGCCAACTACTATCCTTTCGTTCCTTATCAGTTCAAGCTCATCATGCGAGTCCTTGACTCTTTCGTAAGCATGAACTATGTGGATCGCCAGGTTCGAGGCAACGAACGTTCGCTCATCAATATCACCCACTCTATAGCTAAAGAGACACAGAACATGGAAGTGGGTCGCTTCATCTCGTTCGATAAATTCTATGGAGCAATGTTCCAAGGCTCGCTCCAGCATTTAGGCAAACGCGCTTTTGACAATGCAGAACAAGCCCTGAGCTTGATAACCGACCCTGTGAAGCAGGAAGCCTATCGTCGTGTTGTTTATGTGATGTTTATGCTCTGCAACCTCAGCGATACTGACAAGCAGACCTTCGCGGCAACGATCGATAATATCGTCACCCTGCTCATGGACAAGATCGACGAAAACAAGGCGGTCATCAAGCACGATGTTCAGACAATCATCGAGTTCTTGCTAAAGAATGCGGTCATTCGCAAGAAGAAGACTGATGCGGGCAATGAAGTATATGAGTTCCTGTCAGAAGAAGAAGCCAAGGTCTTGCAGTTAATCAACAACCAGACCGTTGACAACAACACTTATTGCGACTACTTAAAGGACATCTTTTTCAAGTATCTTGGCAACCCGTCCAACAAGGTGAACTTTGCTACCCGTTCGTTTAACGTGGGCGCATCGATCGACGGGAGAAACTACCTCAGCAACAACGCTGATGTGTTTGTTGATTTCATCACCTCTGCAGACACGGACTCTCCTGACCAGTTCGCTTTCTCTACAAATAACACGTCGATGGGCTCGCACCTCATCTTCTTCCTTTACCCGATGCTGAAGGAGAACAGCGAGCTGTTGCGAAACTTCCGAGACTATTGTCGCGTTCAACGCTTTGCCGCCGAACAGCAGGGCGCAAGCGAGGAACGCCGCCGCACGGTAATGGAGTTCCAACAACGCGCCAACGACATGCGCAAGAATGAGATAGAGCCGGAGTTCCAAAAAATCCTGGATAATTGTCCCATCGTGTCATGTGCTAGTGTGCTTTCATCGTCCGTCGTGGGCAGTACCACCAAGGCCGAGCGCTATAAGCATCTGCTGGACGTACACATGGGAACGCTCTACCAGTACGCCAAGATGGTGGATAATCCTGATGTGCCGCGCACACAAAGCGAACTGCAGGCTAAGATTCTGCGACCTATGGATTCTCAGATCTTCACTGACGCACTCTCCCTTCCTGAGAAGAAGGTGAAAGATATGCTTGAGCGAATGCCGCATGACGCTACCGTATCCGATGTCGTTCGTCATTTCTCACGTGCTCCTTACGGCTGGTCTGATATGGCAACCATCTACTATGTCAACGAGCTTGTGCGCCGTCACTTGTATGCGTTCAATTATAACAACATTCCAGATGTAAGCCGTGAGGATACGGCACGCAATATTGTGCGTGACTCGGCCAAATTCACCATCGAGAAAGCTAAAGCTATCTCTCAGGAGGTGCTCAACGAGTTTATTGAGGCCTGGAAGAAGATCTTCAACAAAGTTTCAGTCAAGGGTAGCAACGACAGCACTGAGCTGTACCGCGCTTGCAAAGAGGCAGATGACAGCGACCTGAACAGGCTACTCACCAATTATCGCAAATTATCTCATAAGATTAATGCTTGCCCATTCCAGCACACGATTGAAGAGGCCATTGAACTTATGGAACAATGGAGCAATATCCGCGACCACCTGAAGTTCTTCCAGACCATTATCAATGACAAAGAGCATGCTGCCACTTTATTTGATACCTGCCTGAAGATCAATTCATTTGTCAACGACCAGTTCGATAACTACAGCAACCTGCTCAAGTTCCTGGATGACAACCGCGATAATTTCGCCTTCTTGAGCGATGAGTACAAGGAAACCGTAACATCCCTGAAAGCCATCCAAAATGATGAAGAGCCCTGGGATCGTCTGCCGCAGTATATCAAGATGCGCAACGCATTGCGTACACAGCTCAATGCGCTAACTGACCAGTTCAAGAAGGAAATCAAGGATAAATACACTGTAGTATTTGATGAGTTGGAGAAATATGCTGCTGAAATGAAGGTTGAACGGGAGAAGTTTGCTAATAGGGATGGCACGATCATGCTCAAGTGCAATACGTCCAACCTCTTTGCCCTTCAGGCTGCTATCAACGAGGTAAACGGATTCCGTGAGCAACAGTACGCCCGCATTAATGCTGCGGTATCTCAAAAACCGTCACCTGACCCAGTCGATAAAAAGAAAGTTCGCAAGTTGGTTCATCTTGATACACATACACTAAAGCCCATGCGAACAGAGGCCGATGTTGATGAATACTTGCTCAAGCTAAAAGAACAGCTGATGAAGTACATTGACGGCAATAATGACATAATTGTAAACTGATATGAATACCATCGAGTTAAGAAATATCCGCTCATTGTCGGGAATGAATTTTTTCATTCCCGACTATCAACGCGGTTACCGCTGGACAAGCGATCAAGCCATTCAGATGCTTGAAGACTTCAAAGAGTTCTGTAAAAGGATTGAGAATGATAAAGTGAGTCCTGGAGAGTTTTATTGCCTTCAACCTATTGTTGTGAAGCCCAAAGCTTGGCAAGATAAGGACGGTAATGACATCACTGGCTATGAAGTGATCGACGGCCAGCAAAGGCTCACGACATTGTTTATCATCCTCAAGTGCATAGATAATATAGCCCAAGTCCTGTTTGAAGATTTCAGGCTTTATTCATTAACTTATGAGACAAGGCTTGAATACGACTCACAAAAGTTCCTGGAATCAATCGATCATCCATCTAATGACGCGAATGAATTTATTGATTTCTTTTACATGGACATGGTCTATCAAGCTGCCATAAGGTGGTTTGATTCAAATACCGACTACAAGAAAAGAATCTGCAACGCCTTGCTGGATCGTTCCATCGATGAGGAAACAAACCAGGACAAGGCAAAAAACATTCGGGTCATCTGGTACGAAGTGACTGAGGACAGTTCAGCCACATCAATCGATATCTTCACCAGGTTGAATATTGGCAAAATCCCTCTGACGAATGCAGAGCTTATCAAGGCATTGCTGCTGAGAAAAGGCAATTTTGCCGAGAGTGAATCATCCATGAGGCAGCTGAAGATAGCAGCAGAGTGGAACCATATCGAGCAAAAGCTTCAAGACGACTCATTCTGGTATTTTCTCTATCGTACCGGCCATCCTTTCACCTACGAGAATCGCATTGAATTCATTTTCGATCTGATGAAAGGAAGGGACAAAGAAAAAGACCCCGAGTTTTATCACACCTTCAACAAATTCAATGAGGAGCTGAAACTGCTCCAGGCAGATAAGAGCTTCAAAAGCGACCAACTGAGGGTTGAGCACATTTGGAATGAGGTTAAGAATGTCTTTCAGACTTTTGAAGAGTGGTATGAAGACCGCCAGCTTTATCACTATATCGGTTTCCTCATCGAGTATGGAGCCGACATCAATGAGCTCAACAGAAAGTCACTGTCGTTGAGCAAAACCGATTTCATTCAGCACATCAAAGCGCTGATTAAATACCTGCTGAGGGGTGTCAACCTTGACAAGCTGTCCTTCAGCGATACCAAGGGCAACATCCGTAAGACGCTTCTCCTTTTCAACATCATCACTGTGTTGAAGGACAAAAAGTCTGATTTGCGGTTCCCCTTCAATAAATACAAAACCGAGAAGTGGGATATTGAGCACATCTGTTCTCAGACCGAGAAGGAAATCTCGGATGACAAGCAGAGAAACGCCTGGATCAATGACATCCTGGACTTTTTCAATCCGTCGAGTGATGATGAGGAGGTAGCAGGTCTCATTGAGAAAGTTCAGGCGTTAAGGGCTGATAGAATCAACGAAACTGAGTTTAACGAGGTTTTCGCTCAAGTACAGAAGTATTTCGACGAAGACAGCTCTGAAAACAATTTTGACAAAGACAGCATCTCCAACCTCGCCCTGTTGGACCAGGAGACCAACAGGAGCTATGGAAATGCTTTCTTCCCGATTAAGCGCAAGAGAATCATCGCCAATGACCAACTTGGCATCTTTGTCCCCATCGCCACCAAGAATGTGTTCTTGAAGTATTACTCCAAGCGGAGCAATAATCTGATGCGATGGTATGCTTCGGATGCCGAAGACTATCTTGAGAGCATGAAAGAAATGTTGAACGAATTCCTTGAGAGCCATGTCACAGACGAATAACGAATATAGAGGAGAACGTCTCTCATTTTTCGAGATCTTCTCCAAAAAGAAATATAAACTTGTAGTCCCCATCATCCAGCGAGACTACGCCCAGGGCCGGGTCAATGACACAGTCAAGGAAGTCAGGAACGACTTTCTCAATGCGTTGTATGACTATCTTGACGAGAACAAGCCGTCAAGAGACCTTGACTTCGTGTATGGCACGCTTCTCCAAGACAATGATGAGAATCGGCCGCTTTTCATTCCTCTTGACGGACAGCAGCGCTTGACAACGCTGTTCTTGCTCCATTGGTTCCTCTATCAGATATCAGAAGACGAGGAACTGAAAGAAAAATTCAAGAACACGCTGCTGGAGGGCGAACGGTCATTGTTCACCTATGAGACACGACAAAGCTCTGAAGATTTCTGTAACGCTCTGATGAGGTCACATATAGACATGAACAATCTTTTGCCCGTTAAGATAAAGGAAGGCAAACGCGAGATAGAGGCCATCAGTCTGTCAGAGACGATTAAAGACCAGCCCTGGTTTTTCCGTATCTGGAAAAACGATCCCACGGTGCAGTCCATGCTTGTCATGCTTGATTCCATCCATGAGAAGTTCATTGACCGTCCTGAATTCTTCAATGAGCTATTGGATGAGGAAAACCCGATTATCACGTTCATCTTCATGGATCTGAAGAAATACAAGCTCACCGATGACTTGTACATAAAGATGAACTCTCGGGGTAAGCCCCTTACCAGGTTTGAAAACTTCAAGGCCAAATTTGAACAATACCTGAAGAATCTCCTGAATGATGATCCCGAACTGAAGAGCAAAAGATTCACCCTTTGCACCTCATCTGGTGACATCGGGGTCGATCTGCACCACTATTTCTCACACAGCATCGACACGAAGTGGACCACGCTGTTTTGGCAATACTGCAAAAATGGCAACGAGAGGATGCTGGATACTTATATAGAAAACTTCATCCGCGTGATCATTACCGGCCATTACGCTTCAAGCGTCAATTTGACTGGTAATGCTAAGACTGATGAGACTTTCGATGTCCTCATGAGTACAGATGCCGAACTGAAGAGCCTTTCTTTCGGCAAATATGAATCTACTCAAGCCTTGAACAAGGATGCCGTGCTTGAGGTGGTCAAAGCCATGGATGCGCTCTACAACGGCAACCAAAAAGTGAAGCACTTGATGGACGAGGATTACAGGTTCTATTATGACGAAGAGGCAATCTTTGCCAAAGTGCTTGACAACAATCTGACAAGAAACGAACGCATTCAGTTCTATGCCTATATTCAATTCCTGATTCAGAACAATGGGGAAACGGAAGGAATCAATGAATGGATGCGTGTCATTCACAACCTTTCCCATCCAGACAACTCTGTTATTGACGGCAACGACGACTTGTCTCGTAGCATCAAATCGGTGAAGTCTTTGTTGAGCCATTCATCTGAAATCATTTCCTATCTTCAAAGCCATAAAATCATTGGTTTCTCAACCCATCAGGGAGAAGAGGAAGGTATCAAAGCTCGTTTGTTGGACAAACCTGGTTGGAAAGATGCTATTGAAAGCACTGAGAAACACAATTACTTCAATGGCCAGATCGCTTTTATCATGGAATTTGCTGGCATTGTGGATGCATATAAGCGGGACAAGTCTCTGTCCTGGTCAACAGAAGATAACGATGTATATCTGTTGGCATTTAAGCATTATGCCAAAATCGCATCATTCATTTTCCAGCTGGATGAGAACAAGGTAAGGAGCAATAATGTCGATTATTGCTTTGAGCGTGCCGTGTTAAGTCATGGCAACTATTTGCTCAAGGCTTCCAGCAATCGGAGGAACCTGCTTTCGACCGAAACGGTCGCCAAGAACGTGAAACGTGACTTGAGCTGGAAACGATTGCTGCGCCTGAACGAGACAAGGCCAGATCTCGTTTACGGTCAAAAGTTGGTGAAGGCCACGTTTGATGACATAGATAATGACGATGACATTATCAATGCCCTCGAACGCCAATGCCAAGGTAAAGTCTTTGATGAGAAATGGCGCGAGGTATTGATCTCTAACCCCGAACTCATCAGTGCGTCCGAATATGGATTCATGGCCTTCCATGAAGACCAAATTCTGCTTCTTATTTACTGGTTCACCAATGCTTACCATTACGAGTTGTTCACTTACAACCTTTGGTTACAAAAGTTCGAAGAAAAGGAAGAATCATTCCCGGGGTTTAAAATATCTTATGAATGGCAGAAGACATACGATGTGGTTCCATATATCTGGTTATACGGTTACAAGTACCGAAGGAAAGCATACCACATTTATATTGAAACCATGCTGGGGGATGATGGCGATTTTGATGAATTCAAAGTTTCATTCGGCTTCGATAACGAGAGAAGGTATGACTATCCAGAAGAAATTATGGAACTGATGGAGGAGTTGAAGTTTGAACCGAGCGAAGATGAGAATGACAATTCCTATGAGTGGTTCTCGAAATCCGAGAACAATGTCTATCAAAGAGTGAAAGAACTCACCACGAAATTAGATGAACTGAAGCAATAAAATGGATACCAATAGGCTGAAACGCTTCGCTACTGAAGCTCGCAATAAACTCATGCAGGGCGTGGCCCATCGCTTGATAGCGTTGGGGTTCCGTCCCGATGGTTCTGCACCCGAGGAACCTCAATTGCAAGGTGGTGGTGCTACCTTCATGGGCGGCATCGTCTCCGAGGACTTCTATCAGAAATGGAATTCCCTGCACCAGTCCGTGCAGATGCGCAGCATTGACGAAATCGTCGAAGAAGCCGCCTATACCTGGTTCAATCGGCTTGTGGCGATCCAAATCATGGTGCGCAACCGCCTGATCTCTCCCGTCCTTGATTTTGACGAGGCTGGTGCACGTGTGCCTGTCATCGTCGCTGAGGCTCGGCAAGGTCGCTGCCCGCAGATGGACAGTGACACCAGCCGGCAACTCAACGCCTTGATTGACGATGACCGCAAGACCGATGAGCAGTTTTCACTGCTGATCACTGCCTTCTGTCACAGCAATCCAGTGATTTATTCATGCTTTGGCCACATCAAGGACTATACGGAGTTATTGTTACCTATCGACATCCTGGCCGATGGCGGCTTTGTGTCCATGCTTAACGATACTGACTTCATCACCGATGAAGACTATGAGTCGCCCGAACTGATTGGCTGGCTCTATCAGTTCTACATCAGCGAAAAGAAAGACGACGTTTTCGCTTCCTTCAAGAAAGGCAAGAAAGCCGAAGCCAAGGACATCCCTGCTGCTACCCAGATTTTCACGCCCAATTGGATCGTGAAATACATGGTTCAGAACACCGTGGGCCGTATCTATCTTGATAACAACCCCGATGCTGCTGCGGACTTCAAGCCCAAGTGGAAATATCTCATTGAGAACGATGATGCTTCACCAGAACACAAACTTGTCGTGGATGACCTTGCAGACCTCAAGGTGGCCGACCTCGCCTGTGGCTCCGGCCACATCCTCAACGAGTGCTTCGATTTGCTCTATGACCTCTATGTGGCAGAAGGTTACAGCCGTCGCCAGGCGATAGAGAGTATCTTTGCCAATAACCTTACCGGCATTGACATCGATACCCGTGCCAAGCAACTTGCCACCTTTGCACTCCTGCTTAAAGCGTGTCAAAAAGACGAGTCGTTTGCCGATGCTCATGCTATGCCCCGTGTGATGGATTTCCCGCACGTCGATCGCTACACATGGCGCGACACGGGCGGGCATATGGCTTGTGCGCTTGAAATAGAATGGGTAAAAGGTGCAAACCAAGAAATAGACGACTGCTTCACCTTGATGGAACAGGCTCACAACTTGGGCAGCATCATGAAGTTTGACATCTCACCAGCAACGCGAGATTACATCAAACAGTGCGTTGCCGAACAAAAACGCCAGCAAAAGTATGAGGATGCTTTTGATGACTTGTTCCGTGGCTTTGAGATCATCCTTGCATTAACCGAGAAATACTCTGCGCTAGTGATGAATCCGCCGTATATGGGAGGAAGTAACATGAATACCGTTCTATCCGACTATGTAAGACGTAACTATCCTGATGGAAAAGCAGATTTAATGACAGTGTTCATGATTCAAGTAATGGATTTACTCCAAGTCAGAGGGTATTGGGCAATGATAAATCTACCATCATGGATGTTCTTGAGTTCTTTTGAGAGCTTGAGACGTATGATTGTTACTAAACAGCAAATAGTAGGTTTGTTGCATAATGGAAGAGGCGTTTTTGGAAGTGACTTCGGATCTGTTACATTTGTGAATCAAAATACTATCCCTTATACGAAAGGAGTTTATAGAAGATTATTCATAGAGCATGTTCAAGTAAGGAGTATAGAAAAGATTCATCAAATTTTTTTAGATGATAGTTTTGGAAAGTATTATGCAAATCAAATAGATTTTGATAATATACCTGGATGTCCAATTGGCTATTGGGTGAGCAAGAATATGTCAGCAGCTTTTACAAATCCAAAACTCTCTAACTATTGTGACCCTAAAAGTGGTTTATCAACGAGTGATAATAATAGGTTTATAAGGCATTGGTACGAGGTGTCATTAAGCCGCACTAACTTTGACACAACAAAACTTGAAGATACTCGTAACACAACATATATGTGGTACCCTATACAAAGAGGTGGTGGATATAGAAAGTGGTATGGGCTAAACTTAGATGTCATTAATTGGGAAGACAATGGTAGGGATATAATTCAATACGCTACTGAATTATATAAAAGCTATACACGAACTATAAAGAATATTCCTTATTATTTCAAACCAGGAATTAGTTGGTCATATATTACATCAGGAATACCATCTTTTAGAAAATTCAAGGAAGGTTATATTATTATTAATGCAGGTCCAGCTTGTTTTGATTTTAGAGAATGTGAACAAGAATATATTCATGCCTTTCTTAACTCAAAAATCACACGTGTATTCTTGAAATTTATTCAACCTACATTCAATTTTGATTCTGGACCTATCTCCCGTTTACCTCTGATATATAACAATCAATCAATTATCGTTGATGATATTATATTAAGAGTAAAACGGAGCATAGCCACCTCAAAAGAAGATTGGGATGCTCATGAAACGTCATGGGACTTCAAGGAAAACGAGCTGTTGAGAACATACAAGGAGGAAACTGAATTGAGCGGCGATAAACCTGCATTGCATCTTATTGATGTTCTCTTAGAGTACTACAAGAACCATTGGGAAGAATGTTTCGAGCGTCTCCATGCCAATGAGGAGGAGCTCAACCGCCAGTTCATTGACATCTATGGGCTACAAGACGAGCTAACGCCTGACGTCCCGATGGACGAAGTAACCATCCTGCAACAGGGTGAGATCTCAATTGAGAATAATGAAATAGTCTGGCATGATGACGTTATCATGAAGCAGTTCATCAGCTATGCTGTGGGCTGTATGATGGGCCGCTACAGCATCGACAAGCCCGGGCTGATTCTCGCCAATCAGGGAGACGGATTGAAGGAGTATGTGGCACTAGTGCCCGACTCCCGCTTCGAGGTCGATGACGACGGCATCATCCCCCTCATGCCAAGCGACACCTGGTTCAATGATAACGCCACGCTGCGCTTCAAGCGATTCGTGGCAACTGTCTTCGGTGAAGATTCGCTCAATGAGAACCTTAACTTCATCGAGCAGTCCCTGGGCAAGAGCATAGACCAGTATTTTGTCAAGGACTTCTGGAAAGACCACAAGAAGATGTACCAGAACCGCCCGATCTACTGGCTGTTCTCGTCCAAGAAGGGTGCTTTCCAGTGCCTGGTTTACATGCACCGCATGGACGCGTTCACCGCCGAACGCATCCGCTCCAAGTACCTGCTGCCGCACATCGAATGGCTCGTGTCCAAGGTGCAGGAGATGGAAGAGGCGCCCTCGCTTACCGCCCCCGAGCGCAAGTACCTCGACAACCTGCGCAAGCAGATCGACGAGTGCCGTGAGTACCACGAACGCCTCCACACCATCGCAGACCGTCAGATTGCTTTCGACCTCGACGACGGCGTGGTAGTCAACTACGCAAAATTCGGCGACACCCTCGCCAAACTTAAATAATAAGATTCATAGATGTTTGAAAGGCTAATCAGATTAGTTAGAGAAGAAAAGGTTTCACTTTTCATAGGTGCGGGTTTCTCGATTGAGGCCCATGCCCCATCTGTGCGCGACCTTTGCAATGCAATTCTTTCACAAATCGATGATGTGCAACTGCGAGATGCACATAAAAACGATGGATTAGCAGAGTTGTCAAATTTTTATGTGGAAGATGTTTGTTGCGGCAGCCGCAATAGCCTCATTGATCTTCTTGGAGGACTCTTTGATTTCATTCCAGCTAAAATGGACGACCATCAAGCTCTGGCGAATATACCTCATTTTCATAACATCTTCACAACTAATTATGATACGCTGCTTGAGGATTCCTTTGATAAGAAGGATTGTCAAGTAATAAGAAAGGATATTGATTGTGCCTATTTAGATAATGCAAAGCCCATAAAAATTTTTAAGATTCACGGCGATTTTGTAAATCAGGACTTTGTCGTCATCACATCCAAGGATTATAAGTCGTTCTTTAATAGAAACCCAAATCCACAAATGTGGAGTATCGTGATGCGTGAGTTCTTGACAAAGCACATTCTATTCATTGGGTACAGTCTTACTGACGATAATATCATAAGCATAATTAGGACAATCTCAAAGACAATCAACAAGAACCAGAAAGAAATGTACCTTATTGCCCCGGGCATAAACAAGCGCAAACAAGGGCAATTAAGGAAAATGCAGGTACATTATTATGATGCTGTAGCAAAAGATTTTCTCACAGAACTAACCAATGCTATAAAAGCTAATATCGGCAATGATTTCAGACATCGCAAGGTTAGTCCAGATACATTCTCGAAATTCTGCCACCTTCATGGTATAGATCCAGTTATTTCTTTGCAAAGGGATAAAGATAATCAAATCGTTGATTTTAAACCCATGAATGGCAGTAGCTTGCGCCATGCAATAAGTATGACAATGGATCCAAAGTATAAAGAAATCATTGAAAATATGGACTTTGAGAAGAATGGTGTATTCGTTGATAACACACCCATTCCACATGTCCCATATATTAGGTTTTATGAAAAGGATTTCTTGAGATGCACTCATTCGGTAAATGATTTGGTGATGAATGATGAAATAGCATCTGTGCTTATCGGTCCAGCTGTAAGAGATTTTCCTATGACTATTAGAATACCTTCAAGAAACTTCATGGAGAAGGTTGTTGGCCGGAATTATAGTCCCAAGAAAGGAAAGGCTGTGATAGAACTGGATTGCAACATCTATCAAATGAGATTTACAGTTGAAGTGAAAGAAAAAGATGAGAAAGGAACAAATCTGAATGTTACTTTTAATTTCACATTTAATGATACTTATACTGACAATAACGAAGCATTGAAATGGATAGATTTGATTGATGCATTCTTCTCGAAAGAAGATGTTTTTATCACTGAGATTTCTGCAAATCCATTCAATGCAACAAGTGTTATACAGGACAGTGAGTATAAGAATAATCTCAAAGATTTCAGAAGATATTTCGAGAACATTAAGCAGATAGAGTTAATAAGTGGCAAGTGCTTTAACACATATCATGGCTATTCCGACACGAACCTTAATTATTCGACAATTATTGTTTCGTATCTAAAACATGAGCCAGTTGTTATAAAAAACTTTGAAGGATTTGACTTCACAACGGAAGCACAATTTACTTCAGATTTTGTGAATAAAATTAGTATAGGAAGCCAAATGGCAATCGTTGTTACAGAGAATGAAAACTCATCGTACGTATTAAATGATAGGACATTTGTTATTCCATATACACACAATCTATATAATTCATGTGAAGTTCTTAAGGTGACGAAGCAGGATGACAATTATATGAAGATGCATTTCCACTATGGCGCTAAGTATTATGTGAAATTTTTTACTGACAAATCTGCAGATATGGAATTTCCAGAAATGACCCTGCTTGAAGATTGTAAAGAATCACTACAAACTGATTAAGAGTAATGGAAACAGGAAGACTCAAAATATTTGCCACAGAGGCCCGTGTGAAACTCATGCAGGGCGTAAAACGTCGCCTGCAGGCCCTGGGCTTTGACCTTGCTACCGGCGAGGCAAAGGAAATGCCCCAACGCCTGGAGGGCGGCGCTGTGCTCATGGGCACCATCGTCAGCGAGACGTTCTACGAGCAATGGATGTCGCTCTATCGCAACGTGCAGGCACGTAGCATCCGCGAGGTGGCTGAAGAAGCTGCCTACACATGGTTCAACCGCTTAATGGCCATCCGCATCATGTCGAAGCAGGGCTTTATCTCGCTCATCCTCGACTATGAGGATGACTCCGTGCGTGTGCCCCTCATTGTGGCTGAGGCACGCCAAGGCCGTGTGCCCATGATGAGCGATGCAGAGCATACTCGCCTAATAGAATTGCTTGATGATGATAGTCGCACTGCCGAGCAGTTCACCATCTTAATCGTTGCCTTCTGTCACGACAATCCCATCATCAACCGCTGCTTCGGAAAGATTGCCGACTACACCGAGTTGCTCCTTCCACAGGACGTCCTCGCTGATGGCGGCTTTGTGGACATGATCAACCATTCTGATTTTATTACCGATGAGCAGTATGGCACAGCCGAACTCATCGGTTGGCTTTATCAGTTCTACATTGCCGACCGTAAGGACGAGGCATTCGCAAAAAGCGGCAAATATGCCCCTGACGACATCGCTCCTGCAACCCAGATATTCACCCCTAACTGGATCGTGAAATACATGGTGCAGAACACCGTTGGCCGCATCTGCCTTGACAACGGCATTGCCGATCCCGATCAGGCCAACCAATGGAAATATCTCGTGGAGCAAACCCCAGCAGCACATGAGTCCCTGCAGTGTGAACTGGAGGACATGAAGGTGGCCGACCTGGCCTGCGGCTCGGGCCACATCCTCAACGAGTGTTTCGACTTGCTATATAAGGTTTACATCGAGAACGGCTACAGCCGCCGTGATGCTGTCGAAAAGATTTTTGCCCGCAACCTGCTGGGAATTGACCTCGATACTCGTGCCAAGCAGCTGGCCTCGTTCTCGCTGCTGATGAAAGCTTGTCGCAACGACCAGTCTTTCCTCGATGCCCATGCCATGCCCCGGGTCTATGACATGCCGCGTCCATTTACTGAAACAATGCGGAAATGGTTACATGGCGAAACCGAAGCAGACGAAGTCAAGCCTCTCATTAGCGGAATGTTCAGCCACTACTTGATGGGTGGAACGCAACAGATGAAGCAGGAACTTGCCGAGGCTGTCTGGTTGATGAATCATGCCGATACCTTGGGCAGCATCATGAAGTTCAACCTATCGGAAGCCACACGCAATGCGCTGATGGTTCGCACAGCTGAGTATGAAGAACTGCTTGCCAAAGGAGAAATCATCCCGGAACCCACAAAGCTCGCAATGCAGTACGCATATATCATCCTTGCGCTCACCGACAAGTATTCTGCTATCTGCATGAACCCACCTTACATGGGTAGCGGACGCTTCGACTCGATTCTCTCCAAGTATGTCAAGGACAACTACAAAGACAGTAAAGCCGACCTTTTCGCAGTCTTCATGCAAGTGGCCATCGACCGCCTAGCCGATAAAGGAAAGTATGGCATGATCAACATGCACTCATGGATGTTCCTATCGTCATATGAGGAATTACGATTTAATATAGTTAAAAATCAAACCATTGATTCGCTGTTACATCTTGGTCCGCGGACTTTTGACGAACTCGCTGGAGAAGTGGTACAGAGTGCATCTTTTATCATTACCAAGCAGAGTCCTGAATACGCTGGTCGGTTCTCAGGTTCTAAACATCCTGAAGCATCTGGCTGTCAAGCGATTTGCAACCAATCTGCAAATTACTTTCGCCTTGTGGATGGGCGCAATTGTGCTTCCAAAGAAAAGATGTTCCTCAATGCACTCTCAAATCAAACCAAAGGAGTGTATTACCCGGCAGTGCGTCAACACAACTTCGAAATGATCGCTGGTTTTACCATTGGTTATTGGATATCACATAGCTTCATCCAAACGTTTAAATTCGATAGGTTAGAGCATTTTGCTGATCCAAAAGCAGGGTTGGCTACAGGTAATAATAATCTATTTAGAAGATATTGGTGTGAAGTCAACATCTCAAAGATTGGTTTCAATTATTGTTCTACAGAAGAAACAAAATCATTGAAACACAAATGGTTCCCAACAAATTCTGGAGGGATTCAGAGAAAATGGTATTGTAATAATGAACTTGTAGTTAATTGGGAGAATGATGGTAAAGAAATAAGAGGATATAAAAACTCTGAAGGAAAACTAGCATCTAGACCTCAGAACACACAGTTCTTTTTTAAAGAAGGTCTAACTTGGAACAAGATAAGCATAAAAACACTTTCAGTCAAATGGAAACCTGTTGGTTTTATCTTTGATGACTCTAGTAGATCTGCGTTTGTTCATGACGAAAAACAGCTTAAACCTATTGTAGGATTATTGTGCTCTTGTGTAGCATTGAATTATCTGCAGTTCTTTAATCCGACAATGAATTACTCAAATGGTGATATCGCGAGAATTCCAATAAATAAGAATATATTTAACGATAGTATATCAAAACTTGTTAATCTTAATATTTCATTAAGCAAAGCTGATTGGGACGCTCACGAGACATCGTGGGATTTCCATGGCAACGAGTTGGTTGACATGACTGCTGATAAATACATCGACATCATGCATGACTATGGTGACTGTATTGGAGCAATGGTTGATCTGGCTCCCCCTGAACTGGATCGCTTGGAATGGCGCGTTGGTGTGTTCAAGACCAAGTGGGAAACTCAGTTTGAGCGGCTGCACGCCAATGAGGAGGAGCTCAACCGCCAGTTTATCGACATATACGGCCTGCAAGATGAGCTAACTCCTGAGGTACCAAAGGACGAGGTAACAATCCTCCAGCAAGGTGAGATATCAATCAAAGACGATGAGATTGTTTGGAACGACGATGTGCTGATGAAGCAGTTCATCAGTTACGCTGTGGGCTGTATGATGGGACGCTATAGTATCGACAAGCCTGGGCTGATTCTCGCCAATCAGGAAGACGGCTTGAAAGAGTATGCTGCACTGGTGCACAACTCCCGCTTCGAGGTCGATGATGATGGCATCATCCCGCTCATGCCAAGCGACACGTGGTTCAACGACAACGCCACGCTTCGCTTTAAGCGCTTTGTGGCAACTGTCTTTGGCGAAGAAATGCTCAATGAGAACCTCAACTTCATTGAGCAATCCCTGGGCAAGGGCATCGACCAATACTTTGTCAAGGACTTCTGGAAAGACCATAAGAAGATGTACCAGAACCGCCCGATTTATTGGCTGTTCTCGTCCAAGAAGGGCGCATTCCAGTGCCTGGTTTACATGCACCGCATGAATGCCTACACCGCCGAGCGCATCCGTTCCAAGTACCTGCTGCCGCACATCGAATGGCTCGTGCAGAAAGCCCAGGAACTTGAAGATATGCCCCTGCTCAATACACAGGATCGCCGCACCCTCGACAACCTGCACTCACAGATTGCAGAATGCCGAGAGTACCACGACCGCCTCCACGTCATCGCCGACCGTCAGATTGATTTCGATCTCGACGACGGCGTGGTAGTCAACTACGCAAAATTCGGCGACATCCTCGCCAAACTCAAATAAACATTACAGCAAATGGACTTTAAAAGGTTTTCAAGGCATAGAATTTGGAGAGTTTTATCGAGGTTTATTGATAAGACAACTATGCAAATACCTATAACACTTTTGATTATACCATTACTGTTTAGTGATTGGCGTTGGGGTGCTATTTTACCATTAACTATGATTGTAGATTTTACACTTCATGGAGCAGCGTTTCTCAATCAACATTATGTGTCATATTTAAAATTGAAACGTAATCTGTCTCTGTTTCAAGACGGAAAATATGAAGTATTGAAATCTCCGTTAATTGAGCAGTTTAACACTATAATAAATTCGTTCTATAATAATAATTTAGTATCTGTTTTCTTTCTTAAGAAAGATATTGCGGTTATAAGAACAAAACTTAAATACAAGTTCACTACAATTCCAGACTTATCAGGAATTTCAATTATAGCTGTTAAACATAATTATAATGAAAATTCAGATCGTGATAAAATTTTATTAGCTCATGAGTATGGCCACATTTATCATCCATTAATAAGATATAAAGATTTCCTTTTGCCAATTGTATTATCTATATATCAAATCATCTTGTTATTATGCGCAATAAATGGAGGTTCTTGGTTGATATTTATAATATTTCTTCCTCTTGTTTATTTTGTAATTTGGCAAAGCATTTATTTCTATAAATCACGTTTAGAGTCAGATGCTAACATAACAGCGCTACAATTGATTGAAAAAACCTGGGGTGTGGATATTATGCGTTATGCTGCATCAACTATAATGGGCTTACTTATTACTTCAAGTATAACTAAGAAAAAAGAGAAAGACCAAATCTCTGTTGATCGTTGTATCGCAGATCTAGCTCCATTCTTGTTCAATTATGACCGAAATATCTATATTATGGAATCTGAAAAAAGAACAAAAAATTATCTAATCGATAAAACTTTAGAACCAGAGATTCTAAAGAAAAAGTTGGCTAACGAAGAAACGATAAGGAATTTCCTAAAAACAAATGATTTTTGGCAAAGTTCTCTCAATCTTGTTCTTCAAGTAAGAAGTTATGTCATTATAATAATTTACATAGCTTGTTTGATTGCTGTATTATTCAGTATATCAGCTGCTTTTGTGGAAATAAATTATAAGATAGGATGGAATTCTATAATTATATTTTGTATATCCCTATTAGTCTATATATTTTCATTTTCTCTAATAAAAACAATCGTATGGAAGAAAAAAACAAAATTACAGGAACAGATTGGACTTTAGTGGAGAGCATGGTAAAACAAGTTTATCCAGATGTCCACAGACTATTATCGAATGACGATGTTCAAGATATTATTGAGTTATCAAAGAAAGGTATCCTTATTACGGCTGATGATGAAGCTGAAGATGAAGAAGGAGACTTGGATTTTCCATTAATGGAAGTGATGACTGCTGCTTCGCTTGGTTTCATGACTATACAAACGGCAATAAGTTATTTGCAATGGGAAAAGAATAGACCTAAACAAGTTGTTCAGCCTTCTACTAAGGATAGAGTTAAACGTATGTTGGAAGACGAAGAATATATTAAAAGACACCCAATTGAAGTCAAGAATGAATTAATGCGCCAGAAGGAATCAATTAATGCAGCACTTCAACGTTTTTTTCCGGAAGAAACCGATTCCGAAGAAAAGAAAGAATGATATTCTTGATTAAAATTTAAACCAATTTCATAGGTCTATATGATTGGAACGTAAGTTAAAATGGCATACTCGAAGAGAATATATTGATAGCATAGAATTATGGAGTTCAAACCGACAGACGCGCAAAAGAAGATATATGAATTCATAGAGCATGGTACCGGGAACGGTATCATAGATGCCGTCGCGGGCGCAGGTAAAACCACGACCTTGATGGGCTGTGCCGAACATATTAAGAACCGTCATGATGCCTTGTTTTGCGCTTTCAATAGGAGTATAAGAAAAGAAATTCAACGCAAGTTTCAAGAGCGTGGAGTTAATGTCGCTGTAAAGACCAACCATGCTTTGGGTTTGCAAATCTTACGTAGCAAACTCCGCACCAAGTTGAAGGATAATAAGTATAAGAGTTTCATCGACGATGAAGAATTCTTTAAGCTCATCGAGGAACACATTAATGCAATTCTTGAAATAAAGAGTTTGATGTCAGTTGCAGAAATACGAGACGTGCAAGAAAAAAGAATCACGCTCACTTCACAAGATGAAATATATCATTTTAACCAAAGCCTTCATAACTTAAAATGTATCTTAACGTTTCTTTTAGACATTAATGATAAGTTCAGGTTGACGTTATGTGAAAACAGCCTTAAAGCTTATGAAGAATTGGTTGAACATTTCGGCATTTTCGAAAAAGATAGCCGATACCTATATCATCCCTCGGAGCTTCCATTCTACATTAAGGCGCATCAGATAATGCTAAAAGCAGGCAACGAAATGGCACAAACACAAGGCATCATTGATTTTGTGGATATGCTGTACTTGCCGCACTTGCTCAATCTTGAAGCAAAAGTCCAATATGGTTTTGTGTTTGTTGATGAGTGTCAAGATCTATCAAGAGCACAAATTGAGATAGTTCAGAAATATGTCAAACCTACGGGCAGAGTGCTGGCTGTAGGTGATCCTTATCAATCCATATATGGCTTTGCTGGAGCAGACTCGGAGTCGTTCGACAGAGTAATGAGAATGTTCAACTGCAAGCGGTTATATCTTACTGACTGCTTCCGCTGTCCAACTAAAGCCATTGAAATTGCTCAAACTATTAGAGAAGATATTAAGGGCTTTAAGAAAGAGCCAGGCTTAGTCACGATTCTCAAGAATCACGAAGTGTTGCGTCGCCTTCGCCCTGGAGATCTTGTGATTTGTCGCTTCCGTGACCCCCTGCGCGCACTGGCAATGAAACTAGTGAACAGAGACATTAAAGTTCACATGCATCCCGATGAAGTAGAAGAATTCATTGGCGACTACAAAGCATACTTTCGCCCAGCTGAATTAAGAAAAAAACTCACCGAAGACAACCTTGAAGATTTTCTTGCCTCTATTGAGCAAAGAAACATCAAGCGTTTTTACGCAGAGTATTATAACATTGACCCTGCGATCAAAGCCGTAAGAATTAATGAAGCAACAAATCTATTGCAAGATTCATTATGGTTCTTTAGAAACAAGTTCATCGATTGGCAACTCAACACAATTGACAGCATTTTGGTGCGCTTGAAAGAGACTTTGCAACATCTTGGTGATGATGCCATAAAGATTTCTACCATACATCGAGCGAAAGGTTTAGAGAATGAACGCGTATTCATTTTGGAATACAACAAATTACCAGTTCCAAGAATACGACAATGGGAAATTGAACAGGAACGAAATCTTCACTATGTGGCTGTGACACGTCCCATGAGTGAGTTGTATCTTTGCATGGAACAACAAGAAAACAATGAGGTTGATGAAAAGGATGAAACACCTGATCAAACTGCCGCAAATCAAGAACCAGACTCTGCTCTTAGACAGAATCTTGCTCATTTTCAAAAACCGCCTGTCCGTGCAGACAATTTCATCAAAATATTGCCAATTACCGCTGCGAAGAATATGCCAAATAAATTCTATCAATTTGGTGAAGTAATAGACACACCATTCCATGGCTTGTCCAAACCTTTCCAAAAGGCAAAATTCTGGGCGATAAAAGAAGCATTAGATGAATCAGAATATGACATCGAAAGCATTGTATGTTCAAGCTATCTTGATACATATATCTTGAATAGTCCCAATGGAAAACGTGTGTACGATGGACATTATAAAGCTTCAGGTACATATCATTTCACTTCTCGTGAGTCATATCAAGACAATGAAGTTATATTACCTTATCTAAATGATGAATCCAATTATCCTATTCAATTTGAATACGAACCTAAAAATGAGGGTTTTGTAGCGGCACACAGTATCATTTCTGCTGGCTGCAAAGAATTGGGAATCTTGAATACCAATATCTTCAAAGAAGGCTGGAACATGGTCTACTGCCTTAAGACAGTAACCTCATACGCTTACTTAAAATTAGCATTTAATGGAAGTGGTAGAATCACAACCCTTATGCCTTTCTCCACAGAAGGCAAAGATGATACCGCTCTCAATAGTTTACTTGAAATAATTTCACACCTATGGCAACGGTAAAAGAAATAATATCAATGTGTAAAGCGGGCCAAATCCAAGAGGCTTATGATACAGCCATCGCGGATAAGGAAGCTAATCCCACGAATGTTTGGACACAACGTGAGGTCGGATGGGCACTTTACTACTTAATTAAAGCTGATGCAGACAGCAGTAATTACGACTCGCTCTTAGAGCATCTAAATGAGTTGAAAACACTTGACTTGTTGACGGCTAATGAAGACAACACGATTTTTGAAAGTGTGTTATTCTCGGTTGGCAAGTATATAAAAAACAATGTGTTCCTTAACGACTCGTCGGCATTCTCAAAACTGTCATCAATTTTTCAAATCCTTAAAGACTTCAGCTTTATTCCATCAAGAGGCCACTCATTCCTTTTACAATGCTTCATTAAATTTAATGGCTGGAGTGAAATGGCTGACTTCTTTGATTGGTGGAACCTTGACAATCTCACGCCAGAGGATTATGTGCCATTTGTCACCGCGAAAGGAAACAAACTGATGACATTGGCAGAACGTGCTTTCATCGCCAACTCAAAAGCTCTTTTGCAGATAAATGACCTGGGGCGCATTGAGGAATTCTTGCCCAAACTCGACACTCTGATGGAAACCCATCCCGAAATGACTTACCCGGGCTATTTTTACGGAAAACTGCTCCTTTCACTTGGCAGTGATGAAGACGAAGCCCTTAAGGTTATCATTCCTTTCGCGCGTAAAAAAGCAACGGAATTCTGGGTATGGCAGCTTATTAGTGATGTGTTTGCACATGATCAAGAGAAACGACTTGCATGTTTGCTACGTGCCGTGAATTGCCGAACACAAGAAAACTTCTTGGGTAAAGTGAGAATTAAACTTGCTGACTACTATGTCAGGAGTCAGCAATATGATAAGGCTCGATTCCATATCGACAAAGTAACACGCAATTATGTTGAGCAAGGATGGAAGCTGCCACCAGAGATAGACAATTGGATACATGAACCTTGGATAAACAACACTAGGCCAAATGGCGATGTTAGTCTGGACTACATGGCTATTACAAACGGCATCATTTGCGAAGGAGCAGAAGAGGCTGTTGCCGTTGTCACTCACGTTGATCCAAAGTCTTGGCGCGTAAGCATGATTTACGGTTATAAGAAACGACTTTCGCAGAAACTACGTATCAAAGTTGGACCTGGTGCCGTGTTGAAAATCAGCTTCTATGTTGAGGCCGATGGCAAGCCGAAAATCCTTAATGCTATAAAGGGTATTTTCTCCAATAACTTGGATTATGCAAAGATTGTCCAAGGAGTAGTCAGTAAAAGAGAGGACAAGAGTTTTGCTTTTCTTAGAACAGACTCTCAAGATTATTTTATTACACCAGCAGTTGTGCAAAAATATCATGTGAGTGATGGAGAAAAGCTCAAGGCTCTTGTCGTATATGATTACGAAAAGAAGAAAGAATCATGGAGTTGGGTATGTGTAAGCATCAAAAAATAATTGAAGATGGAAACACTGAATTATAACGCAAAGATAGCGATTCTTAGATTGCTTCAAGAAATCATGAACGCTGATCATTTTGTTCATGAAAATGAGTTGGAATATATGAATCAGGTCATGGCATCATTCAAACTGGATGATAGCCATCGTGAAGAAGTTGATAACCTCGAGATGAACGAGGCTATGGATGTGGTAAAAGAATTAACCTCATCCCAAAAGTCATTAACTGCTCAAATGATGGGCAAAATGGTAATCATTGATAAGGATATCAACTATAATGAAGTAATTCTCTACAATGATATTTGCCACTCATGTAACATAGATGAAGAGTTCAATGTAGATGATTATCCTGATTTATCATTGAGCGGACCCTTTATTAATCCAGAGGACATATTGGAAATGGTTTAAGAATTATGGCACTTCAAGATAAAATATATCAATATTTTGACAGGGACCCGAACCTGAAGGTCTTGTTCCTTTTCAACAACGAGCTTCTCGCAATGGAATTGCGAGATCTCGATTGGAGAGATGGTTTCCGCTATGTCGAGTTTCAGGGCGACTGGTTTACCACCAAGTACCGCCTTGACCATGAATGGAAAGACGAGCGAATTGTGATGTTCTTCAAGCAGGTTTCCCCCTTAAAGAACAAATCCCTGCAACTGAGTTTTCCATTGATGGATGTGCTGTGCGCCAATATGGAGTACGAAGAACAATCCTACGTCGCCTTCATGCAGCAGAACGGCATACCCGACAATGACCGTCAGTTGGTGCGCTTTATTGAAAGCAACATCAAACCGTTGCAAACCGAGAAGATGATGCGTATGTTCCAGAGCTATTATCAAGACCGCAGCGTGAACACGGATATTCTCGTTCGGGGCATGATCAGCTCGTTCATGAATAAACGGTCAGTCCTGGATTGGGACAATATCATCGTCCAGATTATCCTTTTAGGCAAAGAAGAAGAGAACCAGAAGCTGCATGACTTCTTTGTACGCCTGCGAGGAAGCAAAGAGTGCGAGAGAGCTTTGCAGGAGAAACTCACCAACATCTTCGGAATTGGCTTTAATCCCACTTCAACGACCAAGATTGATGATATAGTCAAGGTAATTAAGTATAATGCCATCGTGCAGAACCTTTCACCATCGGATGCCGATGATTACCAAACTTTGCGCATTGATGACAGTATCGCCCTGCAGCAACTCAACCGCATCTTCGAACTTGCCATGAGCAACACGAAGACATCGGTACCGTTCCTGCAGGTTCTTGAAGAAATGGGCCAAGATATCCATGACGACAAGATCATCAAATGGTATGGCACCGAAGCCAAATACACTTTCTTGCCGGCCAAAATGTTCATTCCTATTGTCAGGTCATTACTTGAGGACAAGATTGAAACCGAGCCAGAGCTTGTTCTCGCTCGGATCGAGGATTTCTTGCTTAAGTACAATGACCACGGCTCTATGGCAACGGTCATGGACTACAGTATTTGCGTAGCCCGCTACTACATAAAACATCAATCGCTAGGTTCATTGACTCTCAATAAGCCTGATGAGTATGTGCTTCGATACCAGGAAGATTACTACATGCTGGATCAACTATATCGCCAAGCAACGGAGTGTTATTTCTCCGTTGACCCGGCAAGTGATCTTTTCGGAACGGTTCAACAGGTCAAAGCCAACCTTGACGCAAATTATAGCAAGCACGCAAATCGTTTGAACATCGAATGGTTGAAGTGTGTCGTTGATGCCGGTGGCATGACCAATGTGCATCTGCTGCGACAAAACGACTTCTACAAAGAGAAGATAAAACCAATGCAGAAGAAAGTTGCTGTCATTGTGAGCGACGCTTTGCGCTACGAAGTAGCTCAGGAAATCATTGACGCACTGGCCAAGTCAAAGCACGTTGCCCAGATTAAACCTGCACTGGCCATGCTGCCAACCGAGACGAAATACTGCAAGCCCTCACTGCTCCCCCATCGGGACCTGCAGTTATATGGCACAACAGACTCGCAAGACATGTCAGTGGATCATGTGATACTCAATAACACTGAAAAAAGAACTGAACATCTACAACGCTATCAGGAACATGGTATCTGTGTGTCCTTCGATTATGTGGCAAAGTATGTGCAGGATATCAACCGTGAGATTTTCAAGAATCAAGTCGTGTACATCTTCCACGATGCGATTGATAAAGTTGGGCATGATGGAACAGCCCAGGAAATCACTGTTGCTTGCCGCAAGGCTATTGATGATATCGCAACCATGGTTACCAAAATTCTAGCCTCGTACAATGTTACTGAGGTATTGGTAACAAGTGACCATGGCTTCCTCTTTAATGATATCGTGTTTGCAGAGAAAGATAAACACAAAGTGGAGGAAGAGACTCTCGAGAGCACTCAACGGTATTACTTGACGCATTCAACTGCTGAACAGAAAGGAATAATCAAGTTACCACTTAAAGAGGTGTCGGAGATGAGCAATGTATCCGACGTGATGGTAGCGGTTCCTGTTGGCACCAATAGGTTGAAAGCAAAATCTGGTGGATACATGTTTGTCCATGGCGGAGCAAGCCTGCAAGAAATGATTATACCCATCATTACCTGCAGACAGAAACGTGAGGACAATAAGCCCGAAGTGGGCGTTATGGTATTGGGCAACAACCTCTCCATGCAGGCATCGCGATTGCGCCTCACCTTGCTTCAAACCGAAGCCGTATCAATGGATGCCAAAGAGCGCTCCATCAATGTTGCTCTCTACTATAACGATGAGCCGGTTACTCCAATCAAGGAGATCTTGCTCAGCAACACTGACCCCTTGCTCGATAACCGCAAATTGACGGTTAGCTTGACTCTAAACAAACACGTTGATGCGAAAGTTCTTCAACTGAAGGTGTTTGATGCCAACGATACTCAGCGGCTTAATCCGCTCGTAAATGCAAATGTTACAAACAACACGCTTATAGAAACTGATTTTGACTAAAGATATGGAACTGCAAGAAAAAATAATGAACTCCTTCATCGGTAAGGTTGTGCGCAAAGACCTAGCTTTCCTCGTGAAAGGTGGCTTGCCCGTACCCACCTATGTACTGGAGTATCTGTTGGGACAATATTGTGCCAGCGACGACGAAGTAGTCATCAATGAAGGTCTTGAAAAAGTCAAGCAAGTAATCCAGAACAACTATGTGCATCGTGCCGATGCCGAGACGGTCAAGGGCCGAATCCGTGAAAACGGCCGCCACCGTATCATTGACAAGGTGACTGCCGTACTTAACGAGAAAGCCGATGAGTACCAAGCCACGTTTGCCAACCTGGGCTTGTCTGGCGTTCCCATTGGAACCGACTATGTACGCAAAAATCCCAAACTCCTTTCCGGTAATGGTGTTTGGTGCATCATAACCATTGGTTATATCTCTGGTGAAGATGTAAAAGTGCGTTGGGATATCCAAAGTCTGAAACCTATTCAGATTTCAAACGTGGATGTCGATGAATTCACTGACCAACGCAAGAATTTCACCACCGAAGAGTGGCTTGACTTCATGATGCACACCGTTGGCTTGAACCCCGAGGCGTTGAACCGTCGTGAGAAGTTCATCACCCTAGCCCGCCTGCTGCCCCATGTGGAGAACAATTTCAACTTCATGGAATTAGGCCCCAAAGGGACAGGTAAGAGCCACGTGTTCCAGGAACTGTCACCGTTCGGCGTACTGGTGAGCGGTGGCGATGTAACCTCGCCGCGTTTGTTCGTCCGAATGAGCGGCAAGCATGAAGAACTCGGACTTGTAGGCTATTGGGATGTAGTCGCCTGGGACGAATTCGAACAACAGAAAGGCCGCAGCGTGGACCCGGTGCTCATCGACACCATGCAGAACTACCTTGCCAACAAGTCATTTAACCGAGGCAAAGGCACTCATGAGGCGTCGGCATCGATGGTATTTGTCGGCAATACAAAACACACCGTGCCGTATATGCTTCGCAATTCTCACCTTTTTGAGTCCATTCCAACCTCATTTATCAAAGGTGCCTTCTTGGATCGCATCCATCTCTATAACCCAGGATGGGAAATCAAGATGCTTAAGAAGTATAGCTTCTCAAAAGGTTACGGCTTAATTACGGACTACATTGCCGCCATTCTTCATGAACTGCGCAACATAGATCTTACAGGCAAGCTGAAGGACTATGTAGTCTTCGACGGCTCGCTCTCAGAGCGAGACCACCTCGCCATCCGCAAGACCTTCTCGGGCATGATGAAGCTGCTCTATCCTGATGGCAACTTCACCAAGGAAGAAGCCCTCGAGATCATTGACTTTGCTGCAGAATGCCGTAAGCGCGTTAAAGACCAACTGTATATCATCGACGAGACTTTCAAGGCAGAGCCTGCGAAATTCGTCTATACTATTAATGGGACAGAGGAAAAGAAACGTGTCGCCACACTCGAGCAATTAGAGAACAACTTTGTGCCCGAGGTTGAATTAGATGGGCAACAATCCACCGAAGAAAAAGAAGAGTCAGCAGCTCCCGCAACAGCAACTGAATCGGCCACATCCACCGAAAGCAAACCACGCCAGCGCATTGTCAGACTGGCCAACAAGTCGATTGACTTGAGGTTAAACCAGAAGGGCGTTTCATATGCCTCGCTATTTGGAGACTACTTACGCACTGCAAGCGAAATCAATGTGATTGACCCGTTCATCCGTCAACCGTTCCAGATTGACAACCTGGTGGATTTTATTCAGACTTGTCGTGAATGCTGCAGCAATCCTGAAGAACTGAAAATCCACCTCAGTACCTGCAATCCCGATGATGAGAAAGTCGCCGAATTGATAGACACATTCGACGACCTTACCGATGAACTTGCATCCTTAGGTATTGAGTTCACTTATGACTTCAAAGCCAATCATGACCGAATGATTGACCTAAACAATGGTTGGCGCATAACCCTCGGTCGTGGTCTTGACATATTCGAGAAATATGATCGTTTCTCGCTTGCTCGCAACCGACAGGAAGACCGCCGCTGCAAGGAATGCACCATCACTTTCATCCAACAGAACTCGTAATATTCCTAAAGATATGAAAAGGATCATCGCTTTTTTGTTGATAGCTATTCTATCATCAACTGCCTATAGTTCTTTTGCTCAAAAAGTGTCATTTGATAGAATTGAAAGTGACGGAGACAGGCATATTGGCTGTGAAGGGCGGGAAGAATCTTTAGACAAGGCACAGTACAAGTTTTCATTAACTGTATTTGCCAATTCATACAGAAAGAATTATTATCTGCTCGTTAGTACTCTATACACGATAGATAATGACTGCATCATTCTCCTAAAATTAGGCAACGATGAAGTGAGATATCTAACCCTAAACAACGTGAATCATAGTCTAATTGATTGGCCGTCAGCACAACCTATAATAGGTTCAAATGGCTTGTCTTGGGCTTATGGGACACAGAAAGCTGACTATTACGTGGGCTTATTCACTTTGAGCGAGAATGATTTAAATGATATTGAAACGTATGGCATCAAGAAGATACGTATCAAGTTTTACAGTAAGTATTTCGAGAAATCATGGAAGAAGGACAAACTTGGGAAGCATCTTAAAAAATGCCACGAGAACATCGAGAAACAATTGCTAAAACCTATTCAATCGTCTAAGTCAATTTTTGAGAATTTCTGATTTTTCAAATGATGAATGAACCATATGAATTATAGAATTATACTTTATCAATCCTTTAATTATCAATATTATGGCTAAATTCTATTGTGAATATTGTGGACTTTCGTTCCCTAGCGCCACAACCTTGGCAAACACCAAATGTGCACAACATCCTAATGGTCCTTTAAAGGGTTATCATAAACTCTATGAAGGCAGTGAAAAAAGCCGTTACACATGTCGCTATTGTGGACTGCAGTTTCCAAATTTGCACCATATGGTGACATGCCGTTGTCAACGACACCCAAACGGTCCTGGAAAAGGTAATCATTCACCTGCTTTGTAAAAAGCACTACTCTTCAATTGGTATTAGAGCCTCGGAATCGCTAAGCGTTCCGGGGCTTTTTCATCGGTATAGGAGGGAATCGCCCGTGATGGGCGATCCCCCCTTGCTTTGTCTTTGATTTTGACTCTCTACATGTCGGGAGAGGAATTGATATGGGAAGCCGCCATGATGATTTTCTGATGTGACATTGTCCCCGTCGTCGCTGGCTGTATAACTTTTTCCGGCGCAAAGTTAGCGGGCATCGTGATACTGCAAGGCCAAGCACAGTTGCCTCGAAATAATCCACAAAATTTGACGCTGCGCATAAAATTTGGCCAGTCCTGATGGATGGATTTTTTCGGTCAAGCCTTGCAGGCGTATCACTAGCAGCCCTTACTTGTGTAGCACCGTAAAAAGGTTATACGCGACAACAGAGACAATGATTATTAACATCTAAAAATCAATTAATTATGACAGCTTCTTTTAACATATCATTCCTGGGCTCTCCC
>Ga0247611_10002010_pt1 | contig 34529 bp, 33 predicted proteins | sample 177DNAGHGhighgp2_FD_192422 | JGI IMG/M metagenome (GOLD analysis project Ga0247611, IMG submission 192422) | Sheep rumen microbial communities from Palmerston North, Manawatu-Wanganui, New Zealand - 1770 DNA GHGhigh gp2 | ecosystem: Host-associated > Mammals > Digestive system > Stomach > Rumen... | reverse complement strand
TGCACGTGCCTACAACACCATCGCCCCGGCATCGGGCAAGATCCTGACCGGTGGTGTGGATGCCAACGCCCTGCAGCGTCCCAAGCGCTTCTTTGGCGCGGCACGCAACATCGAGGGCGGCGGCAGTCTGACGATTATCGCCACCGCGTTGACCGAGACCGGTTCCAAGATGGACGAGGTCATCTTTGAGGAATTCAAGGGCACCGGCAACATGGAGCTGCAGCTCGACCGCAAGCTCTCCAACAAGCGCATCTTCCCCGCCGTGGATGTCATGGCGTCGAGCACGCGTCGTGACGACCTGCTCTTGCCGCAGGACACCCTCAACAAGATGTGGATCATACGCCGCTTCCTGAGCGACCGCACCTCGGTCGAGGCCATGGAGTTTGTCAAGGAGCGCATGGACCGCACCCGTGACAACGAGGAGTTCCTGCTCACAATGCAGCAAGGCTAACCCTATTTGATAGTTGACGACGATGGGACGCATCATGGCAATCGACTATGGGCGCAAGCGCACCGGCGTGGCGGTGACCGATCCGTTACAGATCGTTGCCGGTAATCTGGCAACTGTCCCCACCCACACGCTCATGCAGTTCATCAAGGACTACATCGCGCGCGAGACGGTGGACCGCATCGTGATCGGCCAGCCCACGCAGCTCAATGGCGAGCCCAGCGAGAGCATGCGCTACATCGAGCCGTTTGTCAAGCGCCTGGGCAAGGAGCTGCCCGACGTGCCCGTTGTGATGTATGACGAGCGCTTCACCAGCACCATTGCTCACCAGGCGATGATCGACGGCGGGATGAAGAAGAGCGACCGCCGCGACAAGTCGCGTGTCGATGCCATCGCTGCCACCATCATCCTCAACGATTATCTGCACAGTATATACAATCAACCCAACATCTGAATAATATCTGAAGTATGGTTTTACCAATTTATATATATGGTCACCCCGTGTTGCGTGCCGAGAACGCAACCGTGACCCCCGATTTTCCCAATTTGACGGAATTCATCGCCAATCTCAAGGAAACCATGTATGCGACCGAGGGCATTGGCATTGCCGCGCCACAGGTGGGCGTGAATGCATGCATCGTCTATATCGATGTCGATGTTTTGGCCGAGGACTTCCCCGAGCTGAAAGGTGTCAACATGCTGTTGATCAACCCCGAAATTACAGTCGATGAAGATGCTCCGCTCGTGAACCGCGAGGAGGGGTGCCTGAGTGTGCCCGGCATCCATGAGAACGTGCAGCGTCACGAGAAAATTCACCTGCGCTGGCAGGATGAGCAGTTTAACGAGCACGAGCAGGACATCGAGGGATACCTCGCCCGCGTGATTCAGCACGAGTGTGATCATTTGGGCAAGACGTTGTTTATCGACCGCATCTCACCAATTCGCAAGCAGCTCATTCGCAGTAAATTGAATAATATGGTTAAGGGGAAAGTCTCATGTCGGTATCGTTGCAAGGTGGCTCCACACAACCGCAAGAAATAAAGAAAGTGGAAGATGTCTCACGACAGCCTCCACAAACCTTAAATCTAATACCATGAAAAACACACATGCAAATGTACAACTGTTTTTTGTGATTGTACAAATATTTTTAGAAAATTTTATATTTTTATATATAAATTCAGAATTAAATGTTGATGTGTAATCACTCAATTGAAATAACCGATGAGGATCGCCGTTTCATGAAGATGGCCTGCGACTTGGCATGTGAGAATGTGGATCGTGGCGGAGGCCCGTTTGGAGCTGTGATCGTTAAGGATGGAGAAGTGCTGGCTGCAGCGGGCAACTCGGAGACGCTCGATAACGACCCGACGGCCCATGCCGAGGTGAATGCCATCAGGCAGGCATGCCGATTGTCGCGCAATTTCAAGCTCGACGGTTGTGTGGTATACAGCAGTTGCGAACCTTGTCCCATGTGCTTGAGTGCGCTTTATTGGGCTGGTGTGAGCCGCATTTATTATGGCAACACTGCTGCCGATGCCGACCGCATCAATTTTGGCGATGATTTTATCTACAAGGAGATCGAGAAACCGCATCTCGAGCGTGCCATCCCCTGCATACATATGGAGGACACAACCGCCATTGAATCCTTTAACAAGTGGGCGGCCAAGGACGATAAAATCGCCTATTGATGTGTATTGATAAGTTTTTAGAGAAGGTTTTCTTAATAATATGAATAGATATGGTATCTCATCAATTGGATATTCATGAAGAGGCAGCCCGTTGCCTGTTGTGCAACGATGCACCTTGCAGCAAGGCTTGTGGCAAGGGTGATGTGGCAAGAGCCATCCGCGCTGTCCGTTTCGGTAATTATAGTATAGCAGGCAAGTGGGTTGACGGCTGTGAGGATGCAGACCTGGAGCGTGCTCAACAAGCGTGCATCCATTATGACCGTCCCATCCGCATCAGGGAGATGGTCAACCAGTTGCCCGTTGCCACTGTTGCCGACAAGTTGCCATCGCTCGAGATTGACTTTTGCGGCATGCATTGCGAGAATCCGTTTTTCCTGGCTTCGTCGGCAATCTGCACCAACTATGAGATGGTGGCGCGAGCCTTTGACGCGGGATGGGCAGGCGTGTTCTACAAGACCATTTGCCTGGATGACATCAACGAGGTGTCGCCGCGTTTCGACGTGTTGCACCGCGAGGGTGAAAAGGGTGATTTCTTGGCCTTGCGCAATATGGAGCAATTGAGCGAGAATCCTGTCGAGGTGGACTTTGATATCCTGCGTCGCCTCAAGCGTGACTATCCCACCAAGGTTGTGGTGGCCTCGATCATGGGTTCGACCGAGGGGCAGTGGATAGAGCTTGCCAAGATGGCCGAGGCTGCCGGTGTCGATGCCATCGAGTTGAACTTCTCGTGTCCGCAGATGCGACTCGCCGGCATGGGCAGTGATGTGGGACAGAATCCTGAGTTGGTGACGTTCTATACCGCCTATGTGAAGCGTTCGGTATCCATCCCCGTGATTCCCAAGATGACGCCCAACATCACCATGATGAGTAACCCGGCCATGGGTGCCTATTTTGCTGGTGCCGATGCCATCAGCGCCATCAACACCATCAAGAGTGTGACGATGGACGAGCGTGCCGAGGTGTCGGGCAAGTGGACCGTGTCGGGCCTCTCGGGGCGTGCGGTAAAGCCCATCGCCCTGCGTTTCATCCTGGAGATGGCCAAGAATCCCGTGATGAAGAATTTGAAGCTCAGTGGCATTGGCGGTATCGAGACCTGGCGCGATGCCCTGGAGTTTATCCAGTTGGGGTGCAGCAATCTGCAAGTGTGCACATCGGTGATGCAATATGGTTACCGCATCATTGATGACCTCACGTTGGGATTACAGCACTACATGGCTGGGCGCGGAGTCGACAATTTGGCCGACCTGGTGGGAGAGCAACTGGACAGTTTCTCGAGGCCCATCGATATGGACCGTGATACCGTTGTCTATCCCATCTTTGACCTTGACAAGTGTGTGGGCTGCGGACGTTGTCACATCTCCTGCATGGATGGTGGCCATCAGGCCATCACCTTTGGCGATGATCGTCGGCCTCATCTCGTCGGCAGCAAGTGCGTGGGTTGTCACCTGTGCCGTCTTGTTTGCCCCACGGGCTCGATTGGAGTCTCCAAGCGCGTGCCCAAGCGGTCCAAGTGACACTGTTGCGACACATAAAAATAAAGTGGTTGCCCCGATGAAGAAGCAACCACTTTATTTTTTTGACTGACAGTCTATCAGAACTTCATACCGAAGGCAACCTGGATGTTGCCGTTCTTGGCTTTGGCATCTTCAATGTCGAACACACTGGTTAAACCCAAGTTGTAACGAGCCTGAACAAAGGCGTTGTCGGTCAAGTTACATGTAGCGCCCAGTCCCAGACCAAAGTCAACCGTGTTGGTTAAATCCTTGAGATCAACGGTCTCCTTTGCCTCGATATTGCCGGCTTTGCCCGAGGCGGTCATTTTACTGTACACGTTGAAACCCACCTGGGGACCAAAGTCGATGCTCACGGCAGGTGTCACATAGTACTTGAGCATCACGGGCACGTTGATATAGTTGGTGTGGTATGTGCCTTTGGCTACAACGATGCCAGGAACATCTTCAATATTAACATCCTCGGTCTCCTTGCCACCCTGGGCAGCGAAAACGACCTCGGGGGCGATGGCAAACCTGGGATTGAACTTGTATTCCATCATCAAGCCCACTTGATAGTTGGGTTGCATGCCATGAGGCACATCTTTACCCCAAAAATGAGTCATGTCAAAACCCACCTTGGCACCAAACTGAACTTGAGCGCTTGCGCTAATGCACACGATTGCAGCAGCAATCAAAACAAATAATTTCTTCATAAAACAATAATTCTTTATAAAACGATTTTTGATCTCTCGGTGTTATAGTCGTGCCTCTTCTCGTGAAAAAGCTACCCTTTGACAAAAAGAATTCCGCAAGGTTTAATCAACCTAACGGAAAAAATAGCTTTTGGGGCGATTTGGAATAATTACCTCCTCAAATGGGACACTTTTCAATCCTAACGCCTCTCATATTGCTTGCAGTAATGCTGGATGCCGCAGTTCAGGCAGTCGGGTTTGAGTGCTTTGCACACATAACGGCCATGCAGCAATATCCAGTGGTGGGCCTTGAAGCGCATCTCGGCAGGAATGTGGCGCGTGAGGTCTCGCTCCACGTCGGCGGGAGTCTTGCCCTGGGACAGGCCCAGGCGGTGCGACACGCGGTAGACGTGGGTATCGACGGGGATGGTCGCTTGGCCGAAGGCCGCGCCCAGCACCACATTGGCCGTCTTGCGGCCCACGCCGGGCAGCGAGGTCAGGTCCTTCATGTTGTCGGGCACCTGGCCGTCAAACTCGTCCACCAGCTTGCTGGCCATCGCTTGCAGGTGAGCGGCCTTGCTGTTGGGATAGGACACGCTCTTGACATATTCCAGAATATCCTCGGCGCTGGCTGCCGCCATGGCCCGAGGGGTGGGGTAGGCTTCAAACAGGGCCGGTGTCACCATGTTGACCCGCTTGTCGGTGCATTGGGCACTCAGCATCACCGCCACCAGCAACTCAAACGGGTCGCGGTGCTGCAGTTCGGTCTCGGGGTTAGGCTGATGGGCCTGGAAATACTCCAGTATGCCCTGGTATCTCTCCTTGATAGTCATGTCGCTCGATAAAAGATGAAAAACGAGGAATCAGGACAAGCGGTCATTCCTAATTCCTCATTTCTAATTCCTAATTAATGTATTAGTGCGCGCTCTTGAACTCGTCCAGGAAGCGGACATCGTTCTCGCTGAACATGCGCAGGTCCTTCACCATATACTTCAAGTTGGTGATGCGCTCCACGCCCAGGCCGAAGGCATAGCCGCTGTACACGCTGCTGTCGATGCCGCTGGCCTCGAGCACAGCGGGATCCACCATGCCACAGCCCAGAATCTCGACCCAGCCCGTGTGCTTGCAGAAACCGCAGCCCTTGCCGCCACACAGCATGCAGGTCACGTCCATCTCGGCACTGGGCTCGGTGAAGGGGAAGTAGCTGGGACGCAGGCGTATCTCGGTCTCGGTGCCGAAGAGCTCCTTGGCAAAGTGCAGCAGCACCTGCTTGAGGTCGGCAAAGGTGACATTCTTGTCGATATACAGACCCTCGATCTGGTGGAAGAAGCAGTGAGCGCGTGCGGTGATGGCCTCGTTGCGATAGACGCGGCCGGGGCAGATGATGCGGATGGGCGGCTGCTGGCGTTCCATGGTGCGCACCTGCACCGAGCTGGTGTGGCTGCGGAGCACGATGTTGCGGGTCACGTCCTGGTCATTCTTCTCGATGAAGAAGGTGTCCTGCATGTCACGAGCGGGATGGTCGGCGGCAAAGTTCAGCGCGCTGAACACGTGCCAGTCGTCCTCGACCTCGGGGCCATCGGCGATGGTGAAGCCCAGGCGGGAGAAGATGTCGATGATCTGCTTGCGCACCACCGAGATGGGGTGGCGCGTACCCAACTCGGCAGGGAATGCCGGGCGGGTGATGTCGATCTTGTTCTGCTCCTTGGCCTGCTGCTTGGTGGCCTCGCGCAGGGCGTTGATTTTCTCGGTAGCCAGGTTCTTGAGCTCATTGAGGCGTTGGCCCAACTCGCGCTTCTCCTCGGGAGCCACGTTGCGGAACTCGTTGAACAATGCTGTCACCTCGCCTTTCTTGCTCAGGTATTTGATACGCAATGCCTCCAGGGCCTCCTCGTTCTCGGCCTTGAGGTCAGCAATTTGCGCCTTGAGCGCCTCTATTTTGTCTTTTAACATAGTCGTTTTCTTTGAATTAACGTGCAAAGGTACGATTAAACGAGCGAAAAGCCAAAGAAAAACATTTTTTTCTTTGCTTTTCCAAGTGTGAGTACCTTAGACCAAAGGTCAACGGTACAAATTACTATTCAGTTAACAGTTAACAGACTTCAGTTTTTTTGTGAAGTGCCCTTGTGAAATCTATGAATTTTTTTTGCATACATCAAGAAATGTTCCGTAATTTGCAATAACTTGTGCATGTGATGATTTGGTTTAGCGTTTTCTGTTGCGCTATATTGCTATAAATCAACTATATGTGCAATTGTTGACCCTTTTTTAATAAGCAGTTAATACCTTTTATCCTAAAAAATGATTACGATGAAAAAGATTCAAATTCTTCTTATTGGACTGATGTTTGCTATGCCTTGCTGTGTATCTGCCCGAAACTATATTTATGGAGATGTGAATGGCGACGGCGAGGTAAATGTCTCGGATGTCAATGCCGTTGTTGGCGTCATTTTGGGAGACTATCATCCCGATACAAGCCTTGTTGGTAGCTGGTTGTCTGAGTATGCCGTTTATGATGATGGAGATAGATTTAATATTCCTACCGAAATGTGTGTGTGTTTTACCTTCGATGAGGACCAAACTGGTACATGGGGCTGTTATGTTCGTCACAGTTACCCCGATAGCAGCTATTATTCAATAAGTTATACTCAATTGCAATGGGAGCAACAAGCCAATCGTTTAGCTGTCTGGTTCGATGATGGTTACCATGAGGAGATGTACTATGACTTCAATGAAGACGGCTATTTGCTATTATCACTTGATGCGAAATTAACAAATTACACCGCCTACCGTCCTGTCGAAACACGCTATCCTCTCGGATCAGGCAAGCCTGGCAAGGATTAACACCTTCACACCTAATGCAGGGTGTAAAGCAAGTTTATAAAATGTAATCAAACAACTCCCCCTCTAATCAAAGAAGGGGAGTTGCTATTCCATTGGGAACTCTTTCAAATGGACTCAGGCTTTTGAAATCAAGGCTCGCGGCCTTCGACGATGGCCTCGGTGTCGCGGGCGATCATGTACTCCTCGTCGGTGAGGACGACAACGACCTTGACCTTGCTGTCGGGCAGGCTGATCTCGCCTTCCTTGCCGCGCCACAGGGTGTCGTTGAGTTCCTCGTCGATCTTCACGCCCAGGTACTCTAACTGGCGGCAGACGCGCTTGCGGGTCTGGTACTGGTTCTCGCCCACGCCGCCGGTAAAGGCGATGATGTCCACGCCGCCCAGCTCGGCAGCATAGGCACCGATGTACTTGAGGATGCGCAGCTCATACATGTCGAGGGCCAGCTTGGCGCGCTCGTTGTTGTCCTTCTCGGCAGCGTCTACCACGTCGCGCATGTCGCTGCTCAAGCCTGTGATGCCCAGCACACCGCTCTTCTTGTTGATGATGTTGAGCATGTCCTTGGGGCTCAGGTTGTACTTCTCCATGAGGAAGAGCAGGGCGCCGGGATCGACGTCACCCGAGCGGGTTCCCATCATCAGGCCCTCGGTGGGGGTGAGGCCCATGGTGGTGTCGATGCTCTTGCCGTCCTTGACAGCACTGATGCTGGCGCCGTTGCCGATGTGGCAGCAGATGATGCGCTTGCCAGCGGGAGTCGTGCCTAACATCTCACACACGCGCTGGGTCACGAAGCGGTGGCTCGTGCCGTGGAAGCCGTAGCGGCGCACGTGGTCCTGGGTATAATACTCCATGGGCAGGGGATACATGAAGGCCGACTTGGGCATCGTCTGGTGGAAGGCGGTGTCAAACACGCCCACCTGGGGAACGCCGGGCAGCACGGCTTCGATGGCCTCGATGCCTGCCATGTTCACGGGGTTGTGCAGCGGAGCGATGCCGTAGCACTCGCGTATCATGTCCTTCACCTCGTCGGTGATGAGGACGCTGCGGCTGAACTTCTCGCCGCCATGCACCACGCGGTGTCCCACGGCGTCGATTTCCTTCAGGTCCTTGATGCAGCCATACTCGGGGTTGATGAGGGCATCGAGGATGGCCTTGATGGCACCCTTGTGGTCGATGAGGCCCAGGTCGATGTTCTTCTTGCTGCCGTCGTCAAACTTGAGCTTGATGAAGCCGTCGGGCAGACCGATTTTCTCCACACCACCCTCGGCGAGGGTCTTGTTCTCCTTGATCTCGATGAGTTTATACTTGGCAGAGCTGCTGCCACAGTTGAGCACTAAGATGTTCATTGTTATTGTTATTTTACTTGAAAGATCTCTTATCTTTTATCTCTTTATCTCTTATCTGTTAATGGCCTGGTTGCAGGTGAGGATCACGGTGCGATAGATGTCGTCCTCGTTGCAGCCGCGCGACAGGTCGTTGACGGGGGCGGCAAGACCTTGCAGCACGGGACCCACGGCCTTGGCACCAGCGATGCGCTGCACCAGCTTGTAGGCGATGTTGCCCACACCCAGGTCGGGGAACACGAGCACATTGGCATGGCCGGCAATCTCGCTGCCGGGAGCCTTGCTGGCACCCACGCTGGGAACGATGGCGGCGTCGGCCTGCAACTCACCGTCAATCTTCAGGTTGGGGTTCATCTCCAGAGCCAGGCGGGTGGCCTCGACAACCTTATCGACGCGCTCATGCTTGGCACTGCCCTTGGTCGAGAAACTCAGCATGGCAATCTTGGGATCGTCGATCTCGGCCAGTGCGCGTGCGGTGCGGTCGGCACTCACGGCAATCTGTGCCAGCTGCTGGGCATCGGGATCGGGAACCACGGCGCAGTCGGCAAACACCATCACGCCATTGTGGCCATAGGGCGAGCCCTCGGGCAGCAGCATCAGGAAAGCGCCGCTCACCGTGCTGATGCCGGGAGCCGTCTTCAACACCTGGAAGGCGGCGCGCAGCACGTTGCCCGTGGTGTTCATCGCACCAGCCACCTGTCCGTCGGCATCGCCAGCCTTGATGAGCAGGCAGCCTAAATATAAGGGATCGAGCACCTTCTTGCGGGCATCCTCGATGGTCACGCCCTTGGATTTGCGCAACTCGTAGAACAGTTGTGCGTATTTCTCCACGCCCTCGGCATCCTTGGGGTTGATGACTGTGGCCTTGTCGATGTTGTTAAGTCCCAGCTCGCTGGCTTTGGCCATGATCTCGGCCTTGTCGCCAATGAGGACGATGTCGGCGATGCCGTCGGCGATGATGCGTTGGGCTGCCGTCAGGGTGCGGGGTTCAGTACTCTCGGGAAGAACGATGCGCTGCCTCTTGGCAATCGCGTTGCTTTTCAGCTTTTCAAACAAAGGTTCCATTTTTTTTTGATAGTATTTTAGGAAAACTTGATTATAGTCGATTTATCGCTTTACGTGTGCAAAGATAATGATTCTTTCTGAAATTGTTACAACATTTCGCTCAAATAATGTATAGACTACAACAGCCTTGGCTGTTTGGTGATTTGCCAAGGCTGTCGTCATAAATCGATCACAAGATCTGATTATTCTTCTTCCGTGATGCTGTTGATGATGGCATTGATGTCGGCGATAGTGATTTCTCCGTCACCATTCACATCATATATCAAATCACTATCATCGTTAATGATCGCGTCAATACCGCTGTTCACATCAGCAATGTTGATTTCGCCATCACCATTAACGTCACCAGTATTAAAGTTCACTCCGACAATGTGCTTAATGAATTTCCATGGAATAGTGCTCTTATATAGTTCCAAAGTCTGAATCGGGACATATAATGTTGTGATGTTTTGAATATTGGTCGATATGTATTCCCATTCTGGTGGTGTGAATGGTTTGCAGGTCAAATTAGTTAAAGCGTTGTCTTCGTAAAAAGCATGAGGAGAAATTATTGTTACAGCTCTTTCTAAGATTACCTTTGTTAAGCTCCTGCAGTATGAGAATGCATGCATGCCAATCACTTTTAAGCTCTTCGGTAAAGAAATGCTTTTTAATGAATAGTTGTTGCTGAACGCATATCGTCCAATGAATTCCAATGAATTGCCAAATTCAATATTCTCAAGAGCATGACATCCATTAAATGCCTGAGATCCAATTCCTTTTAATGAGTTAGGGAGCTTCAGTTCTTTAAGATTCAAACATAAATAGAATGCACTGTCACCAATATTCTTGATGCCGTTGCCCAAGTCAACATTGGCAAGTGCCGTGCAGTTGTAGAAAGCATGGTCACCAACATTGTTTACATCATCGCCTAAAACGACATCGGTGATACTGGCGCACGAGTAGAACACAGAACTGCCCATTGAGGTCGTAGCACTTGGAATCACCACTCGAGTGATATTGGCACAACCATCGAAGGCGTGATTGCCTATTTTTTCGAGTCGCGGAGGTGTTGTCACTTCAGTGAGTTGCCCACATCCTTGAAAAGCATAATTACCAATGCTAACTAAACCATCCGGTAAAGAAAGATCTGTCACCTGGTTGCATCCCATGAAGGCTTTATCGCCAATGTTTACCACATTATCAGGTAATTCAATATAATTCAAGCTACTGCAGTTAAGGAAGGCCTCTTTTCCAATGGATGTCAGGGCTTCGTTATAACGTACATCAACGAGGTTAGTGCATTCTGCAAATGTCTGGGATGGAATAGATTGCATCCTCATTCCAAGTAACACATATCTCAAATTCTCACAGCCATAAAACACATAATTTCCCATGGAAGTCAAGTTATTGGGAATATCAACACTTGTAATTCCACGACATTCAGTAAATGCACCATGGCCAATACTTGTAAGATTGTTGGGCAAAGTGACGTTTGAAAGTCTACTGCAATAGATAAAAGCCCTATTGCCTATTGAAGTGACCCCGTCTCCGAAGTTCACATCAGTCAACTGAGTGCAACCATAAAAAGCCTCAAAACCTATTTCTGTAACCGAGTTGGAGATGGTCACGCTCTTCAACCCTTTGAATTCATAAAAACAATAAGGGTTGATCGATTCCACCGTATTTGGGATAACCACATCACTGACTTCTTCGCCATTTATTATCAAATGATCGGCATAAGTAAGTGGGTTAGAAGTACAGTTTTGAAAACTAATTCCACACCAAGCTTCCATACTTGGTATGTGTACATTCTTCAAACTGTCACAATATACAAAAGTACATCCCCCAATAGACTTCAAAGAAGCAGGAATAGTTATCTCCTCCAAGTCGTAGCAATAAGAAAATGCCCAAGCATCAATCTTAGTCAAAGATTCAGGGAGTGTAATTGTTTTAAGACTTGTACATCCATTAAATGCACATTCTCCAATAATATCTAAGGAATTAGAAAACGTTATATCTGTCAAATTGGCACAATATGCAAAAGCGTAGGTGTTAACCACTTCAACCGTGTTGGGGATTACAACAGATGTTAGTTCATGACATTCACAGAAAGCATAGTTACCAATTGCTGTCACCTTGTAATTGTTATCCATATAAGTGACAGTCTCAGGTATGATGACATCTCCTCGATAATAACCATATTCAATCTCATTGATAACACTCACCTCATTCTCACTTGTTGCCAAGTAACAGATGCTGTCCACAACAAAAGTTGTTGACTGATCATTCTCATCGGTCATCATTGGCTTTTGCAGTATCATATTCTGATTAATGGATGAACGGGCACCACGTAATCCCAAGCTCAGGTCAACGTCGGCATAGCGGCTATTCGAATACATTGATGTATCGTCTGCCACCTGTGCATGAGACGCAAATACCAACAATAGCTCAAAAATAGTTAAGATAAATGCTTTCTTCATAATCGCACATTTGATTTAAGATGTCCATTTTGCCGCAAAAATACAGATATTATTTCTGAAAACCAAATTTTGACATAAAAGTATACAAGTTTAATCTCAATAATTATTCGAAGTCGAAATAATTGGCTTTATCCATTTGGCATATTGGTGAAAACGTTAAACTTTCTTGGCGGTTTCAAGTCATAAAGGTAGTTTTGAGGGCTTACGCCCTCGAAGATAGGCCGTGCCTTGACAAAAAACAGTAAATTGTTTTGTGCTGTTCTCGGCTTGCACTATCTTTGCAATATCAATAATGATGGCGGATGCCATTCGTTTAATTCGATCAATTCGTGGATCAACGGGTAGTGATCATAGGTTCAGGTAATGTGGCGACCAGTCTGGCTCATGGCTTGGCGGCCCGTTGCGAGGTGGCTCAGATTTACAGCCGCCAACTATCTCATGCTCAGACGCTGGCCGATGCCGTCGGTTGCCCCAATGTGACCGATGACCTGCTGGCGCTTGTTCCGGATGCCGATGCCTACATCATCGCGGTGCGTGACGATGCCATCGCCAATGTGATTGCGGCAACACCTGACAACGGTGCCTTGTGGATTCACACCTCGGGCAGCAAGCCTATAGACTTGTTCGCCGGCCGCCGCACCCGCTGTGGCGTGTTGTGGCCCATGCAGTCGTTCTCGCGCGAGGTGGTCACCCCGCTTGACCAGGTCCATTTCTTTGCCGAGGGCAATAATCCATCAGCGCTCAACGACCTCATGGAACTCGGACACATGATGTCGAGCCATGTGGTCGAGGCCGACAGTGACAAGCGCAAGCGCCTGCACGTGGCGTCGGTGTTCGCCTGCAATTTTGCCAACCACATGTGGACACTGGCCGACGAGGTGCTGGCACAGGCCGGATTGCCCTTCGACGCCCTGAAGCCCCTCATCCGCACCACGGTCGAGAAACTGGACCGACTGTCACCCGCACAGTCCCAGACGGGGCCAGCCATCCGCCACGATGTCCAGGTCATCGACAACCACCTGTCGATGCTTGACGGCGACAAGCATGAGGTTTACCGCTTGATCACACAATCTATCATGAACCATAACCCGATTGACGACAATGCTCAATAATCTGGAAAAATATGACGTGGTATTGGGCAGCAACTCGCCCCGCCGCCGCGAACTGCTCAACGACATGGGCGTGAAGTTCCGCGTCGAGGCCATCAAAGGCATCGACGAGACCTATCCCGCATCACTGCCCGTGGAGGACATCCCCGTTTACCTGTCACGCATCAAGGCCCAGGGCCATCCATTGCAACCAGGCGAATTGCTCATCACCGCCGATACCGTCGTGGTGCTTGATGAGGCTGTCCTGGGCAAGCCCACCGGCGAGGCCGACGCCCACCGCATGCTGCGGGCCCTCTCGGGACGTGCCCACCGCGTGATCAGCGGCGTGTGTGTCACCACTGATGCTCGTCAGGAGTCGTTTGCCGACACGAGTATTGTGCACTTTGCCCAACTTACCGACGAGGAGATTGATTACTACATCAAGCACTATCGCCCCCTGGACAAGGCCGGGGCCTATGGCATCCAGGAATGGATCGGCAACATCGGCATCCAGGGCATCAATGGCGACTTCTATAATGTGATGGGACTGCCCACGCGCAAGCTATATCAACTGTTGAAGACATTTTAACTACTGCGAGATGAAGAGCTACACTAAATATCTGTTGACGTTACTGGCTGTTGTCATGTGCTCCCTGCACAGCTTTGCCGTTGAGCCGGCTCAGCACGACACCGTCTATTTCTACAATTCGTGGGAACAAATGCTATACATGCAACCGGTTGGCATGATGATCGACCCCTATATTGAGGCGGTCACTCCATTTGAGGTCTATATCGAAACCGGCGACGTTGAACTCAACGACGCAATCCTAAATGACCATGTCGCTATCTCGCTGGGTGACAGTATTATGCTCATCAGCAGTGCCTATCTGGACCATCATTTCAAGGGTAATGCCAATCACTTGAGCGGGTTTATCCCTGTGTTCTTCAACGACAAGTTGGCCTATATCACCTGCAATGCCAACATGAGCGTGAAGGACATCCTCTTTGGCTTCAGCGTGGACGATGAGGGCGAACCTATCTTTAAATCCGAGAATTGCTTCATCGATTTCAAGAACTCCAGGGTGGAGCGCGTCACTTCGTCCTACTTGAGCCAGTTGCTTGAGGACTATCATGACCTGCAGATGCGCTATGAGGGCATGAAGGACTACAAGAAGCAATACATCATCGATGATTACTTCTTCAAGTTCATCGACCGTGCGAGTCAGGACATCATGAGGCCCAGAATTCTTGATTTAGTGGACTGATGATGGTCATGCGGCACAATATCGCTGATTGATGAAAAATGGCTTGAGGCATATTCTACTGTTCCTTATCCTGGCGGCATCGGCTGCTGCTGGACATGCCGTCACACAGGATACCGTCTTCTTCTACAACACTTGGAAGCAGATGCTCAGCCAGACGCCCGTCGCCTTGGTTGTCGATCCTGTTATCGAGACCGTCTCCCCCTTTGAACTGTATATCGACACTGGTGACGATGACATCAACGAGGCGATTTACACCAGGCACATCGCCCTTTCGTTGGGCGACAGCACCTGGCTCATGAACTCTAATTACCTGAAGCGGTATTTCAAGGGTGACGTTAAAGAACTCAACGGCTTTGTCCCTGTTTTCTTTAGTGATAAGGTGGCCTTTATTAACTATGTCGTTACCAATGATTGGTCGGTTTCAATCAATGATTACCTCTTTGACGATGTCAGCTTTGATGGCAGCAGCAAGAACGATGTGAGTCACTATTTCATCGACTTCATGCGGCACCAGGTGCTCAAGGTCGATCACTCGGTGATGAGCGGCCTGCTTGAGGACTATCACGACCTGCTGATGCGCTATGAGGGCATGAAGGATTACAAGCAACCCGACATCATCGAGGAATACTTCTACAAATTCATTGACCGGGCTACCGAGGACATCATGCGGCCCAATATCGTTGATCTGGTTGATGATAAAGGCATGCAATAAATAATTGAATATGAACAAGTTGTTTAACCCGATATTGATCATCTCTGTTGCGCTGCTGCTCTGCTCCTGTTTCAGGAGTGGCAAAAGCGGTGTGACGCTCAATGAGCAAGATTCCGTTATAACCAGTGCCCGGCTACTGTCGATGCAGCGTGCCGAAGCCTATACCGTGGTCACCGTCGCCGATCCCTGGAAGGGTGGGGTGTTGCACCGTTATGTGCTGGTGCCCCGTGACCAGGAGTTGCCTGTCAACCTGCCCGAGGGCACGGTGGTGCGCACTCCCGTCCAGAATGCCCTGGTCTATTCGTCGGTTCACACGAGCCTGATGGGTGAGCTGGGATGCCTTGATGTCGTCAAGGGCGTGGTCGACAAGCAGTATTTTATCGACTCGACGCTGGTGGCCGGCATCCAGAGTGGAGCGATCACCGATTGCGGCAACTCGATGAATCCCACCGTGGAGCGTGTCATCGACATGCAGCCCGATGCCATCCTGCTATCACCCTATCAGGATGCCAGCTATGGCCAGATCGCCAAGATGGACATCCCCATCATCGAGTGTGCCGACTATCTGGAATATGACCCGCTGGGGCGTGCCGAGTGGGTGAAGTTCTATGGTGAACTGCTGGGCAAGCGTGCCCAGGCCGACAGCCTCTATCAGGCTGTTGTCACTGCCTATAACGACATGAAGCAGAAGGCCGCCGGAGCCACAACGCATCCCACCGTGGTGACCGAGATGGTCATCAATGGCATCTGGAATGTGCCTGGAGGACAAAGCTACATGGCGCGCATCCTTGCCGATGCCGGTGGCACCTATCTGTGGGCCGATGACGAGAATACGGGCTCTCTTGCGCTTGACTTCAACCAGGTGCTGGCGGTGGCCCAGAATGCCGACTACTGGTTCATTAAGTGGACCAACATCAATTCGCTCAAGGACCTGCAAGGGGCCTACGACCTGAATAAGGAGATGGCGGCCTTCAAGAACAAGCATGTCTATGTCTGCGATACCGACAAGACCCGCTTCTTTGACCGCATCCCGTTCCATCCCGAAGTGCTGTTGCGGGAATTTGCCGCTATCATGCATCCCGAGCTGTTCCCCGATTTCCACAATCAGATGTATCACCACATTGACTGACGCTCCCATGACATATCGCCGCTTTGTCGTCACGCTTGCAGCGCTGGCACTGCTGTTGGTGCTGCTGTCACTGGCATGCCTTGTTTTTGGCTCGGTGGATATTCCTGTCGACAAGGTTGTCGACATCCTGACTGGCAAGGGGAGTGGCAATAGGGCTTGGGACATCATCATCCTGCAATCGCGCATCCCCATGATTGCCACAGCAGCCCTGGCGGGCGCTGCCCTGTCCATCTCGGGACTGTTGTTGCAGACGACGTTCAACAACCCGCTGGCAGGGCCGTCCATTCTGGGCGTGTCGTCGGGTGCGGGATTGGGTGTCGCCATCGTCATCCTGGCCCTGGGCGGTTCGCTGGGCGGACTGTTTGGCGAGAACGTGGGTAGCTACATGGCCATTCTGTTGGGAGCCTTGATGGGTGCAGGCGTGGTGCTGGTGGTGCTCATCGCTTTCTCGGCCATCGTGCGCAGCAACACCATGCTGCTCATCATCGGCATCCTGGTGAGTTACCTCACCTCAAGCGTGGTGCAGTTGCTCAACTCGGTGGCTACCGAGGAAGGGGTCCACAACTATGTCTCGTGGGGCTTCGGTAACTTCTCGGGCGTCAGCGTGGCCCAGATGCCCGTCTATGCTGGCATCATCATCCTTGCGCTCATTGGCTCGGCCCTGATGGTCAAGCCCTTGAATGCCTTGCTGCTGGGCGCTCGTTATGCCCGCAACCTGGGAGTCAATGTGTCGAGGACACGCAACATTCTGTTACTCATCACCGGTGTGCTCACTGCAGTGGTGACAGCCTTCTGCGGTCCCATCGGCTTCATCGGGCTGGTGGTGCCGCACATCGCACGCATGTCGCTGGGAACGAGCAATCATGCGCGGCTGGTGCCTGCCACCATCCTCGCTGGTGCCGATATTGCCCTGTTGTGCGCCGTCGCCAGTGTGTGCAGTCCTCACGGCATTATCCCCATCAATGCCATCACACCCATCATCGGCGTGCCCATTATCCTGTATGTCATCCTTAACCGCCGTCGCATTCAATATTTTAACTGATCATGAACGAGAACACCATATTCATCACCCGTGACCTTGCGGTGGGTTACCGCAACGGTAAGTCATCTGTTACTCTGCTCAAGGACCTGAACCTGTCGCTGGAGAAGGGTAAACTGGTTGCCCTGCTGGGGCAGAATGGAGCAGGCAAGTCAACCCTGCTGCGTGCCTTGACTTGTGACGAGCGCCCCTTGGCGGGCAGTATCGATGTGGATGGACGCAATCTGCTGGAGATGAGCCAAAAGGAGCGCTCACGCCTCATCGGCCTGGTGTCCACTGAGCGCATTCAGGCTGGTGCCCTCACGGTGACCGAACTCGTGGGGCTGGGCAGGCAACCGCACACGGGCTTCCTGGGACGGCTCGATGACGAGGATCGCGCGATTGTCCGTCAGGCGATGGTGGACTCGGGCATCATTGGCAAAGCCGATGAATACATTGCATCCTTGAGCGATGGTGAGCGGCAAAAGGCGATGATTGCCAAGGCCTTGGCCCAGGAGACACCCATCATCATCCTGGATGAACCCACGGCCTTCCTGGATGTGGCAAGCCGCATCGAGACCATGCGTCTGCTGCAGACCCTGGCACACGATCGTGGCAAGGCTGTGCTGCTGTCGAGCCATGACATCTCGCAGTCGCTGATGCTTGCCGACGAGCTGTGGCTCATCACCACCGATAGGCAAGTGGTCACGGGCAGCACCCGCCAGCTGGTTGCCGACGGGGCCATGGACCACCTGTTTGACAATCGCAGCATCCACTTCAACCCCCAGATCCTGGATTACTCCTTTTAAAACTGCCTTGGGGCAGCTTCAAGTCAATTCCGTCGGCCTTGTTGAGGCTTCGACCACGTTCATTCCCCCACCTTTTATCAGGTGAACCACTTTTTGTCGCACGGTGATGGTGAAGATGATTAGCGTCCAGTGAAAATGAGATAAAACCTCATAAAAAATTTTTATTGTCCGGGGAAGATTTTGTGAAGTGTCACGATGCGCTGATTTACAATGAGTTTAGCGGGATTTCATTCGCATGGGCTTGCCCTACATTCTGCATCATCACTAAACTTTTCCCGGACAGCAATAATAAAAAATGTTATTGCGTGAGCAATAAGGTTTTAAATGTCTATATTTGCGATTGAAAATGTAACCTTTTAAAGTGTCATGGCTATGAAGAAATCTGGAATCAGGATCCTTGTGTTGATGATGGCTGTTGTTGTGATGGCTCAATGGTGTGAGGCTGGTGTCCGCACCGCCTCTCAGAAGCGGGCAGCAGCCAGTGAAGTGCTTGGGAAGTCTAAACCCGTCGGCTTGCTGTCACGACATGACCGGTTTGACGTTTATGGTCGATCGGGTGGCGGTTTTGCGATTATATCTAATGATGAGAGCTGTCCCGCGGTTTTGGCCTACTCGCCTCAAGGAGAATTTGACGAGGAGAATGGCAACCCGGGCTTCAAGTGGTGGCTCAGGTCAATCAACAAGGCCATGTTGCGCGAGACGACCAAGCCCGACGCAACGCGTTTTGCCCGTTCGGTGGCACCGCTCATCAGCACCAAGTGGGGTCAGGACGAACCCTTCCGCTACATGTGCCCATTCATGAATTATGAGCCCGACTTGAGCCGTTACGGCATCTATATCCCCGACTCTACCCACAATGCTGTGGGGTGTGGGCCGGCAGCAATGGCTCAACTCATGAACTACTACCAGCATCCCAAACGGGGCACCGGAAGCCGTTCGGTCACAGTGAGATATGACCAGGCCGATGTGGTGCTGAGTGTTGACTTTGGAGCAACGGCCTATGATTGGGATAACATGCTGGATGACTATAGCGGTGAATACACTCAAGAGCAAGGGCAGGCTGTAGCCCAGTTGTGCTATCATGCCGCTGTTGCGGCCCAAGCCAAATGGTCGAGCTTGGGTGGTGCTACATTTGACGAGAATATAGTTAAGGCCTTGATTGAGCATTTTGGCTACAACGACACGGCTCATGTCATCAATCGTCCGTTGTATGACGAGCCCACATGGATGGAGATGATCTACGGCATGCTATCGGCTGGGCAACCCATCCTCTATTCGGGCAAGGACATTAATTTTGAGGTGGGTATCCTGGTTGGGCACAATTTCATTATCGACGGCTATGACGAGAACGGATTGGTCCATGTCAATTGGGGCTGGCAAGGCCGGCAAGACGGCTATTATGATATTGCCACGTTGAGTGTCGGCAAATTGTCCTTTGATGACTGGCAGGGAATGTATGTGGGTCTTTACCCCAGCAGGGCTGCCCTTGCAGGAGACATCAACGGGGATAATGAGGTCGATATTGCCGATGTGGTGGCGTTGATCGAGGCGGTGCTCAATGGCCAGGATGGCCAAGACATTACCGTGATGGACATCAATGCCGACACGACGGTAGATATCGCCGACGTGACGCTACTCATCGCAATGATTCTTGCGCATTGATGTGACCAGGCAGTGCGATGAGGTGTCAACCGCAATCCCAGCAGTAGTAGGCGCGGGAGAAGTCGCGTGCGGCAAGATCATCATGGTTGATGAAGATGAAGCCGCTGCCCATGTCGCCCCACATGACAAGTTCCCGGTTGTCGGTCGTCGAGAACTGTGAGTCGAGCTGGAAGAGCAACGTGTCGTGACGGTCGATGTCGCGGCGGGCCTCGTCTTGGGTATATACAGGGTATCCCAGCATCTGGTGGCAGGGACGTTTCATGCCCAGGTTGCGCTCCAGGTGCAGACAATCTTCATTGCTGAGCTCTTCAGACCACATCTGTCCATCAAGGTCGATGCCGGTGAGTTTCCTGGCCACGTCGCCAAACAGGTGATTGAATCTGCCATCGCTCACGCCCATGGCTGTCGCTTGGGGCACGCAATCGAGGGCGACCTCACGCTTGACGGGCGACAGCATGCTGTCCACTGTGTCGTGGGTAGGGACATCAACGGGTGGGGCAGCATCCACAATGGTGGGGTGGTAGATGATTTTAAAGCCATTGCCCTCCTCGTCAAAATTGCCGCGGCACCCGTACATGAGGTCGGGATTTACGCTGATGAACCACTGCAACATGCCTTGCTCGGGCAACGGAGCCTTCAGCTCCGCCTCCTGGCAGTTGACTTGCATGATCATCAACATCTTTTTGCCTTGAGGGTCAACGGGATATTCCATGCCAGCAGGCCAATAGGGTTTACCCCCGATTTTGCTGCCTGTGATGGCCGGCACACGACCCTCGTCAAGCACCAGCCTGTAGTGCTCACAGGCTGTCACCTTAGAAATTTCCTCAGCAATCCGCAACACTTTCTCACTCACCTCTCCCATAATATCTCTTAACTCCTAACTCTTAACTCTTATCTCTAAAATGTCCCTCGATATTGTTGATGCAGGGACATGCTCGGCTGTCGGTGATGCGGATGCGCCACTCGCTGGCCGTCTTCTCATGGAAGCGCACGATGCGCTTGTAGCCGATGGTCGTCGTCTCCTCGTCGGTGATCACGGGCACCCACTTGCCGCAGCACGTCTTGTACTCGATGACAAACGACTTGACGCGCTGTCCCAGCGGGATGTATTCCTGCAGGGTGATGCAGTTCAGGGTCACGTCCTTCTTGGTCTTGATGACGATGTCGGCCTGAGTCACACCATCGGGGGCCGCCCAGTAGCTCTCCCAGTTGCCATCGCCCATCAGCGATGCGTTGAAGTGCTTGTTGCGAGTGGCGGTAGCGCTGAATTCGGCATCCTTGAGCAGGTTGTGGCCCAGCTCGCGGGAGATGCGCTCGTGCCATTGCACGGCAGTTGCCGAGTCGGTGGAATGGATGAGCCCCTCACGGTTCACGGGGAAGTTGAGCAGCAGCGTGCCATTGTGGCCCACGCTGCGGTAATACAGGTCGGTCAACTCCTCGACGGTCTTGACCTTGTCATCCTCGCTCTCGTGGTAGAACCACCCCGGACGGATGCTGGTGTCGCACTCGCTGGCGCACCAAGCGTCACCGTCGGCATGCCCCGACTGCAACTCCTCATATCGCGGATAGCCAGGATAGACTTCCTTGCTGCGCACAAAGGCCCAGTTGGTCGCGTTGGCCCAGCCTTTTTCATTGCCTACCCAGCGGCAACCGGGGCCACCGTCCGAGAAGATGATCGCACCGGGCTGCAAGCGGTTCACGATGCTCCAGGCTTTGGGATAATTATAATAGGTGCTGCGGTCAATCTCGCGTTTTTCCCGGGCACCGCCATACCAGCCGTCGCCGCCGTTGGCGCCGTCAAACCACACCTCAAACACGTCGCCATACCGTGTCAACAGCTCCTCCAGCTGCTTGTAGTAGTACTCGACATACTCCTGTGTGCCATAGGTCGCTTGGTGCCTGTCCCAGGGCGAGAGGTAAACACCCATCTTGAGGCCATATTTCTTGCAGGCTCGCGACAAGTCGCCCACCACGTCGCCGTTGCCGCCACGCCAGGGCGAACTGGCCACGCTGTAGTCGGTGTAGCGCGAGGGCCACAGGCAGAAACCGTCATGGTGCTTGCAGGTGAGGATAACCCCCTTCATGCCTGCCTTGGCCAGCGTCTGCACCCACTGCTCGCAGTCCAGTCGGGTGGGGTTGAACGTGCTGGCAGGCGTGTCGCCATAGCCCCATTCCATGTCGTTGAATGTGTTGAGCCCAAAGTGGATAAACGCATAGGTCTCCAACTGCTGCCAGGCCACCTGTTCGGGCGACGGTACCGGCCCTACCGCCTCGGGTGCCACACTGTTGTCACCCAGCGCAGCAAGCGCGCAGGCCAATATTGTCAAGATAAGTAATCTTTGCCTCATTGTCTTCTCGTTGAATACATGGCGCAAAGGTAGGAAACTTTTCCACCACAAACAAACCAGATTTCATGAATTCAAGTGAGAAAACTAAAAAATATTGTGATTTATTTGTAGAAGTGCTCAAGAAGTGTTAATTTTGTCAATTAAAATCGACATAAACTATAAAATAGGATGAAATCATTAAGTTTTTGTAAAGTATCACGGTGTTTGCCGTTATTGTTAGTGACCCTGTGGGCTGGTGTGTTCCCGGCAACAGCCCAGAGTGTGAGCCATGTCATGGGTGATGTGAATCTTGATGGCGAGGTGACCGTTGCCGACGTCAATTCGGTCATCAACGTGATCCTTGACGACTCCGGCTTGACATCAGCAGCCGATGTGAACAGCGACGGCGAGATCAATATAGCCGATGTCAACGTCATCATCGACCTGATCCTGGGCGGAGGGAATAATTATCTGGAAGTCTGTAAAAAAGCTTCGGCCGTCGATCGGAGAATTGAAGACTATTATGAGCAGTGTGCTTCTATCGACCAATTGATGGAGTATGCCGATGCCATCAAAGCTATTGATGGGGTCGAGGATGTTTATACCGATGGCCACACAACGATGTTTGTGAAAATCAAGGATTTCCGTGTCATCTCTTATTCTTATTACCCCGAACCCAGCGAGGCCGACGTGATGAGAATGAAAGAGAGTTTCAATGAGTTCCAGAGCATGTTTTCGAGGCAGAATCAAGCCCAAACATCATTTAACCACAGTATCAATAATGCCAAATTCCTGGCTGTAAACCAGCAGACCGATATAGACTACTCGATTCAAAGTGCTGGAATTGCCGCCTCGTTGTTCCGTGGCTTGGGATTTGAAGCCAAAGTGCATGACTCACCTGATGTGGAGTTTTTCAGAGATAGCATTTTTGATTGTGATTATCTGTTCTTAATCACTCATGGTAATTATGATTTCAAAACAGATAACCATTGGGTTGCGACATCTGTGCCTGTTCCTCGTGATAAAAACAATGCAATCGATCCAAACTTCTTGCTGAGGTATCAAGATTATCCTCCCGAAGATTTAACCTTTGGCAATAATTCGGTCTTGGTATCAGAGCATTTTATTAATAAGTCATCAAGGCGATTCAGGCATCCGGGACAGGCTATAGTCTTTAATGTATCGTGCAAGTCGATGACAGGACCTGGTTCTGTCACTAACGATTCGATGACAGGACCTGGTTCTGTCACTAACGATTCGATAGACACTGGCCTTGCCGATGTTTTTATAAATAATGGGGCTTGTGCCTATGTCGGTTATGATGAAACCAATTGGGGCGGGCAAGTGTCAGGACTTGAGTTTTGGCACAGGCTGTCATCTGGAAATCAAATATCTAACGCATTTAATTCATTGTCCCCATGGTTGTATTCCGAATATCACAAAGAAAAGAAAAGGAGCTTTTATTGCGACCTAAAAATGTACTCGTTTGAAGAAGAACTGTCGACCTATGTTGTTCAGCCATCCATCAGTGTAGAAGATCATTCCGACGATAATAGACTTCAGATCGAGTTGCGTGCCAGCAATGTCTACACATCATTTATTCAGGCCACTAATTTTTATAGCTGGAAGATCATAAATGACCCTTCGGAACTAAGTTTGATTTCCATCAAATATGGATTTGAATTGAGCGAGAATGAGCAGTTTGTTAATGCGGTAACGATAGATGAAAAACAGTTAGGCGATGATGGGTTGGGGTTGACCTATCTGGACTATACCCACACATTGAGTTGCGAAGCTGGACAGACCGATGCTCAGATCCAGCCCAATAACACATACTGGGTTCGGGCTTATGTCTATGACGGCAATGGATACAACTATAGCGAACCCATTTCTTTCAGCACAAGAAATCTGGAGCCGACTGTCGAGCAAATACCCGTTGGCAATACAGGTTTGACAATAGAGATGGTGCTTGTCGAGGGTGGTACTTTCATGATGGGTAATAATGATGATATTGATGAAATGCCAGTTCATAAGGTGACATTGTCGTCATTTGCCATAGGACAGACAGAGGTAACCCAAGAATTATGGCAAGCAGTAATGGGTAGCAACCCAAGTTGGTATAAAGGTGACCTCAACTGTCCTGTTGAGTATGTCTCTTGGCATGATTGCTGGGCGTTCATTAGGAAACTGAATGAAATGACGGGCAAGTGCTTCCGTCTACCTACCGAGGCTGAATGGGAATTTGCGGCCCGTGGGGGCAATTTGGGTCATGGATATGAATATTCTGGCAGTGACAATCTCAATGTTGTAGCATCTTTGGGATCAATGCCAGCAGCGGTTGGATCCAAAGCTCCTAATGAGTTGGGGCTTTATGATATGAGTGGCAATGTCTGTGAATGGGTACAGGACTGGTTTGGTAAATACAAAAGTAATGATCAGATAAATCCAAGAGGACCATCATTTGGCAATTGCATAGTGTACCGTGGTGGAGGATTCAATAGCGGAGGCTGTGGGGTTTCAAGGCGTGAAAGCGATTATCCAATGAATAAGAAAATCGACCTCGGCCTACGTCTTGCGATGAGTAGTGAACCAGAACCCGATTCTCAGTGCGGTTATGTTGATTTGGGATTGCCCAGTGGCACTTTGTGGGCGACGATGAACATCGGTGCTACAAGTCCTGAGGAATACGGTGACTACTTTGCATGGGGAGAAATCATTTCCAAGGATGTCTATAACTGGGGGTCATACGAATGGTGCAATGGCAGTTATGACACGATAACGAAGTACGGAACTGATAGCAATGGAGTGGGAGATAACAAAACCGAACTTGACCCCGAAGATGATGCCGCATACATGAATTGGGGACCATCGTGGCGCATGCCAACTAGTGATGAACAGTCTGAACTTTGTAAGATATGTACATGGAAATGGACGACATTAAATGGAAAGAGAGGATATTTAGCCATCGGACCCAATGGGAAGTCGCTGTTTTTTCCTGCTGCGGGTCGTCGCGCTGGAAGTTCACTCAGCAATGCGGGTTTGTGGGGCTACTATTGGTCGCGCACGATTGTCGCCAACACCTACTATCCCAATTGCGCATACTCATTGAGTTTCAACTCCGGGGATGTTGGGGATAATGAAGACCAACGCGCTTACGGTTATAGTGTCCGTGCTGTGCGCGTCTCTCAGAATTAGTACCTTGATATTTAATGTGAAATAATGAGAAAGATGTCATTGGCGGTTTGCTGCCTGATGGTTGGTGCCGCCAATGGTTTGTATATAATGGTAACCGTATTCACCAGAATTAGCACCATTACTCCCACACCGAAGAGTATCCCTCGCCAATACAGTCAGTACACCGAAAATTGGCGAGGGATGTGATTGAAAAATGGGTTTTACTGGGCAACAATGATTAATGGACAACTGTCAGTGGAGCTTGACGGTGTCGCCCAGGGTGACTTGTTTCTGCTTGTATAGCTGGCCCAGGGCCTTCTTGAAGTCCTTCTTGCTGCACGAGAAGGCCGCCATGATGTCGTCGGGCGAACTCTTGTCGGTCAGGGTCATCTCGCCGCCGTGGGCCTTGAGGTGGTCGAGGATGCGGTCGGCCAGGTCGTCAACGCGCATTTTCTCGATTTTGGCCAGTGTGAGGTCGATCTTGCCGTCGGGACGCACCTGCTTGACGTAGGCCGTGAGCCGGTCGCCGATGTTCACGTCCTGGTAGGTCTCGTTCTGGTAGATCTGCCCCCAGTGGGCATTGTCGACGATGACACGGTAACCCAGGTCGCTGCGCTGCACCACCAGGGCCTCGACGCGCTCGCGGTGGTAGTAGTCGGGCTCGGTCTGGTTGAGGAACTTGGCGAGCTTGGCACTGGCCACGATGCGGTGGCTGGCCTCGTCGAGATAGACGCGCACGATGTAGCTCCGCCCGGCCTGCATGTCCACGCGCTGCTCGCCGAAGGGGCACAGCAGATCCTTGGCCGTGAGTCCCCAGTCGAGGAACGCTCCCACCTTGTTGACGGCCTTGACACGCATCAGTGCAAAGTCGCCCACCACTGCCTTGGGCACCTCGGTGGTGGCCACGGGGCGGTTCTCGCTGTCGTTATAGACAAACACACGGATGTCGTCGCCCACCTTCATGTCGGGCGTGAGGTAACGCTTGGGCAGCAGCACCTCGTGGGTGTCATCGTCGATGAGGTAGGCTCCAAAGTCCACCATGCGGTTAATGCGCAAATCGTTGTATTGGCCGATGTTCATAGCAACTATAATTTTTTTTACAAAATTAATCAAAAAAATCCATCTTGCGGCCCTGATTTCACTAAATTTGTCGTACCTTAGCCAAATTAATCAGTAAGACGAAATCACAAAATGATGAGAATAAAGTTTTTTGCGACCGTTATGGTGCTGTCAATCATGGTTTTACTTGCATCGTGCAATAAATCCAGATCGCTCAAGAGCGGTGATGGGACGCTGGCGGTGACCGTGAAAACAGAACGATTGCACGACACGTCGGGGTTCACCATGAGCAACGGCGAGCGCTGCTCGATTGTGGCCGATGCCACGATCGACTATCCTGTTTCCACTGGCGAGGGGCTGCCCGTCGACACCTTGCAGCGACTTTTTGCCGCCTATGTCCTCGAGTCGGGCGACACCCTGTCGTTGCAGGATGCCATGCATCAAGTGGTGGCCAACAGCATGCACCAGTATGACTTCATGAAGGAGCCTATGACCGACGACATCGCTGCCGAGGTCGACGAGACCGATACCCAGTCGGCCATCAAGTATGCCACAAGCACCCGCATTACCCCGGTCTATAATGACAATGGCGTGGTCACCTTTGAGCGGATCGATATCGTCAAGAAGAATGATAAAGTGACGTCAATCACCCATCGGTATTATAATTTTGATGTCGAAACGCAGACCTACATCGATGTGAACCGGCTGGTGCGCGATGATGCCATCGCCGATGTCTGCCAGCTGCTCAGGCAACAGTTGCTCAAGCAAAACAATGTCACAAGCAATGAGCAGTTGAACGACTTGGGTTATTTCAACGTGGAGAATATTTCGGTGACACGCAATTTCTACTTCGATCAAACGGGAGTGACCTGGTCCTTCTTGCCCAACGAGTTGGCTGTTGAGGCCGTGGGTGAGCCTAAGATCACAATCCCGCATAGCGATTTGGAACCCAGCCTGTGCGACGACAGCATCCTCGATAGGCTGTATTAGTTTTTAGTTTTCAGTCGTCAGCTTTCAGTCGTAAGTTGAATGCGGATGCCAACTCCTAACTCCTAACTCTTAATTCCTAACTCAAAAAATTCCCTCCCCTTGGAAAGAATACTGAAATATTTTCCCGAGCTTAGCGAGCTGCAGCGCAACCAGATGGCGCAGCTCGAACAACTCTATCCCGAGTGGAATGCCAAGATCAATGTCATCTCCCGCAAAGACATCGACAACCTTGAGGTGAACCACCTGCTGCATTCTCTGGGCCTTGTCAAGTTTGTCAAGTTCACCCCCGGCACGCGGGTGATGGACCTGGGGACGGGTGGGGGACTCCCTGGCATCCCGTTGGCCATCTACTACCCGCAAGTGACCTTCCATCTTGTGGACCGCATCGGCAAGAAACTCAAGGTGGCACAGGACATTGCCCAGCGCATCGGGCTCAATAATGTGACCTTCCAGCATGGCGACGTCAAGGAGGTGAAAGGCAAGTTTGATTTTGTGGTGAGCCGCGCCGTGATGGACCTGGGCGACATGGTGCCGCTGGTCAAGCGCTTCATCGACCCCGAGGACCGCAATGCCGTCCCCAACGGCCTGCTGTGCCTCAAGGGCGGCGACTTGAGCGGTGAGGTGGCCAAGTTCCGTAACCAGGTGCTTATCGACGAGTTGTCAAGTTATTTCAAAGAAGAATTTTTCAAAACCAAAAAGATATTGTACCTGCCGTTATGATCAATGCGACAATGATGACCGTCAATCCGTTTGGCGAGAACCTGTATATACTGTGGGACGAGACTTCGCGCGATGCTGTGGTAGTCGATCCCGGCATGATGCGTGATGCCGAGCGTGAGATGGTGACCAACTTTATCGACGGTCAGCAGCTCAACGTCAAGCACATCCTGCTCACCCACCTGCACATCGACCACATCACTGGTGCCCGCTGGCTGGCCGATCGCACGGGTGCCGACGTGTGTGGCAACAGCCTTGATGCACCCCTGGGGCAGGAACTACCCGATCAGGTTGCCCATTTTCACATCAACATCGAGGTTGAGCCCTTGAAGCTTGATCGTGAATTGATCGACGGTGACATCATCCCGCTGGGTGATGATGCAATTCATGTGCTGCATGTGCCTGGTCACAGTCCTGGAGGATTGGCCTTCTATCTTCCCCAGAGCGGTTTGCTCATGGCTGGAGACACCATCTTTAACGGCAGCGTGGGCCGCACCGACCTGTGGGGCGGCGACATGGCACAGCTCATCAACAGCATCCGCGAGAAGATCCTGCCGCTCCCCGACGAGACGGTCATCGCCTCGGGCCACGGTCCCACCACCACCATTGCCGACGAGAAGCGCTGCAACCCCTTTTTGTGAGATAAGAGAGAAGAGATAAAAGTTGGCATCCGCACTCTATTGAAAGAATGAGCGCGGATGCCAATTTCTAACACCTAACTCCTAACTTTACAGAGCGATGATGCCTCCCAGTATCCATGTGTTCTTGATCTCGGGGCCGTAGCCTTTCTTGAACACATTACAGGGGCTATAGCGGCAGTAGATGCCAATGCGGTTATAGGATAAAGCGCCGTAGACATCAAAGGTGAGCTTGTTCTGCTTGATGCCGCGATAGGACACGTCGTGGTGGGTCTTGTTGACCTTATAATGGGTGTTGCACTTGGCATACACGTTCCAGTTCATGGTTCCGCCCAGTGTGACGTGGAACTTCTTGCCGAAGAACTGTTGGAACTGGAGCGGAAACTGAATGGTCCTGACCGAGATGATCGACGAGCGGTCAACGGTTCCCTCGGGATAGGACTCGATGCCCACGATGTTGGTCTCCTCGTCCATGACGAAGCAGTTGGGGCGCTTGAGCGAGAAGCGCTTGTTGTCATAGCCCACGCCAATCGAGAACTGCTGACCATGCAGGGTGTTGTAATTCAGGCTTGCAAGGTTGAGGAGACCCCAGTTGAAGCTGTTGTTGACCAGATCATAGGAAGTGCCGAGTCCTGCTCCAATGTATAATCCCGAGCACACGATGCTCCAGTGGTATTCCTTGTTGTTGCTCTTCTTGAACGGGAAGTTCAGTTCCCAGTCACTGGTGGTGTGGACGGTGTCGTTGGAGGCATGCTGCACGGTGTAGGTGTAGCTGTAATCTTCATTGTCCTTTTGCCCCATGACCTTGACGCGTGTGCCCGAAGGGGTCTCGGTGATGATGACCTGGTGGGGTGTTTCGATGACGGTTACGGTGTCGGGCGACTGGGCGTGCATGCTCGCGATGCCGAGTGCTGCAGCGATGATAAATGTAATTTTTCTCATGATGTGATCTTATTTTTTTATTGTGATTATTTCCTGATTAACTTCTTGATCTTGTCGGCACTGGCGCTACCTTCCATATAGATGAGCGTGACAACGCTCTTGGGCGACTTGCGCGCCAGGTTCTGGTTGAGGAAAAAGATGTATCGGTTGCTGGAGCGCTGCTTCGACATCGTGTAAAAGCCATAATACAGTTGTCCATTGCGATACTCGACCTCCTTGTCGATGGCTTGGGCTCCGTCTTTCACCACAAGGTTCTCGATGATTTCGGCCTGGGGCTTGTCGGTCACACTCACGCTGTGGTAGACCGTCAGCCCGATTTCGCGCGCTTGGCTGCCCGTGACGATAATCTCGGTGGCACCCTGGGCCTTCTTGTAGCGTCCGTCAAACAGGCGGTTGATGTTCAAGCCTTTCTGGGCCATTGCCGCCATTGCGGTCAACAGGCAAGTCAGGATGATGATGGTGATGCGTTTCATATTTTCAGTCGTGTTTTTATTCGTTATCAAGTTCGAGGGCTTCGCCCAAGCTGGAGAGTTGATCGGTCATGGCGTTGGCCGCATGGTCCATCCTGCTCAGGTCATCGGCGACCATGGCCATGACGCGGTCATCGCCCTGCACCACATGGCCGTTGACGTAGGCGATGCACACGTCACCAAGGCGCTGCTGATGCCACAGGGCATAGCTGCCAACCGCCAGCACAATGGCAATCGATGCCGCGATGCCGACGATGCGTTGTCGCGTGGCCCACACCTTGCGGCGGTGTTGCTGGGAGTGGGCGGCAAAGTAGCCCATGACCACCCGTGCGTCATCGATGGCTTCGCTTCTCCACTGGCAATGGGCAAGATTCCATCTCAGATCTTTCTCTTCGTCAACGGTCGTCATGCCGTCGAAGTATTTCCCGATGAGTTGCTCTAACTCTTGCTGGCTGCTGATTTGTCGGTACTTACTCATGATTCAACTCTGTTTGTTGTTTCGGTAAATCTCTCTCACCCGTTTGCGGGCTCGGCTCAGTTCCACACGCACGTTGGCGGCGGTCATGTTCATGCGTTTGGCAATTTCTTCAAATTCCAGGCACTGCATCTCTCTCATGTCGATGATCTGTCGCTGCTTGCTTGACAGGTCGTTGTCGATGATGGACCTCACTTGCTGGTAGGCAAGTGTGCAATCCTGGTCGGTGACATGGTCGGCCACATCGATAACCTGGTCGATGGGCACGTCGGCTCGGTGGCTGTTGCGGCGAGCGATGTCGATGCTGGTGGTGCGCACGGTCATCATTCCTGCCCCCTGTGCATGGCGTGCCGACCCGTACCGCTCGCGTTGCTGCCACAGCTTGACAAAGGCTTCCTGGACCGCATCGGCAGCATCGTCACGGTTGCCCGTGATGCGTCCTGCCAGCAAGAGCATCTGCTCTCGCAAGGTGGTGAATGCACTGGTGATGCGGTCGGGTTGCTTCATTGTCAATAGGCGTTTCTATATCATTAACGCAAAGTCTCGCTTTTTGTAACAACGCAAGAACAAAAAAAAAGGAGATCATGATAAAAATCACAATCTCCCCTAAAGCATATTGTTTCCTGTCTTTCCCTTAGAAGCCCAGGGCGACACCCAGTGTCCAGACGTTCTTGAGCTCGGGACCATAACCGTCCTTGAAGAGCTTGGCAGGGCTGTAGCGGCAATAGATGCCGAAGCCGTTGAATGACACGCCTCCGATGACATCAAACGTGAGTTTGTTCTGTTTCAGTCCCTTTTGGGCGATGTCATGAGCGGTGTTGCCCACCTCGTAGTGGGTCTTGGTCTTGGCCAGGAAATTCCAATTCATGATGCCGCCAACCTTGATGCTGAAGGATTTGTAAATCTTCTGCTCAAACGTCAGCGGGAATTGAATGGCCCACGTGTTGAGCTTGGAAGAGCGTTTTTTGTAATCTAAATCGGGATAGGGGACAGTACTCACGATGTGGGTGCTCTCATCACACGTGAGCATGTTGGGGCGCTTGAGGCTGTAGGAGCGGTGGTGGAAACCGGCACCCAGCGAGAAGGTCTGGCCATGCAGGGTGTTGTATTCCAGGCCGACGAGATTCAACCAACCGGCCTCAACGCTGTTGTTGACCAGGTCCCAGGAGTGATCGATGCCGGCACCGATGTAGACGCCGCTGGTGGTAACCTTCCAGTGCTTGTTCTCATCATCCGAGGATTTGAACGGATGGGACACTTCCCAGTCCTTCTCGTCATTGGCAGGGGCAGCTATAGCACACACGGGTGCCAATGCAAACATCGTGGCAAGTAAAAAGATGATTTTCTTCATTTTTAGTAGATGATAAAATATGGTTTTAACAAGTTTATTATTCACGAATTGGAAGGATCCAGCGATATAGTTTTAAAAATCGGCTGCAAAATTCGCAATAATTGGATAAATGTGCAATTATTTTGGAATTAATTTTTATCAAGAACCTTGGCAAACCGCATCTGGCTTTTATAGACTGGGAAGCTGAGTGTCAGGATCACCCCGTTGTCAATAGTGGCATAGGCATCCTTGTCGATCGGTTCCATGGTCGCATCAATCCACCGCAGGTCATAGTTGCCGGTGAAAGCCGTCTTCACCATGTGCCCCTTGAGCATGCCAGGTTTCCATTGTGATTTCTTGACCTGAGCACCGTCGATATAGATGATGTCATAACCGTCATCGGCCCTTACCACGGCAAGGGTGTATCGTCCGCCCATGCGTAGCCACTCATCCTGCATGTCGCGGTCCAGGTATTGCCAGTAGCCCTCGATGGGGTCGGCACTGTTGGCAAAGTATGTGTCAAGCGCCTCCTGGGTCCACCGTGTCGTCGTTGCGGCAATCTGATTGTCGTTATTGATCGTGAGAACAGCGCGCTCGATGGCCACACGGGCACCAGGTCCCGTGAGATAGCCCACCATCACATTGCCGGCAGGGCGTGTCACCGTCGCTTCCAATACCTGTTGCAGCTCGTCCTTTCCCATCGAGACGGTCACAGCGCGCTCATCGACGTCCACGCACACTGTGTTCAGGTCGTCCTCGAGCGAGATGCCCTTGATGACTGTGGCGTGAGCTAAATCGATGAACTGGTTGTCCTTGCATTGGATCACAGTCACCAGCATTGTGCGCTGGTCGGTGATGTCGTCATAGGGGGCGCTGTTGTCGCAACTGAGCACCACAGCACAGTAATTGCCGTCCCCGTCATGGTTGAACACCAATCCCCATTGAGTGTTTGTCAACTTGCGCTTTTCCCCAGTCATGGGGTCAACGATGGTCTTGAACTTGCCCTGCTTATTGTTGAGATTGGCCATGCGCAGCTGGTAACGGTAGGCCGTGCTGCTGATGTGCATCGTGTCGAGGCTGATAGCAGTTGCCGTTGTCACATTCTCCTCGACAAGCATCTCACCATCGATGGCCTTGTAGCGGCCCTGCATCATCATCCCCTGATGAGGAAACAACCCACCAAAGCCATTTCTCACCGTGTTGTAGTAAGACTTGGCCTCACAATCAACAGCAGCCACAATCAGCGCCATCAACAACAAATATTTCACCAACCCTCTCATCTTTTATCTCTTATCCTTTATCTCTCATCTCACACATGATGATAGGGCTCATGCCTCAGAATGGTGAACGCGCGGTACAGTTGCTCGACAAAGATGAGACGCACCAGCTCGTGCGGGAAAGTCATCTTGCTCAGCGAGACTTTCTCGTTGGCACGGTCATACACATCGGGGGAAAACCCATAGGGCCCACCCACGACCAGCACCAGTCGCTTGCATCCCGAAGCCATGCGCCGCTCGAGCCATTGGCTGAAGTCCACCGACGTGCGTTCAACGCCATGCTCATCGAGCAGGACGACATAGTCGCTTGCCTGTAGTGTGGCCAGCAGTGAGCGCCCCTCGGCCACCTTCTGCTGCGCCTCGCTCATGTTGCGGGTCCCTTTCACGTCACCGATGTACTGGATGTTGAACTGTGCATAGTGTTGCAATCGTTTCACATATTCATCGATGCCCTGGCGGACAAATCCGACCTCGGTTTTACCGATTACGGCAAGAGTTATCTTCATTTGCGATTAGAGTTTGTCGTTTATTGCCACAAAATTAGCAAATCCGCCGAAAACTCCCTAACTTTGTAGTCTGAAATCGTTAAAACACTGTAAAAAGATGAAGACAAGAGACCAACTGATTGACGAGTTGATAGATTTGGCGTTTGCCGAGGACATCGGTGATGGTGACGCTACCACCTTGTGTTGCATTCCCGCCGACGAGATGGGCCGCCAGCGCCTGATTGTGAAGGAAGAAGGCATCCTGGCCGGCGTGGAGATCGCGCGCCGCGTGTTTGAGAAGTTTGATCCTGAGTTGCAGATGGAAGTCATGATTGGTGACGGTGCCCATGTCAAGCCAGGCGACATCGCCTTTGTCGTGACCGGCAAGGTGCGCTCGCTGCTGCAGACCGAGCGCCTGATGCTCAACATCATGCAGCGCATGAGCGGCGTGGCCACGACCACCGCCCGCTATGCCAAGTGCCTCGAGGGTCTCAAGACCCGCGTGCTCGATACCCGCAAGACAACCCCCGGCATGCGCATGCTCGAGAAGGAAGCGGTCAAGATTGGTGGCGGTTGCAACCACCGCATCGGCCTGTTTGACATGATCCTGCTCAAGGACAATCACGTGGACTTTGCCGGCGGCATCGTGCCTGCCATCGAGAAAGCCCGCCAGTGGTGCAAGGACAATGGCAAGGACCTGAAAATCGAGATCGAGGTGCGCAACTTCGACGAGTTGCAACAGGTGCTCGACCATGGCGGTGTGGACCGCGTGATGCTCGACAACTTCAGCGTCGAGAACACCCGCAAGGCTGTCGAGATCATCGACGGCAGGGTAGAGACCGAGTCGAGCGGCGGCATCACCATCGACACCTTGCGCGCTTATGGCGAGTGTGGCGTGGACTACATCTCGGTGGGCGCCCTCCCTCACAC
>Ga0247611_10002009_pt1 | contig 34545 bp, 36 predicted proteins | sample 177DNAGHGhighgp2_FD_192422 | JGI IMG/M metagenome (GOLD analysis project Ga0247611, IMG submission 192422) | Sheep rumen microbial communities from Palmerston North, Manawatu-Wanganui, New Zealand - 1770 DNA GHGhigh gp2 | ecosystem: Host-associated > Mammals > Digestive system > Stomach > Rumen... | reverse complement strand
TGAAGTTGTCAATTTAAAGTAGACACTAAAAAAGTATTATTTAAACCCTAGTTGATTTTTATAATCAACTGGGGTTTTATATTTTAATGCAAAACTAGGACGATAATTGTTATTATCCCAAACAATATCATCAATAAATTCTTGAACTGTGTTATAATTATTGATGTCAAAATCAATATACATTTCTTTCTTAATCCAGCCGTTTTTTGATTCAATAACTGGATTATCTGTCGGTGTACCGGCTCTAGACATAGATCTGATCACATTATAAGAATTAAATATATTGTTAAATGACACTGAGGAATAAACGACTCCTTGATCGGTGTGAACAATGGTTTCAAGGTTTTCGTATCCTCTTTTTATTTTGTTATTTAACATATCGTTTAATGCCTCACGATGATTAATAATACCATTTCCATGTAAAGATTCTCTCACATCCGAACCAACAATTTCATTGTTAAATACATCTAAATAAAAAGTCCAATCATATTTCTTTTTCTTAAACCAAAACGTAGTTGTGTCAGAAACAATCTTTTCAAACGGTCTTGATGTATTCCACTTTCCATTTATTACATTAGAATATTTAATAAATTCTTCTCCTGGGCGTTTATATTTATAATGTTTAGCTTTTGATTTTATATTTAATAATTTACATACTTTATGAATAAGGTTTGAAGATACATACCACCCAGTTTCATATCTAATCACTGCATTTATTCTATGATAACCATAACTAGGTTTTCTTTTATGTATATTCTTAATTAATTCACCCAATTCAATTCTAATCTTTTCATGATTATTTAATATATCTTTATTTTTTAACCATTTATAATAACCTGATCTTGATACTTTTAGTATTTCACACATAGATTTTACATTATATTCTTTGCTTAATAGTTCTATAATTTCAAATTTAGCTTGAGTTACTTCATGAATTTTACATACGTACCATCTTCTTTCATTAGGAATCCTTTTTTTAACATTTCGTTCTCAATTCTTAATTTCATATTTTCATATTCTAGGTGTTCTTCTTTGGTTAAAATCTTTTTACTTGAATACTTAGCTAAAGGATTGCCAGGTTTCTTTTTATTTGTTAATCCTTCCATACCTTTTTCCCTATATTTCTTAATCCATGCAGTGATTAAACCATTATTAATTCCTGTTTCACGTGTTACTTGATTAGAACTTTTTTCTAATTTAATGATAGGTTCAATTATTCTATATTTTTCTTCTACTGTCCATTGTCTAAATTTTTGACCTTTAGTTGCCATTATTTCATCTCCTTTACTAGATTATAACAAAAATAAAAGTGCACACTTTTTTTGTGTACACTTTTATCTTACAACTTCAGTTACAAACTTATCTTTTTTATTATACTTTCAAATATTTTCTTACAGCCATTGAACTACCAAACATACCAACTATAGTTCCGATACCTAAGATAATCAAGCAAGAATTAAATAGTATCTTAGATGGCTCTATAATCTTAAATATATCAGCAAGTAATAATTTACCATTAAAATTTTCATATATCCAATTATATGTATAAATCATTAATACTATAGGAACAATTGAACCAATTATTCCTAAAAACATTCCTTCAAAAACAAATGGCATTTTTATTGATGAATTACTTGCACCAACAAGTCTCATAATTGATATCTCTCTCTTACGTGAAAAAATAGTCAATTTAATAGTGTTTATAATTAGGAACACTGTTACTACTATCAAAGCTACAACAGCGATATATGAACCTTTTTTGATGGCATTAAAAGCCTTTAATAAGGTTCCAACAGTTCCTTCACCATATTTTACTTGATCAACTTTTTCAATCTTTTCTATTTCTTTAGCCGTTTTTTCTATTTTATCAGCATTAATAACTTTTACAATATATACATTTTGAAGCGGATTTTCATCATCATCCCAATCTTCCATAATATTTCTAAAAGTATCATTACTTTCCATCATTTCTTGCTTAATTTCTGCTTTTGTTTTTAATGTTACATTTTTAGTATCAACATTACTTATTCCTTTAATCTTAGTATCAATCGTTGTTATATCAAATTGATCAGCTTCATTACTAACAAAGACAACAATTGATAAATCATGTTTTAAAGTATCCGTTGCATTATCAATATTATATGTTAATAAAAGAGCTGCTCCTACGATAATTAAAGTTATCATTACACATGTAATTGATGCAATAGAAAGGGAAAAATTACGGCCTATACTTTTAAGGGAATCACGAAAACTTCTTGCAAATATTCTAAAGAACTTCATTTACATACTCCCCTTTCTTGTAATCTTTGTATAAATGTCCATCTTTAAGGGCAATAACATGTTTCTTCATTTTGTTAACAATTACTTCATCATGAGTAACCATAAGGACAGTTGTTCCAACTTTCTTATTGATTTCTTCAATTAATTTAACAATTTCCAAACTTCTTGTTGGATCAAGATTTCCTGTTGGTTCATCACATATTAATAATGGAGGTTCATTAACGATAGCTCTTGCAATCGCAACTCTTTGTTGTTCACCACCTGCTAAATTATCAGGATATTCTCTAACTTTATTTTTTAATCCAACAAGTTCTAGAGCTTTTAAAACTTTTGGTCTAATATTACTTTTCTTTTCACCGATAGCTTCCAAAGCAAAAGAAACATTTTCATATACTGTTAATTTGGGTAATAATCGATAATCTTGAAAAACAATACCTAACTTTCTTCTTAATTTATATACATTTCTATTTCTTAATTTAGATACATTTATTCCACCAACTTTAATTATACCTTTAGTTGGTTTTTCTTCTCTATATAACAATTTTATTAACGTACTTTTACCACTTCCAGATCCACCAATTATAAAGACAAAATCTCCTTTTTCAATCGATAAATCTAAATCATATAAGGCTGTAACGCCATTCTTATATTGCTTAGAGACATTATTAAATTCAATAAATCCCATATATTCACCTTACTCTCTAATTGAAATTATATCATAAGTATAGCAAAAAATAAAATTTTACAAAGAAAAAAGTGATACAAAATATCACTTTCTACATTTGAGGTGGTTGGACAGCTTGTAATTTTTTTCTATCTTCTTCTACTTTTTTCGTTACTAAATAACCAATACAAGCAAGTATAAGGAAAATACAAACTACAACAGTAATAAAATATAATTTACCATCCAATGTATCTCTAAAAAATTCTATCATAAAATTACCTACTTACTAAGAAGCGCGCAGTTCTAACCATTTGTGTACTATATCCCATTTCATTGTCATACCAAGCAACAATTTTAACTAATTGTCTTCCATCAACTTCTAGAACATTTGTACATAATCCATCAACAACAGCTCCATAATGAGAACCAATAACATCACTTGATACAATTGGATCCATTGTAAACTTCAATGTTTCATTCTGATTGTTTATAAATAAATTATTGATTTCTTCTACAGATGTATTACGATTTAATTCAAGAGTTAAATCAATAACACTTCCTGTTGGAACAGGAACACGCATAGCACTTCCGTCTAATTTTCCTTTAAGAGATGGAATAACTAAACCAATTGCTGAGGCTGCACCAGTAGATGCTGGAACAATATTGGCACCACATGCTCTACCACGTCTTGCTTTAATACCTTTTTTATGAGCTACATCAAGGGTCGCTTGATCATTTGTATAAGCATGAACCGTAGTCATATATCCTTTTGTTATACCAATATTATCTTCAATTACTTTAAGTACTGGAGCAAGACAATTTGTTGTACAACTTGCTGCTGATATAATCTTTTCTGTTCCATCTAAGATATTATGGTTAACATTATATACTACTGTTTTAGCTTCTCCCTTAGCTGGAGCAGAAATAATAACTTTTTTAGCACCAGCATTAATATGAGCACTTGCCTTTTCAACATCAGTAAATAGACCAGTACATTCAAATACAACATCTATACCAAGTTCTGCCCATGGTAACATTGCTGGATCTTTCTCACTATATACTCTTATCTTTTTACCACCAACAATTATATTCTCTTCATCAAAAGTAATATCATCAATACGATAATTACGATGATTTGTATCATATTTTAATAAATAAGCTAGTTGTTCAGCATCCGTTAAATCATTGATTGCTACAACCTCTAAAGATGGATCATTATCCATTAATCTAAAAACTAATCTACCTATTCTTCCAAAACCATTAATCGCTACTCTCATAAATACCTCCTATTCAAAATAACTATTTCCTATAAATTCTCTTAATATGGAATCAGCTGGAATGGCTTCACTTGTCATTGGTAAGAATAAATCTAATACCTTCATAAGCCTTACAGCTTCATCATAATTTGGATCATCCATTTTAACAGAGAATAATAATGGTAATACATACGTTTTTAAAATACAAAATTCATATATTAATGATGTATTAAAGACAACATCAGCTTCATCTTGGAATGGGAAAATATATTTTTCTTCACCAGCACGAACATCATCCCAAATACTCAATGTATCAGCAGGTGTGTATCCTCTTGTACGATTATCTCTAATCATTCGACGAAGCAATCTATTATCTGTTAATAAAATTCGATTATCTCTATCAATATTAACTGCCGTTAATGGAGATAAATAAATTTTAAATTTCTTATTAGCATCAATATCTGATAAAACTTTTGGATTTAAAGCATGAATACCTTCAATTAATAATATATCATCATCTTGAAGTTTCATTTTAGTTTTAAATTTCTTTTCACCAGAATAGAAATCAAATGTTGGCATTAGAGTTTCTTTACCATCCAAAAGGGATTTCATCGTTTTACTAAATAATTTTAAATCAACAGCCTCTAAACACTCAAAATCATATTCACCATTTTCTTTCTTTGGAGTATCTACTCTTTCTACGAAGAAGTTATCCATTGAAATCATTTTTGGTTGTACACCATAACACTTTAAAGCCATTGATAGTTTAGAACAAGTTGTTGTTTTACCACTACTACTTGGTCCAGCCATTAAAACAATTTTTACTTCTTTATGATTATTAACAATATTTTCTGCTATTTGTAATAATTTTTTATTTTGGATATTTTCACTCATGCTTATTAAATATTTCATATTTCCATTAGATACGATTTCATTTAAATCGGCACAAGTTTCGATATGCATTAATTTTCCCCAATCTTTTTCATCACGAAATACTTCAAAGAACTTTTCATGATGAACATATTTACGAATATTATTATTCGTATAAATATTAGGATAACTTAATACAAATTCATTCTCATCTAAATATGTTAAAGAAAACTCATTTAAACATGAAGTCTCAGCAGGCATTTTACTAAAAATCATATTATACATATTACCCATTTTATATAAATGAACATATGTTTTTGTAATAAACTTTAATAATTTAACTTTGGATAAATCATGAGCTTTTGTAAAATAATCAATAGCCTCTTTCTTTAAAACTGTTACTTTAGTAATAGGAAGATTAGCATCAACAATTGACTTCATCTTCTCTTCAACTTTCTTTAAATCTTCTTTAGCAATCTTACTAGTAGTTTCAATACATAATGAACGGTCTACAGAATGTTTAACAACAATTGTATTCTTTCCATTAAATAGTTCATTAAATGCATAATTTATTAAATATATTAAACCATTAGCATAAACACGATTAGCATAATAATGTGTTACATCACAAAACTCTATATTACTATTAGGTAGGGCAACTTCATTTAATTCTACATAATGACCATTTACCTTTGCAATTATACTTGGTCTTCCAGAGTTACTAAACATTTTACTAATTTCCAAAAGAGTTGTACCTTTAGCAACCTCGATTTCCATATTATTTACACTAACTAAAATATTATCTGATAACATACCCTCACTATCCTTCCATTTTAGTATAACATATAAATAATTAAAAACACGGTATTTTAAAGCAAGTTTTTTTTCTTGTTTACAAAAAAAAACTCTATAGAGAGTTTTTATTAATTATTTCCATATAAATTAAATCTTGATATTTTCCATCATGATAAATAGCTTCATGACGTCTTCCAAATTCTTGGAAACCACATTTGGTATAAGCCTTAATAGCACGGGGATTATTAGCAAATACTGTTAAATAAACACTATGTAGTCTAATTTCATTAAAAGCAAAATTTAGAATTAATTTAATAGCTTCACTACCATATCCTTTAGATAGATTTTCTTCTTCACCAATAAATATTCCTAATGATGCTTTACCATTCTTGTAGTCAATTTTTGTTAATCCTACATTACCAAGAAGAGTATCATCTTCACGTCTTACAATCGCATAAGTAAATTCTCCATTAGCGATTTTAGGCAATAATTCTTGTTCATTTGATAAAGTAATTAAGCTATCATTACAATCTAAAAATTGGGTAATAACAGGATTGTTTAGCCATTTAACATATGTTTCATAATCATCTAAATTAATTGGTGATAAATATACTTTTTCACCTTCCATTTTTTTAAAATATCTCATTTATTCTCACTCCTTATTCTATTAGCAATTTCTTTAATTTTGCGAAAACGATGATTTAAGCCTGATTTAGTAATCGGTTTATCCGTTTCATACTCCATAATATCACTCAATTCTTGTAAAGAGGATTCGGGGTACTTTAACCTATATGTTGCAGCCTCTAATGTTTTTTCATCTAAAAACTGTTCACCTAAAGTATCAAGAATTAAACGTATGTCTTCTATTTGGTCATTACAAGTATTTATAATTCTCTCAATATTTGCTTGTTCCATATTATTAAGACGATTAGTCATATTTTTATGATCACGATATATTCTTATATCTTCATAATACATTACAGCTTGTGGAGCATTAATAACTCGTAAGAAATCGCCTATTTTTTCAGCCTCTTTAACATAGACCATATATTTTTTATCTTTTTTAATAATTTTACTATTTAAATAAAATTCATTTAATAAATCTGATATATATTTTGCCTCTTCTTCATCATTAATAAAGAACTCTAAATGATATCGACTTGTTTTAGGATCATTAACACTACCTGTTGCTAGAAAAACACCACGTAAATAAGCTCTTTTATCATCTTCATTATCAACAAAGAAGTTTGGAACATTAGATAAATAATTATTATCTTCTGATATTACATATAAATCTTTTAAAATATTATCTACTTTTTGATTAATTTCTATTAATAACAATCTACTTCGATTGAAAGAATTATTCTTATCAATAATATTTGCTACAACATTAAACATCTTCTTAATTAAAATATATATATGTTTAGCAACTTTATTATTCTCAGTACTAAGAACAATCTTATTATCTTCATATTTTCCATTATTTCTTAGAAAAGCAGAAAGTTCTATCATTTCCATGTTACGTTCATTATCTTGTAATGATAATTCATTTTTAACATTCATTGTGAAAGAAAGCATTATTTCACCTTCTTACTCTTTTTTGTTGTCTTTTTCTTCTTTGTTTCTTCTTTTTCTTCTATTTTATTATAATCATCATGTTTTTTAATAGATACAATCATTAATACTAAACCACATATAAAGAAAGCAATGGATACTGCTTGGGCAACACGAATACTTCCTAGCATCAAGCTATCTGTTCTCATACTTTCTATAAAGAAACGTAATATTCCATAACCCATTAAATAAATAGAAAAAATCATACCTTCTTTAACTTTTTTATATCTTCTAAATATAACAATGAAAATTAATAATAATAAATTAAAAATCGATTCATAAAAGAAAGTTGGATGATAATATTTTCCTCTTATAAACATTCCCTTAATTACAAAATCTGGAATACATATCTTTTCAAGAAAAGCTCTTGTTACTTCCCCACCATGAGCCTCTTGATTAAAGAAATTACCCCATCTACCTACTATTTGTCCTATTAAAACAGCTGGCATAACAATATCAGCAATTTTTAGAAAATGAATATCTTTCTTTTTACAATAAAAATATAAAAAAGTTAATCCAGCAAAAATAGCTCCATGAATAGCAAGACCACCATTCCAAACAGCAAATATTTCTAATAAATTGTCTTTATATTCCGATAAATTAAATAATACATACCATACTCTTGCTCCCAATAGACCAAAAATGATAGTATAAAATGCCATATTATCTAATCCTTTAGTATCAAACTTCAATCTTTTAAATTCTTTATATACAAGGAAAATTCCTAAAAGGGCTCCAGTTAAAATCATAATTGAATACCAATATATTTTTATAAAGCCTAAATCTAAAAATACTCTGTTCATAATATCACCACTTCACTTTCGTATTATATAACAAAAGCTATATTTTTCCAACAAAAAAGACTTATTAAATAAGCCTTTATCTTGTTTTAACTTGTTTTTCTTCTTCAGTTATTGCTTCTAACATACCAATGCCTGTTCCCACTTGATTAGTTACCTTCTCTAATTGAACTTTATTATTATAAGCACCTATTGCATCGTTAATAATTTGGTTTTCAGAATTTATTCTTAAATTCAAACAATCTTTTACCCATTGGTATCCTAAACAACCATCACGTTTAATTTTAGAACTAGTCTCAATAAGATTTTTAAATCTTAAGAAAGTGTCTTTATCCATGACTTTTACAATATGTGAGGTGAAACGATAATCTGGTGAATTGACAATTAATGATAACAACTCATCATCTGGAAGGGTTGATAAATCAACTTTTGTTGTTCCTAAACAAACATCCATTAAATTATAATCTAACTTTGGTAATCTTCCACAAACATATTTTGGCGTAGGGGTTGGTGTCACATTTACTGAAGGACCTGGAGTCGGTGTTGGTGTTGGACTTGGGGTAATTGTTGGGGTTATGCCTGGTTGAGGTGTTGGAGTTTCTGTTATCTTTTCTGTAACACTACTTCCATATTCTCTCTCATATGCTCTTGTTCCAACAGAATCATCAAACGATAGATATTCTGGTTTTTTAACCTTTTCAGCACCAAATATTTTTTCTTTAATCATTGCAAAGAAACCACCACTTGTAATAATATTCGTAACACTCATTCCAGCTAAACCTAATGTTATAACAGTTTTAATAAATCTTCCTGCTTTCTTCATACATCTTTTGAATTTATTAGGTTCACGATTTAAAAAGTCTTCTAATGATTCGAATAATTTTCTAATTTGATTTTTTTCTTTATTAGATAAACTATCTATTAATTCTTGAAGTTCTTTTAAATCTTCAGGAACTTTATGATATTCAATACCAAGTTCATTCATATATTGACATACAATACTAATAATAAAAGTTTCCTCATTATGAGCTCTTTCTTTTAGAATCTCACGCATTTTATTTATTTCTTCAATATCTTTTTCACCATATAATTCTTGATCTTTATCCGCTAATTTCTTTTGAAGTTTTTGAGTATTAAAGATATTCTTTCTATTCTTTATAGCATTATAAATACCTTTGCCTATAACACCCAATAATCCTACACCTGCTCCGGCAACTGCTAAAACAGCAATATTTTCAATAGCTGATACCTTATTAACTAAACTACCTATTGCTGGTATAAATTTTCCGATGAAATTTAAACCACCCGTAATAGCTCCTGATATCCAACCTATTATCTTACTATCGGTTAATTTAGTAAAAATAGTACCTACTAATGTTCCATTAATAGGAGCAGCCAAAAGGGTTGGATCTATTGAATTTATAGATGTTGCTATTCCAACACCACCTGTTGAAGCTACAGCAATAGGAGTAATAACTTTTTTTCTTATTCTAGTAAATAGATTGTCATCTAACTTTTTAATTCTTTCTTGTTGTTCTTTAGTCATATCAAGTTTTTGGCATAATTCTTCTTTTTCTTCAACTGATAAACTATAAACCGCTTCTCTTAAAGAAAGATAACCAGTATCTTCATATAAAATATTATGTGTTTTTAAGAAACTTCTAATTATTGCTTGATCATTTTCACTAAATCTAGTATCAAGAATATTACCATCTTTATCAATTGTTGTTTCTAATTCTTGTATTATTTTATCAATTTCATAAGTTCGATTTGTAGCCATCTTATACTTATCAATCTTATAAATATTAGCTAAAGACATACCTGTTAATAAAATTGAAATACCCATTTTAACTGGGATTGATGGAACTAAACTAATTATAGTATTCATTGCAAGAGAATTTGCAGCAACTTCACCAATAGGGCTCAATACTTTATCATTAACTGTTTGAACAAATTTAGTAAAAGCTGTAGTTGAACCATTTTTTAAAGATAAAATCATTCGATCAACTTCACGATTTATATTATTAACTATTTTATTAGCGATTATTAAATCTGTTCCATTTAAACTTTGAAGAGAATCAACAAATTGATAATAATCAGTTATTTCATCATTAAAAGAAATATTTTTTTCTCTTAATGATGCTTTTAGCATATCTAGTTTTCCTTCTTCAACTTTTTTTTCTAATTGCTTAATAACTTGAGATTTATTATTTTTAACTTTAGTATTAAAAGCAGGATAATTAATAGCAACTACTTCACTCATTATCTTCACCTTCTCTACTTGTTAAACTATCTAATAAATTTAATTTTTCAAGATATAAACATGATTCAAAGAAGTTAAATTCTTCAATATCTTTTTTATCTATCAATGGTAAATTATCAAAATATTTTTTTATTTCGCCTGATGCCTCATTAATCTTTTCTTCCATTTCTATTCTCCTACAATATAAGAATATCACAAAGAAGAAAAGAGATTAAATAAAAAAAGTTCTCAATAGAGAACTTTACAACATTTTAGACAAAAATTCGCCTGTATAACTATTTTTAACTTTAGTTATTTCTTCAGGAGTACCACAAGCTACAACTGTTCCTCCCATATTACCACCATCTGGTCCTAAATCAATAATATAATCTGACACTTTAATAACATCAAGATTATGTTCAATAACAATAACAGTATCACCATTATCAACAATTCTTTGAAGTATTACAAGTAATCTCTTTATATCATCAGTATGAAGTCCCGTTGTTGGTTCATCAAGGATAAACAAGCTTTTACCTGTAGGCTTCTTTTGAAGTTCTTTAGATAACTTAACACGACCGGCTTCTCCACCTGATAGGGTTGTTGCAGCTTGGCCAAGTTTAACATATCCAAGACCAACATCTTCCATCGTTTGTAATTTATGTTTAATCTTTGGGATGTTTTCAAAGAATTTAAGAGCTTCTGTTACTCTCATATCAAGAACATCAGCAATATTTTTATCTTTATATTTAATACTTAGGGTTTCACTATTATATCTTGTTCCATGACATACTTCACAAGGTACATAAACATCAGGTAAAAAGTGCATTTCTATTCTTTTTACTCCATCACCCCAACAAGCCTCACAACGACCTCCCTTAACATTAAAAGAGAATCTATTTTTGCCATAACCCAAGGCTTTAGCTTCCTTTGTACTTGCATATAAATCGCGAATATCATCAAATACACCCGTATAAGTAGCAGGGTTACTACGAGGTGTTCTACCAATCGGATTTTGACTAATAAAGACTAATTTATCAATATTATCAATACCTTTAATCTTATCAAAAGCAAGTGGTTTTTCTTTAGATTTATATAACTTATTACTAATTTCTTTCATAAGTATTTCATTAACTAAACTACTTTTACCACTACCTGATACACCCGTAACACATACAAATTTACCAAGAGGAAATTTAACATCAATATTTTTTAAATTATTAGCTTTAGCACCAATAACTTCTAAAAATTTACCATTACCTTTTCTTCTTTTCTTTGGTACTTCTATTTTTAATTTACCTGATAAATATTTTCCTGTAATACTATTTGGATTTGCCATAACTTCAGCTGGAGTTCCTGAAGCTACAACATAACCACCATCATCACCCGCTCCAGGACCTATATCTACTAAATAATCACTAGCAAGCATCGTATCGCTATCATGTTCTACAACAATTAAAGTATTACCTAAATCACGCATTTCAAGAAGAGAATTAATTAATTTTTCATTATCTTTTTGATGAAGACCAATACTTGGTTCATCAAGTACATATAAAACACCAGTAAGTCTTGATCCAATTTGCGTAGCAAGCCTAATTCTTTGACTTTCTCCACCTGATAAAGTACCAGCTTGTCTTGCTAATGTTAAATAAGATAATCCAACATTATTTAAAAAAGTTAATCTATTAACGATTTCTTGAATTAAAAGACTCGCAATATCTTTTTGATAATCCGTAAGTTTTATATTTTTAAACCAATCAAGTAATTCAGATATAGACATTAACGTAATATCATAAATATTTTTCTTATTAATAAAAATATTAAGAATTGCATCAGATAATCTCGCTCCATGGCACACTGGACACTCAAGTTCAATCATATAGTTTGCTAACCAATCACGAATCCATTCAGATGATGTTTCCATATAACGACGTTCTAAATTGTTAATTACACCTTCATAGAATGTCGTACTTTTATTAACATTACCACTCTTTGTTGTTATCTTAAAATCAATTAGTTCATTTGAACCATATAAAATAATATCTTGTTTTTCTTTAGATAATTTTTTAAATGGTTTATTCATATCAATACGATAATGTTTACAAACAGTCTCAAGTTTCTTATAATCAATACTTTCTTTATCATCAGATAACGTTTGAATACAATTATCATTTAAACTTTTATCTTTGTTAGGAATAACAAGATCTGGATCCATTTTTAATTTAGTTCCTAAGCCCTTACATTCTGGACAAGCTCCATAAGGACTATTAAAACTAAAAATACGAGGTTCAAGTTCAGGTAGTGAATAATCACATTCTGGACAAGCATATTTAGTAGAAAACAATACTTCTTTATCACCAACAATATCAACAACTACTTTACCATTTGATTTATTAGTTGCAAGTTCAATAGATTCAAATAGTCTTGTTCTAATATTTTCTTTAATAACAATACGATCAATAACAATATCTATCTTATCTTTTATATTCTTTTCTAGATTTATATCTTCAGATAAATCATACATTTCACCATTAACTCTTACACGAATGAAGCCTTCTTTACGAAGATCATCAAATAAATCTTTATGAGTTCCTTTTTCATCATATACAATTGGTGATAGAATAATTAATTTTGTACCTTCTGGATACTCTAATATCTTATTAACAATTTCTTCTACAGATTGGCTAGTTATTGGTCTATTATGACGTGGACAATAAGGAACACCAATTCTTGAAAAGAGAAGTCTTAAATAATCATAGATTTCTGTAACAGTACCAACTGTACTACGAGGATTATTATTCGTGCTTTTTTGATCAATACTAATACTTGGAGATAAACCTTCAATACTATCAACATCAGGTTTTTCTGTTCCACCTAAAAATTGTCTAGCATAACTAGATAAACTTTCAACATAACGTCTTTCTCCTTCGGCATAAATAGTATCAAAAGCTAAACTACTTTTACCACTACCAGAAAGTCCAGTCATTACAATTAATTTATTCTTTGGAAGTTCAAGATTAATATTCTTTAAATTATTTTCTCTTGCCCCTTTAATAATTATTTTATCCATAATATCACCCACAAATCCATGATATTATAACATATATTTTTATAAAAAAAAATTATAAACAAAAATGTTTATAATTTTCTTTAATTTGTATAAATATCATCTAGAATCCAAGGATTATTTATATCATTATAATCTTTTCTAAAAGTTAAATAGTTACTTTTTGAAATCTTTTGATTATTAACTCCATATCGATATTCTAGATTCTTTTTATCAACAACATAATCTTTTGCTAAGCTAGTGATTAAAACTTGAATATAATAATCATTATCTTTATTTGTTATTGATAACACTTCTGTTTTTTTTATATTAATATCTTCATACATTTGACGAAGTTCATTACTATTAAATTCATCAATAATATGTTGATATTTTTGTAAAACTTTATCACTAATTTTACTTTTAACACGAGAAAGATTGCCAATCATAACTGCAGATTGTAACATTACATAAATGCTATTAGCTGCAGAAATAAAATTAGATATTCCAAAAGACGAGTCTTTTTTTACTAAATCATCTACGCTCATACATCCTCCCGTTAAAAGAATGATATAGAAAGAGGAAAACCTCTTTCTATATTAATTAATCATGTAATTTTGTTCCGCAATTAGTACAGAAGTTTCCACCACTTGTTTTTGTTCCACAATTTGGACAGAAAGCAACTGCTCCTTGAGGTACAGCTGGAACTTCTCCTGTTACTGGTGCTGGTTGTACAGCTGGTTGAGCAACTGGTTGTTGTGGAGTAAAGGCATTTTGCATAACTGCTGTGTTCATTCCACCAGTAGCCATATTCATCATACCTAGACCCATAAAGCCTGTTCCTGCACCATTAGGATTTCCTGCTGCAGTTTCCATAACATTAAGAACACGACCTTGTTGCATTCTAGCGTTAGAGTTATGTTCGTATTCATCAATCTTCTTATTAGATTCATCATCTAATGTTACTGATTCAATAGCGAATCCTGTAATTTGAATTCCACGTTTACGAATTGGTTCATCATAAACCTTTTCATCCATTGTTGCCTTGATTTCATCAGTTCTACTTGGAAGTTCTAGAACTGGAACTTTATGTGCTTCTGTTCCAAGTTCATTTAATACATTTTGGAATGAAGCAATAACTTCACTTCTCATTTGTTCATTTAAAACATCTTTAGTAACAACATCACCTGTTCCTGCATATTCTCTCATGAATACAGCTGGATCAGAAATTTTATATGTATATTTACCAAAACATTTAACTTGTACACGAAGTGGAGTAATTGTTCCTGTCATTTCATTTGGAATTGGATGTGAATAATCTTGGAAAGGAACTGGTGCAGGTGTTCCAAACTTATTATCCATAATTTCTTTTGCATTAATATAGAATACTGCTTGTTGTTTTGGTACTGTTCCATTATAAGTAAAACGAGCCCATAAATCTTTAAATACTTCTCCAAATTGACCTGCAAAGAATGATGGAGATGTTGATGCATCAAAAGTATAAGTTCCTTCTTCTGCTGTTGCATCCAAAATCTTACCTGAATCAAAAATTACGGCAATTTGGCCAGGTGCTACCATAATTGCACTACTCTTAGATATGATACCTGATTTAGTTGTTTTCTTAACCATTAATGTATTCATATCCATATCATCACATGTAATATAATCTTTCCATTGGTCACTAAGTTCACCACTGATAGATTGAATTGCTGATTTAATTAATCCCATTTTTTCCTCCTATCTTAAATCAAAATTATTATAACATAAAAAAATATAAAAAAAAAGACTACTTATCAAAAGTTAGTCTTCCACTTCCTTTAATGTCAATTTTTTCACCTAAATATTTACTTTGGGGTTTAATAATTGTTTTAAAGAAATCTTTATCTCTAGCCATTACTTCTCTTATTTCATTCTTAATATTAATAAAGTTATACGGAATATTATCAGCAGGTATTCCATAAGCTTCTATTCCCAGTGATTTTGCTATATAAAGAGCTCTAAATAAATGATATTTTTGAGTAACAATAATCATCTTTTTAACACCAAAGACATATTTAGCTCGATAAATACTATCATATGTTGAAAAACCTGCATGGTCTAAGAAAACATCATCAATATTAATATTACTACTTAATACATATTCTTTCATAGTATTAACTTCATCATATTCTTGTTGACCATGATCACCAGATAACAGTAATTTTCCTCCAATAGTATTATATACTTCAATACCTTTCTCTAATCTTTTATCTAACATCATAGAAGGACTACCACCAGGATTAACCTTACAACCTAATACTAGAATAGCATCAATATCATTAATTTCTTTTGATTCATCAATGGTTATAATTCTATTTCTTGAAGTTCCAACAATTGCTCCGTTAAGAAAAAATACTAATATAATCAAAAAAATAAATATAAAAAATAGTTTCTTCTTCATACGAAATATCATACTAGAAGAAACTATAATTGTAAATATTATTTTTGTTTTATTGTCTCTTTTTTGGCCATTACCCAATCTGTACCAACATTTGGAACAACAGAATGACAATAATCACAAACATTAGTTTCAGGCAATTTAGCACCACAGTTTGGACAAATTCCATTACTTCCTAAATTACATACAAATGTTAATTCATAATGAACAACAACCTTTTTATCTTTTTTACCTCGAGTAATTTGACCATTTTCCATTAAATAATCAAAGAATCCGGTAATTATTTCCATCGTTAAGGTTACTTTACTTCCCTCTTGATTAATCTGTGTAATCATTCCTTGGAATAATTTAAAGTCATTCATAACATTTTGTTGATTCTTAATTTGCATTGTATCTAATTGAATAGCATATTGATTATATAGTTCATCAGTTAACTTTGTTCTTAATAAATCATGATTAAAATTCATCCAACCAGTTTGAATAGCAACAAAATCATTGAATCGATCATTAATAAAATTATTAATATCAATATTACCTAGAATAGCACTTACTTGTTCATATGGAATTTGACGATGAGTAAATAATGTTAATCCCATTGAAGTAGTATTATGTAATTTTTTATCTTTATTATTGTAATATATAAATAAAATAGTTAATATGATAACAACTATAATAAATAAAATAGGATTTCTAAACATTAATATAATTAAATCAATGATTCCACCAAAGTCTCCATCACCGCCGGATCCACCACCACCCCAGTCTACATCATAACCTGAGTCAGCACGAACATTTATATATAATAAAAATAGACCTAAAATTAACGATAATAGTAATATTCTCTTCTTATTATCTTTTCTCATCTTATATCCTTTAAAACCCAATCATAATTTACAGTGTCATAGAAAGTACCGCAATATGGACATTTACCAGAATTATTTGCATCAATATTAGCATTGCAACCAGGACATTTTCTTGTCATACCTTCTACTTTAGCATCCTTCTTTTTAGAGAAAGTTAAATAATTATTTTTTTCTATACGATATGAATTATTGCCACTAATAAATTGATTATTATCTTTTCTAACCAAATAATCCATATATCTAGATATTAATAATACTTCAATAATATATTCATTAGCAGTTTCATACATACCTGTTATCATTGTAGATTTAACATTTAATTCATCATACATTTGTCTTGTGTTATTAGAATTTAAATTATTTATTAAATTTTGATATCGATCTATTAATTCATTACTTAATTTATGTTTAATTCTCTCTAAATTTCCTAACATTACTGCAGAATGTAACATTATGAAAATATTATCAACTTTTGATATGAAACTACTTTCTACAAAAGTTGGATCAATTGCTTTTAATTCTACTTCTGTTATTCTTTTACCATCCATATTATCACCTATTGTAATTATAACAAAAGCATATAAAAAAAGATATAGATTTCTCTATATCTAAAAGTTTATTATCAATTATTTTACTTCTACTTCAGCGCCAGCTTCTTCTAATTTAGCTTTAATTTCTTCAGCTTCAGCAACTGGAATATTTTCTTTTACAGCACCACCGTTATCAGCGATATCTTTACTTTCTTTTAATCCTAATCCAGTAATTTCTTTAATAACTTTGATAACGTTAACTTTTGCAGCACCAGCATTAACTAATGTTACAGTAACTGTACTTGGTCCTTCATTAGCAGCAGCATCAGCAGCACCAGCAACTGGAGCAGCAACAGCTACAGCACTTGGATCAACTCCAAATTCTTCTTTCATTGCATCAACTAATTCTTTAATTTCTAATAAACTCATTTCTTTTAATGAACTAATAAATTCATCTCTTGTTAATTTTGCCATTTTTAATTCCTCCTATAATTAATTTTCTTCTTTTTGTTTAGCATATAAATCTAAACAGATTGATAAATCTCTTGCAATACCAATCATACCACCAGCAAGCATTGTAAGTAATCCCTCTCTTGAAGGAATTGTTGCAAGTTGTGCAAGTTTTTCTTTACCTGTTACTTCCTTATCAACGATACCTACCTTTAATTCTACAGCTGGATGCTTTTTAGCAAATTCTGATAAAATTTTAATTGGTGCAATTTCATCACTTGAATAAGCAAGAGCACTTGGACCAAATAAATCTTCATCAAATTTAATGTTTAATTCAGATAAAGCACGAGTTACTAATGTATTCTTATAGATTTTGTAATCAGCACCATTATCTTTTAAACTTCTTCTTAATTCCTTAGCTTCTGCATCAGTTAATCCACGATAATCAAAGAATACAACGCCACCAGCATTATCAATTCTATCTTTGATTTCATTGATTACTTCTTGTTTTCTAGCTAAGATACTTGCATTTGCCATAATCTCTCCTTTCACTATATTTAAAGGTACCATTTAAAAAGTCCTTGCAATATACAAGGACTCCTAAAAACTTATATTTTTTTTAAGTCCTCGGTAGGATTTATTTTTATACCTACTGTCTATGGCACCAACAAACATTAGTTATTATAACATACAATTATTATTTGTCAAATGAATTAATAGCGATTTTAATTCCAGGACCCATTGTAGATGATACAGCAATACTTTTTACAAAATCACCTTTAACAGTAGATGGTTTTTGTTTTAAAATTGTTCCAACAAAAGCCTCTAAGTTTTCAAGTAATTGTTCTTCTGTAAAACTTGCTTTACCAATAATACTATGGATAATTCCAAAAGAATCACAACGATATTCAACACGTCCTGCTTTAACATCAGCTACAGCTTTAGCTGTATCCATTGTTACAGTACCTGTCTTAGGGTTTGGCATTAATCCTTTAGGACCTAATACTCTACCTAATTTTCCAAGTAATGGCATTGTTTCAGGTGTAGCGATTAAAACGTCAAATTCAAACCAATTCTCTTTTTCAATCTTTTCAAGTAAATCTACATCACCAACATAATCAGCACCAGCTTCTTGTGCAGCTTTTGCAGCATCACCTTTAGCAATTACTAATACTCTTTTTGTTTTACCTGTTCCAGCTGGTAATAGAATAGCTCCTCTTAATTGTTGATCAGCTTTTTTAGTATCAATATTTAAGTTCATAGCAAGTTCAATAGTAGCATCAAACTTACTTACTGAAGTTTCTTTTACTAACTTAACAGCTTCTTCTTTAGTATATAACTTTCCTTTTTCAAGTTTACTTGATAGTTCGTTATATCTCTTTCCTCTTTTTCCCATTTTTCCTCCTTGTGGTATAGCGGAAATTATTTTTTGATAAGTGTCTTTCCTTCCACATAGTTAATCTATGTTTTTATTTATTTAATTTCAATTCCCATGTTTTTAGCAGTTCCTGCAACAATCTTCATTGCAGCTTCTACATCATAGGCATTTAAATCTGGTAATTTTGTTTCAGCAATTTCACGTAATTGTGCTTCAGTAATTGAACCAACAACTTCATTCTTACCTTTAGCTGAACCTTTATTAATCTTTGCATATTTCTTTAATAAGAAACCTGTTGGTGGAGTTTTAATGATAAAATCAAATGTTCTATCATCGTATACAGTAATTTCTACTGGAATACGATCTCCCATCTTATCTCTTGTTGCTTCATTATATTTTGTACAAAATTCTTGTAAATTGATACCTACAGGACCTAATACTGTACCAACTGGTGGAGCTGGATTAGCTTTACCTGCTTCAATATCAAGTTTAATCTTTTTTACAACTTCCTTTGCCACGAAAAACACCTCCTATTTAATATTTTGTTTTCGCGAGTGGTCACGAAATATTTCACTTATCTTTTTTTCTCCCACTAAATCTATATATAAATCAATATAGCGTCTATGATAATAACATTATTTTTATTAAAAATCAATACTATATCGTTTATATTTTAATTAAGCTCGGTCAATTTGTTTTAATTCTACTTCAATACTTGTTTCTTGACCGAATAAGTCAACAAGCGCATTAACAATCTTATTTTCTAAGTCAATTGATTCAATAGTTCCAGTCATACCTACGAATGGACCATCAATAATCTTAATCTTATCTCCTTCTTTAAGTTCATTTGGAGCGTCAATACGACTAATACCCATATTATTAAGAATTGTTTCAACTTCATATGGTTGTAATGGTGTTGGCTTTGCACCTTTTCCAGATGATCCAATAAATCCTGTAACACCTGGAGTATTACGAACAATAAACCATGCTTCATCAGTCATAATCATTTCAACTAGAATATAACCTGGAAACATTTTCTTTACTTTTTCTTTTGATACACCATCTTTTTCTTCTACTACAGTTTGTTCTGGAACGATAACTCTAAAGATGTAATCTTGTAATCCCATTGATTCTGTACGCATCTCAAGTTTTTCTTTAACTTTATTTTCATGTCCAGAATATGTATTAACAACATACCACTTCTTTTCTTCCATAAACTACACCAATCTTGAAACTAAAGCTACTAATAGGCTAATTAGATAGAAAAATAATGCAAAAAAGATAACAAACACAATTGTTGCTATAGAATATTTAAACATATCTTTCTTCGTTGGCCATTTAACTTTAGATAATTCTTTTTTTACTTCACCAAAGAATTTTGTAATACCTTTCATATATTCTCCTTTTTCCCCAAAATAAAAACACTTCCGTGTCACATATAAAATAACATAATTATATGTAAAAGTAAAGTGTTTTTTTATTAATTATTTCCTGATTTCTATTATTATTTGTTACCTATTAGTAATCCTGATATCTTTTTAAAATATCAAATAATCTATCATTTAACTTCTTTTATAACATTTTAATAATTAAAATAATAATCATTGTAAGAACATAAGAAACAACCAAAGTTATAGGAATCGCTATAATAAAGGCAAAAGCACTATTTCCTTCGTTATTATTAACAAAAGCTCTTCCTTCAGGTGTGCTATATATCAATTGTTTAGAACTGCCTTTTCCACCATCATTCTTTTTTACTTCTTCAAGATAATTATTCATATATTTTATATCTAAAAGAGTAAAAATTGTTCGATAATAATTCTTTACATCTTCTGGAATGTCTTCTCTTGCAAGAAATGGTTCAATATTTTCACTTAAGCCATGTATAAAATCTGCCGAAGTAAAATACTTAGGATATCCTTCATTCTCTCCCATACGATTATATGCACATATTCCTATTGCACATAATTCTACAATATCTTGAGCATAATCATTTTCATTCTTTTCTGCATCAAAGATATCAATTTGAATTGAAGAAGGATCTATTTTATTATCAATAATCCGTGCATCAAGAAGACTAGATGAGACATATCTACCACTTGCATGTATTTGCATTAACGCACTATCCATTAATAATAGTTTAGAAGTTAAATCATAAGGATTTTCATAATCTTCACCATCATCAAATAAATAATCGCTAAATTTCATATATCTCACCTACTTTCTCTTTTTCTTTTTATCTACTTTTTCTTTTTTTAAATCATCATCTTTTATTTCATTACTTCTCTTTTCATATATTCTTCCAATAATATCATAAGCCATTAAAGCAATTGGTAATGAAACAACTATAGTAATTATAACAACTAAAATATTATTATTCATAAAGTGAAAAACAATATTTACAACTATTGATAAAATCAACGATGTAACTATCGATACTGATGTTAATAATGATTTATAATTTATCTTCTTTAAATCTATTTTATGATATTTAAGAATTATATTTATCTCTGTTGGTACTTTTTTCTCATCCACTTTCTTATGTTGCTTAATAAGTACAAAATAATAGAAAACAAAAGCAACCGTAAATGTAATTATAAATTCAACAAAAAATTTTACTAAATCATTCATATTTCCCCCTCAAGCAATTACATCTCCATGTAATCTAATAATCTCAAGAATACTTTAATGCTTCTTCTATCTAAACCTTTTCTCTTTAATTTTTTAACTAATATTCTCTTACTACTTAAATTCAATTCATCATTAAAGATAATTGCAGCTAGTTCATCTTTTAACTTAGTTTCAATTTTTAGATCTGATAAGATTCCTTCAATATCATCTTTAATAATCATTAAAGCATCTATTTCAATATCTTGACCATAACAGTTAATTGTTAACTGACTTTTTGTACTAACATCTTTAATCATTACAATAAAGTCACTATCTGTAACCATTGTATCATGTTCAATTTGTTTATCATTCTCATATACAACTACATTATCAGCTTGTTTAGTATTTCTAAAGATAATTCGATAATCTCTTTTAGCAGGAAGAATATTACTATCTCCTTCTACAGGTCTAATAATTAATGTATAGTTACTATTACGATAGTTATAGTCATATTCTGTTATACAATATTTACCATTTTTATAAGCGAATCCATCACCATCATCTTCATATAATCGATAATTATTACTCTTACCAGGGAAAATATGAATATCAAAATCTACTGGATTTTTATAAGACATATAACTTTTTTCACCAGCAAGTGGAATAACACTACCACCAGATACAAAGATTGGATAATCTTCTATTTTATAGAATGATACATATTGATGATCTCCTAAATAACGTTTTCCTGTTTTAAAGTCATACCATATTCCTTCTGGTACATAATACTTTTGAATAGTTCTATTAATAACTTCATCAACTGGAGTAATAATTGGTGATATCATAAATGATCTTCCAAAATAATATTGATTTACAAAGAACGGATGATCAAATAATTCCAAATTCTTATAATATAAAGGTTTAATTAATGTTGAACCTGTTTTTGAATATTCATAAGCTTCTGTATATATATAAGGAATTAACTTATGTCTTAATTGTAAATAATATGTAACGATATTATCAGTAACAACATCCCATCTCCATGGTTCTCTTTTAAAATATTTTCCTCTTTCAGTATTAAATCTTAAAATTGGTGAAAAAACTCCAAATTGTACACTTCTTAGATACAAATCACTATCTTCTACTCCACCAATACTACCACCAACATCATGACTCCACCAACTAACACCAATATTAGAACTTGAAGCATTATATCTAGGTAATAATTTTAATACTTTCCAATCTATACGATTTCTACCAGAATAAAGAACATTATATCGATGGGCAGCCAATCCACTATTTCTAAAAAGCATAATAGATCTTTTTCCATTACCTTTCATATCTTTATTCATATAGTCACCCATTATAAACATACTATTATCATCAGCAGCATTATAATCATTCCAAAACAAATCAATTCCCATTGCCGTTAATGGATGAATAAATAATTTTAAATATAAATCCATTGTTCTTGCATCCCATGGATTAAAACTAATACTACCATCAGAATTCGTCTCCATATATTGAGTCGCTGTTTCGTAGAATTTATCCATTGGATAAAATCCCATTGTAGGATCTATTTTAACACCAATTTTAGTGTCACGATTATGAGCTTCTTTAATTAATTCTTCTGGCTTATCAAAATATTGTTCATCAAAAGTAAATGTATGTTCTACTTTAGGATATTTCTGATAATCTTTTTTACACCATAAATTATCAAGTAAGAAAACCGAAATAGGTATACTATTACGTTTAAACTTATCCATTAGCCCTAATACATCATTTTGAGAATAATCAGTATCCTTACTCCACCAGTTACCAAGAGCATATCGAGGTAACATTTCAGGTAAACCAGATAATATAAAATAATCTCTAAGACATAAACCAAAATCTTTATTATATACAAACAAATATAAATCAACATGATTTTGTAGAGAGTTAGTTAAAATGTTACTACCAGTATCTAAATAAATACTATAAGTATCATCAATAGTTGCATATCCCATTGGTGAGAATAATCCTTTTTTTAATTCAGGCATTGAACTTGTATCATCAAGAGAACGAGCACAACTTTTAAAATTTTGAACTTCATTATCACCGTAATACCATACATTTTTAGTATTATTAACATTAGCATATAAAGTCTTTTCATTGAATGGTTCATTCTTTTTATAAAATAAACTCATATATGTTGTTTCAACATTAAAAGAAATTTCATCTTCTTTAATAACAAATTCTGGATAAGGGAATACCCTATTTTTAACGATTGGAGTTTCCATATCATAGAATTTTCCATCTGGATCGTATTCTAATCTTACTAACCTCTCTGATAATATGGTAATTCTATATTTCTCCCCCATAAAAATTGATTTATCAAAAGCTTTTAAGTTTTCGGGGTGGTTATTTTTAAAATTCTCTCCTAAATCGTACATATATTCCCTCTCCTATTCTTTATCTAAAAACATGGCATAATATTCTTCAAAAGTAATATTATTTTTAACAATATATGTTGCTATTTCTTCACCAACATAACGATATTGCTTAGTAATTCCTTTATATCCTGTAATATCTTCCTTTTTATCAGGATATCTAAGAATAAATCCATATTTGTGTGCATTATTCTTCAACCATTCTTTTTCAATTGATTTATTGTAATCCCCTACTACATCTATGTTTAATATTAATCCTGTTTGATGTTCGGAAAAACCAGGTTTTGAAACAGAATTGTTAACATAGCTTTCTCCTTTTTCTTTAAGAAGTTTATTGTATATCTCTTCTTGTTCACTATAAGATCGATATGCATTACTTGCATAAATCTTTTTTGTTGTTTCATTTTTAAGATCTGTAGCCATTCTATTAAAAGCTTCAAGAACAACTTTATTAATTTGTTCTTTTCCATTAACTATCATTAAGTTACTTGGTATATCAACTAGGTCATTTGGTACAAAAGTATCACTTAATTTATTATGTTTATTAACAATCATTGTTAATGAAAACGTTTTAACTTCATTATAATTTTCATAATACTCATTATCTAAACCAATATTTACATTGATAATTGCATCTTTGTAAGTACATACATTAGATGCCTTATATTCAATATATCTATCAATAAGACTTAGTTTTGCATAATCATATTTTAGGTAATCAGATAACTTTTCATATTTATTGTTTTTTAAAAATTCTAAAATTGTTTGATTATTACCACTTTTTAATATTAGGTTTATATCTTCAGTACTATACTTTTTATCGATTAATTTATTAACTAAATCAACAGAATTACTTTTTTCATAATAATCAAGATTTAAATATATTGAATAATTCTCTTTTTTAAAAGATTTATTTAATATTGTTTTATCAACAAATTCACTATATTCATGCTTTAAAGTTTCACTTTTTAAACCATTATCTATAATAAATTCAACAGTCTTTTCTTGATAATTTAATTTCATTAAATCTGCTTTTGCCTTTCTTTCAAAAGGATTAATAATTGTTATTATTATCACTAGTAATATGAAAATGGTAACAGCTGTATTTTTCTTTTTTACGCGATATTTTTTCATATAATACCTCTATCATATTATAACATAAAAAAAGATAATTGATTAAAAAATAAGTAGAATAATTTAATTTAGTGTATAATCGATAGAAGAGGGAAAGTATGTTTAAATATTCAAATACCAATAAAAGATACCATACATTGGATTATTACTATAAAAATCTATTTAATTGTAAAATTGCCAAAATAAGTCTTAATGGAGGATTTACTTGTCCAAATAAAGATGGAACTAAAGGAGTAGGGGGATGTATCTACTGTTCAACTTTAGGTAGTGGAGATTTTGCAGGAAGTCTTGGTAAATCAATAACAGAACAATTTTATGAAATAAAAGAAATAATGGATAATAAATGGGAAAATACTAAATATATCGCTTATTTTCAAGCAAATACCAATACTTATGCAGATGTTGAAACATTAAAAAGGAAATACGAAGAAGCTTTAAAGATTCCAAATGTAGTAGGGCTAAATATTGCAACAAGAAGTGATGCAATAACAGAAGAATGTCTAAATTATTTAGAAGAATTAAATAAAAAGACCTTCTTAAATATCGAATTAGGTCTTCAAACAATAAATAAAAAAACAAATGAACTAATAAATAGAAAAGAAACATTAGAAGAATTTGATTCAATGGTAAAAAAATTAAGGAGTAGGGGAGTTAATGTTATTGTTCATATCATTAATGGGCTTCCTTATGAAACAAAAGAAGATATGATTAACACCATCAAATATGTTAATTCTCTTGATATTCAAGGTATTAAAATACATATGTTACATATTATAAAAAATACTAAACTAGAAGAGTTATATAAAAAAGAAAAATTTCATGTCTTAACAAGAGAAGAGTATGTTGATATAGTATGTGACCAATTAGAATTATTACGACCAGAAATCGTTATAAATAGAATTACTGGTGACCCTAAAAAAGAAGAATTAATTGAACCAAAATGGTTATTAAAAAAATTCTGTGTTCTAAATGAAATAGATAAAGAATTAGTAAGACGTAATTCTTATCAAGGTATTAAATCATAAAAAAAATTCATATATAACTATATGAATTTTTTTATTTTCTTTTTTACAATTAAGCGGTTCCTCCACCACCAAATGAACCTGCTGCTGTTCCTTCAGCAGTTGTATTTTCATCAACATGAAGATTCATCTCAGTTTCAGTCGCTAATGCAATGTCATTAATTAATGTGTTCAAGCTAGCCTTTGTAGATGTAAGAAGCGTAGTATATGCAGTAGCAATATCTCCATTTGGATCATAAATATAAACTGCATCTGGCATAGTATCAAGGATAGATTGTGCTGTTTGATACTGACCTCTTAATGTAGCAACATCAGTTGCAACAGCAGCTTTGTCCATTACTACAGCTCCTTCTTTATCAGTTGATAATGTAGTGTATTGACCATAAGTACTATTTTGTTGGTCAAAAACAGCTTCATATTCATCTCCATCTTCTAAACCAATTGATGCAATTTCATTTATGGATGCAAATGCATTATATGCTTGAACAGCACTTCTAATTATTTTATTTAATTCCGTAATAATTTTTTCTTGTGTTTCATAAATTTTTGGTTCAAATGCCTCATCAAATTTTTGAGCAGTTGGTGAGTACCAATGAGTACTTAAATTACTAAAAAAAGCTTGATTTGCTTTTTCTACCGTTGCATGAACTTCTCTCCCTTTTGCTCTAATTTCATCTATTGTTTTTTTTGATCCAGTTGGTGTAAATCCTGAAAAACCTTCCATATTATATCTCCTTTTCAATTTTTTTATTACGTTAATTCCATTTCTAAAACAGCTTTTTGTGCTCCATGAAATACAACGTCAGCTTCATTATTTAAAGCTTCTTTTATTTTGCTTTTGTTGTCTTCGTTTTGAAAAATAAAAATAGGAAAAACTCTACTTTTAACTTTTTCTATTTTAATTCTTTTTAAATCTATACTTTCTTCAGTTCATTGAAGGATATAGCATCAAAGAATCTCTTAGCAAAATTACTTATTTGTGGTTCACCATTTTCTAAATAATCACTATTATATAAAACAATTACTTCTTGAATTGTTTATTTCTCATCTTCTAATAATTTAGCAAATTATTTAATATTATTAACCACGACTCCAGGTTCAACCCCGAAATCATATTTCTTATTTCTCAATTATAATAGTATTACCTTATCAATTTTATTCTACAATAGTTTATTTATTGAATTCAATAATCTAGGCATTATATTTTTTCTACTTTACAAAAAAAAACACTATAAAAGTGTTTTATACATTAAATCTAAAATGACAAATATCTCCGTCTTGCATTAAATAGTCTTTTCCTTCTAAACGGAATTTACCTGCTTCTTTTACTTTAGTTTCAGATCCACATGATATTAAATCATCATAACTTATTACTTCAGCGCGAATAAATCCTTTTTCGAAATCACTATGGATAACTCCAGCACATTCTTTAGCATTCATTCCATTTTTAAAAGTCCAAGCTCTTACTTCATCTTTACCTACAGTAAAGAAAGTACGAAGACCTAATATTTCATATGTTACTTGAATTAATTCATCAAGGCCTGATTTTTCAATGCCAAGCATATCAAACATTTCTTGCTTTTCTTCTTCCGTATAATCAACTAAATCACATTCAAGTTTAGCAGAAATCTTGATAGCTTTACTTCCTTCTTTAATCGCATAATCATATACTTGATTAAAATAAGGATTTTCATCATTATAATTATCTTCTGATACATTTGCTAAATAAATAATAGGTTTGATTGTAAGAAAGCAAAAAGGCTTAATAATTTGCTTTTCTTCATCAGTAAATTCAACCATACGAAGAGGAATATTTTTTTCAAGAGCATTCTTTGCTTTTTCAAGAATTTCCACTTCAAGAATACCATCTTTATCTTTGGACATAATAGCTTTCTTTTTTACTTTATCTAAACGATTATTGATAGTTTCAAGATCAGCAATAGATAACTCTAAATTAATAATCTCAATATCACGTATAGGATCACAAGCACCCTCTACATGAATAATATCAGGATTATCAAAACATCTAACAACTTCACATATTGCATCTGTTTCACGAATATGTGATAAGAATTTATTACCAAGGCCTTCGCCTTTACTAGCTCCTTTAACTAATCCTGCTATATCAGTAAACTCAAATGAAGTAGGGATTAATCTTTCAGGACTATACATTTCATTTAAAACATCAATTCTTTTATCAGGAACATTTACTATTCCAACATTAGGATCAATTGTTGCAAAAGGATAATTTGCAGCTAAAATATTTTGCTTTGTTATAGCATTAAACAATGTTGATTTACCAACATTAGGTAAGCCAACAATACCAGCTTTTAAACTCATAAAACCTCCTTATTTATATTGTAGGGTAAACCCCAGGTCCAATAGGCAAGCCTATTATATACCAACCAATTAAAAGTAGCAACCAAGTAGCTGTAATAATTAAGAAATAAGGGAAAATAATTCTAATACATTCTCCAATTGTAACAGGTTTATTTGGTTTATTATTATAAATATTCATATATCCTACATATATAACAAAATATGCATACAATGGACTAATACCATTCATAATTGAATCACATGCTCTCATTATAAATTGAACAAAAGCAGGTGCGATATTAGTTTGCATTAGGGTAGGGATAACAACAGGAGCAAAAACAGCCCATTTTGCTTGAATACCAGTAACAAAGAAGTCACTAATAATAAATACTAAGCAACAAATTATTAAGAAAGGTATACCACCAAAGGAGAAACCACCTAATAGATTAGATAAAACTCCTGTTAAAACATTACCAATATTACTATATCTAAAAACAGCTACAAATTGTGAAGCAACAAATAAAAGACCTACCATATAACCAATATTCTTTAAAGAATCATTAGTTGCATTAATAACATCTTTATCGCTTTTAAACTTATGAGAACCAATTCCATATACTAAACCAATTATCAAGAATAATACTGATACTAAGAAAGTAAATCCATCTTGGAAATAAGAGCTATCTCCAAACACTTGTTCCAAATAAGTATTTTTTGTCATATCAAGAAGCATACCAGATAAAGGTAGATTAGGTATTAAACAATATATAAAGAAAATAACTAAAACGATACCTGCAATAGAAGCCCATTTAAATCCTCTTTTTTCTTTAAAATCATTACTTAAAGCCTCTTGTTCAATAACTTCTTGTTCTTCAATTACTTCAATATCATCAATTGATTCATCTTTCTTTTCTTTATAACCACCTAAATTAGGAATAATTCTTCTTTCCATAATAATTGTTCCAACAATTGATAAAACAATTGTAGAAATAATCATAATAAATAAATTAGAAGACATATTAACATAGAATGTTGGATCAATAATTCTTGAAGCTATTCTAGTATAAGGTATCATCAAAGCATCAATTGAACCAAAGAAAATTGTTGTTCCATATCCAAAAGATGTACCTGCAAAAGCTGCTACAACACCAGCCATAGGATTTCGTTTCTTTGACTTATATATTAAAGCAGCAATAGGTATTAATAATACAAAACCAACTTCATTAATAATAGATGAAATAGTAGATATAAATATTATCAAAAAAGTAACCCACTTGTTTGATATTTTTGAAAAGACTCTTTTAAAGAGCATATCCAAGAATCCACTTGATTCACAAACCGCAATACCAATAGCAGCAACTAAATACATGCAGAGTGGGGCAAAGCTAACAAAATTTTTTGTTGTATTACTAACAATATTCTTTATCTCTTTAAAACTAAGTAAATTAGATACTTCACTAGTTATTTGTTCAACTTTCAAAGTATTAATATTAATTATACTATATGTTGTTTGTAATTTAAAAACATGTAATAGAAAACTAACAACAAAAACAAGTATAGTCAACAATAAATACGTTGTTATTGGATGAAGATAAAACTTCTTTAATCTAACTTTTTTCATTTTAATTCTCCTTCTCAATAACTTTCTTTATTTTTTTATTAAGTTCAATTCTTGGAAGAATAACTATTCTTCCACATTTAGTACATTTTAGTCTTATATCAGCACCAAGCTTAATAACTTCCCATAAGTTTTCTCCACAAGGATGCCCTTTTTTTAATACTAATCTAGAACCAATATTATATTCTTTATTATTCATTTTATTCTCCTAATAATCTTTCGTCATAACAATTATATCAATTTTTAACAAAAGAAAAAAGGAAAAATAAAGATATCTTTATTTTTCCAAATTATTTATTTTTAAAATATCTAAAATTCTATTTAAATCATTGATGTTACTATATTTAATTTCCATTTTGTTTTTATAGACTCTTACTTTTGTTCCTAAGTGTTCACATAATTTTTCTTCAATAAATTTATATTCTTGACTCTCTTCATTTAGTTTTCTTTGAACTTTTTGAACCTTTGGAACATCTGCACCTTGAGATAATTCTTCAAGTTGTCTAACACTAATTCCTTCATTAACAACTTTATTTGCTAAAGAAATAATTAAATCTTTATCACTTATCTTTGAAAGAATTCTTGCATGAGTCATCGATATTTTATTTTGAATTAATAGATCTTTAACTTCATTTGGTAATCTTATTAATCCAATTGTATTATTAACATAAGCTTGGCTTTTACCAATTATTTTAGAAAATTCTTCTTGAGTTAATCCTTTGGCATCCATGATTTTAACATAAGCATTAGCCTCTTCAATAGGATTTAAATCTTCTCTTTGTAAGTTTTCAAGAAGCGCTATTTCCATCATTTGTGTATCATCAAATTCTCTTACAATAGCAGGAATTGTTGTAAGACCAGCCATACGAGAAGCTTTAACACGTCTTTCACCAGCAATTATTTCATATCCATGAATACTTTTCTTTACAATAATTGGTTGAAATACCCCATGTTCTTTTATTGATTGACATAATTCCTCTAATGATTTTTCATCAAAAACAACACGTGGTTGATAAGGGTTACTTCTTAACTCATCTAAGTTTATTTCAACGATTTCCTCTTTTGGCGTTTCTGTTAATATTTTTTCTTCTAGAGAATCAAAATCTAATACTTCAGTACTAAAAAGTTCATTAAGTCCTTTACCAAGGGCTCTTCTTCTAGGCGTTGTTTCCATTTCTTTCAATCACTTCCTTTGCTAAATTAAGATATGCTTGTGAACCTTTACTTTTTGGATCATAAACAATTATTGGTTTTCCATGACTTGGAGCTTCCGCAAGTTTTATCAATCTAGGAACAATTGTTGAATATACTTTTTCTTTAAAGTAGCTTCTAATTTCTTCAATTACTTCAATTCCTAAATTAGTTTTAGAATCAAACATTGTTAATAAAACACCTTCAAGTCTTAAATTAGGATTTAATTTTTTTTGAGTTAACATAATAGCATTTAATAATTGGGTAATTCCTTCCAACGCAAAAAATTCACATTGTACAGGTATTATAACCGAATCACTAGCAGCTAGAGCATTTGTTGTTATTAATCCTAATGATGGAGGACAATCAACTATTATATAATCATAATAATCTTTTATTGGTAATAATTTATCCTTTAATTGATATGATCTTTGGAAAGATGGATCTTCTCTTCCTTTTTCCATTAATTCTATATCAATACCAGCAAGTTGTAGGGTAGAAGGTAATAAATGTAAATTGTGATAATCCGTCTTTAAGATAACTTCTTTAACTTCTTTCGTATCATTAAAAACATCATAAATGCTTGCTTCAATATCTCCTTTATTAAAACCTACACCAGTAGTAGCGTTTCCTTGAGGATCTAAATCTACTAATAAAACTTTCTTTCCGCATTCTGCAAGAGATGCTGAAAGATTAATACTTGTTGTTGTTTTACCAACGCCACCTTTTTGATTAACTAATGATATTATCTTTCCCATTGTTTCTCCTTTTATGTATTAACGAAATAAAAATTGAACTATTGTTCAAATCATTCACATAATTATTCATTTTTATCATATCTTATACGTAAATAATTATATCAATTAATGAATCATTAATCAATCTCATTAACACAAAAAAGAAACTTTTATAAAAAGTTTCTCTTATCAATCGTTATTTTAATTTGATATATATCATCAAAGTTTACTTCATCAGTTGTAATTTTATATTTACTTTTCTTTATTTCATCAGTAACTTCTTTTAGTTTACTAATAATTTCATCAACTGTATCATAACTTTTTGGTTTTGATAGATCAACATATGTTGGACTATTTTCAACATATTGTGGTTTTTCAACAACTTCAGATACAGGATTTAAATATTTACTAGCAATATCATCAGTATCAGTAGTATTTAAGAAATTAGCAAATTGATTATCTTGAGGAAGACCAATTGATGCTTCTTCTGCAGGCGTTACTGGAGCCTCATATTTTTTCAAAAAGTCATCAAATTCTCCACTTGGACTTACTGGTTCTACTTTTGGTGTTTCAGGAACTACTGTTGTTTCTTCACTTGTTACAGGAGTAACAACAGGATTATTCTCATATTTTTTCAAGAAATCATCAAATTCACTTTGAGTTTCTGATGGAGCCTCAGATGCAGGAGTTTCCTCTTTATCTTCTTCTTGTTTAATAGATTCAACAAGAGAATTTGAATTAAAGCTACTTAAGAAACTATCAAAACTGTTCTCTTGTAAATTTGGAGTAGTTGAAGGAGTTTCTTCTTTCTTTTCTTCCTCTTTTTCACTATTTAATGGTTCAGCAACTTTAGAATCATCAAAATTATTTAAGAAAGATAAAAATTCACTATTTTGTTTAGGAGCTTCTTCTTCCTTCTTTTCACCTAAAGTAGGAATACTAATATCTTCTTGTCTTATCTCACTTGCTGGATTTATTTCGTATTTTGATAAATCAAAATCTTCTTTTTTCTCAGTTGAAGTGTCGACTACTGGTAAATCATATAATCCCTGGCTATTCATTCCTTCATTTCCAAACATGTTCTTTATTTCTCCTTCTAATTCTCTTACTGTTAGTTTTTCTTCTTTAATTCTTCCTAATAACGACAATTGTTCTTTAGTATCTTTAACACTTAATAAACTCCTTGCATGTCTTTCAGATATTTCTCCATTTAATAGAGCATCTTGAACTTCAATCGGTAAAGTTAATAAACGCAATTTATTTGCTAACGTTGATTGGCTCATACCTAATTGTTTAGCAAGTTGTTCTTGTGTCATATCATTATTAGATAGTAATCTTTCACATGTCTTGGCTTCTTCTATCGGAGAAACATTTCTTCTTTGAGAATTTTCAATAAAAGCAATTATTGAGCTTTCTTTATCATCTTTTACTTTTACAATAGCTGGAATATCTGTTTTACCAGCTAGAACAGATGCCTTATATCTTCTTTCACCAGCAATTATTTCGTATTTATTATCAACTGGTCTAACTATTATAGGTTGTATAACACCATGAAGTTTTATTGATTCTGCTAATTCATTCAAAGCTTGTTCATCAAAAACTTCACGAGGCTGAAAACGATTAGGAATTATATCGTCTAATTTAATAGTAATTACTTCATTTTCATTTACCATATTATCCCTCTTTCTACTTTTCCTATCATAATAATATAATAAAAAAAACTATTTTTCAATAATTTCTTTTATTTATCCTTCTTGATAACATCATATCTTCTTGGATATTTACTATTAGTTTTTTTATTTTTTTTAATTATTATAAGCGTTCTGTCACTATTTTCAATAGGTAATTTAAAATAAACAGTTGTCACAATCGTACAATCTAATTTTTTCATCATATTAGTGGCATCTTCTAATTCTGTATCAATAATTCCCTTCATTGGAACAAAAAATCCATTTACTTTAACAAGAGGAATAGATATTTCTAATAAAACACGAAGATTTGCTACAGCCCGACAAGTAACTATGTCATATTTCTCTCTATTTTCCTTTGCATAATCTTCAATTCTTGCATGTACAGTTTTAACATTAGTTAAACCCAATTTATTAATAACTAAGTCAAGAAAATTAATACGCTTTTGCAAGGCATCAACTAAAGTAATAGATAGAGTAGGGAATAAGATAGCAAGAACCATACCAGGAAAACCAGCTCCTGTTCCTACATCACATAAAGTTAAATTATTATTTAAATCAATTGCTTTAGT
>Ga0247611_10002008_pt1 | contig 34551 bp, 29 predicted proteins | sample 177DNAGHGhighgp2_FD_192422 | JGI IMG/M metagenome (GOLD analysis project Ga0247611, IMG submission 192422) | Sheep rumen microbial communities from Palmerston North, Manawatu-Wanganui, New Zealand - 1770 DNA GHGhigh gp2 | ecosystem: Host-associated > Mammals > Digestive system > Stomach > Rumen... | reverse complement strand
TTATTGAATTAATTGATAAGTTTGGAGGTGGACGTGATGCCTAAAAGAACTGATATTAAAAAAATAATGGTAATTGGATCAGGTCCAATCGTAATTGGTCAAGCTGCTGAATTTGATTATGCAGGTACACAAGCTTGTCTTGCTTTAAAAGAGGAAGGCTATAATGTAATTCTTGTTAACTCAAATCCTGCAACTATTATGACAGATACTAAAATTGCTGATAAAGTATATATGGAACCACTAGACTTAGAGCATGTATCTAAGATTATTAGATTTGAACGTCCTGATGGATTAATTTGTTCTATAGGTGGTCAAACAGGATTAAATCTTGGTATGCAATTATATAGAAAAGGTATCCTTGATGAATGTAATGTAAAACTACTTGGAACAAACGCAGAAGCAATTGAAAAAGCGGAAGATAGAGAGCTTTTCAAAGAATTATGTATTAGCTTAAATGAACCTGTAATAGATTCAGAAATTGCTAATAATATAGATGAAGTATTTAAGGCAGCTCATGATATAGGTTATCCTGTAATATTACGTCCTGCATTTACTTTAGGTGGTACAGGTGGAGGATTTGCAGAAAGTGATGAAGAACTTCTTCCTCTTGCTAAAAATGCTCTTAAACTAAGTCCAGTAAGTCAAGTATTAGTAGAAAAATCTATTAAAGGATTTAAAGAAATAGAAATTGAAGTATTAAGAGATGCTAATGATACAGCTGTAGCCGTATGTTCTATGGAAAATGTTGACCCTGTAGGTATTCATACAGGAGATTCTATTGTAATATGTCCTGTTCAAACTTTAACTAATAAAGAATATCAAATGTTAAGAAATTCTGCACTTAAAATTATACGTGCACTTAAAATTGAGGGTGGATGTAATATACAATTTGCTCTAGATCCTTATTCATTTAAATACTATTTAATTGAAGTTAACCCTAGAGTTTCTAGATCAAGTGCTCTAGCTAGTAAAGCTAGTGGCTATCCTATAGCTAGAGTAAGTGCTAAAATAGCTTGTGGACTAAGACTTGAAGAAATAAAAATAAGTTCTACTATTGCTTCTTTTGAACCTACACTGGATTATGTAGTATGTAAGTTCCCAAGGTTCCCATTTGATAAATTTGCTGATGCAAACAGAAGCTTATCTACTCAAATGAAGGCTACCGGTGAAGTAATGTCTATAGGTAGAACAATTGAAGAATCTATTTTAAAAGCTGTTAGATCTTTAGAAAATAAGGTTGACCATGTTGAATTAGAAAAGTTTAAGAATTTAAGTAATGATGAATTACTAGAAGTAATTAGTGAACATACTGATGAAAGATTATATGCAGTACTTGAGGCTATAAGAAAAAATATTAGTTTAAATAAAATTTATAATATAACAAAAATTGATAAGTTCTTCTTAGATAAGTTTAAGCATATAGTTGAATTAGAAAACTATATCAAAGATAACAAATTTAATATAGACGCCCTAAAAATCGCTAAAAGATACGGTTTTTCAGATTCATATATCGCAAGAACTTGGGGAATTAATCAATTTGAATTATATGATTTAAGACTTAAAAATAATATATTTCCAGTATATAAAATGATTGATACATGTGCTTCAGAATTTAAAGCATATGTACCTTACTTCTATTCAACTTATGAAGAAAAAAATGAATCAGTTGTATCAAACAGAAAGAAAATAATAGTTTTAGGTAGTGGGCCTATTAGAATTGGTCAAGGTGTCGAATTTGACTATACTACAGTACATGCGATTTGGGGTATTCAAGAAGCTGGTTATGAAGCAATCATAATTAACTGTAACCCCGAAACTGTTTCAACAGATTATACAATTAGTGATAAATTATATTTTGAACCACTTACATTTGAAGATGTAATGAATATCATACATCATGAAAATCCTGAAGGTGTTGTTGTTGCACTTGGTGGTCAAACAGCAATTAACCTTGCTGATAAATTAGATAAGGTTGGAGTTAAAATCTTTGGTTCAAGTGCCAAATCAATTGATTTAGCTGAAGATAGAGAATTATTTGAAGAAGCTATGAAAGATATAAATATTCCAATGCCTAAAGGTTATGGAATATTTAGTGTTGATGAAGCTGTTAGATGTGCTAATGAAATAGGTTATCCAGTACTTGTTAGACCATCATTTGTTTTAGGTGGTAGAATGATGCACATTGTTTATGATGAAAAAGTATTAGTTGCAAGAGTTAAAGAAGCCTTAGATTTTGATAATGAGCATCCAATACTAGTAGATAAATACATTAAAGGTCAAGAATGCGAAGTTGATGCTATATGTGATGGTGTTGATGTATTTATTCCAGGTATCATGGAACACATTGAACGTACTGGTGTTCACTCAGGAGATTCAATGAGCGTTTATCCAAGTTATTCCTTAAGTGATAAAGTTAAAGAAACAATCATTGATTATACTACTAAAATAGGTATTAAGTTACAAATGATTGGTTTATATAACATTCAATTTATTGTTGATAAGAATGATTTTGTTAGTATTATTGAAGTAAATCCTAGATCTAGTAGAACAGTACCATTCTTAGCAAAATCAACAAATATTCCTATTGCGAATATCGCAACAAAAGTAATGTTAGGTGCTAAGTTAAAAACTTTAGGTTATGTTGGAATTGCTCCACTTAGAAAAAGATGGTATGTAAAAACACCAACATTCTCATTTACAAAATTATCTGGCTTAGATGTTGTATTAAGCCCAGAAATGAAATCAACTGGTGAAGCTATAGGTTATGATTATTCGCTTAAAAGAGCCCTTTATAAGTCTTTAAAGGCTAGTGGTACAAAAGTAGCTAATTACGGAACAATACTTGCTACTATTGCTGATGATGATAAAGAAGCTGCACTACCACTAATTAATAGATTCTATCAATTAGGCTTCAATATTGAAGCTACAAAAGGTACTGCACAATTCTTAAAGAGCCATGGTATTCGTACAAGAGTTAAAAAGAAAATATCTGAAGGTTCTGATGAAATACTTGATTCTATTAAAAAAGGGTATGTTACATATATTATCAATACACAAAGTGAAGGTGTAGATTCCCATGATGATGGAAAAATCATTAGAAGATTTGCAATAGATAATAATGTTAATGTATTTACATGCTTAGATACTGTAAAAGTATTACTAGATGTCTTAGAAGATATAACAATGAGAATTTATCCAATAGATGAAGAATAATTAGGAGGCTTATTATGAGTGTTTTAGTTGTTGAAGGTAGCCAATGGGGCGATGAAGGTAAAGGAAAAATCACAGATTATTTAGGACAATATGCAAATGTTGTTGTTAGAAGCCAAGGTGGAAATAATGCAGGACATACTATTACTATAAATGGTGAAAAATTTGCTTTACGTAGTATTCCATCAGGCATATTTAATCCAAAAATAAAAAATGTTATGGCTAATGGTATGGTAATAGATCCAAAACAAATGCTTGAAGAATTAGATGGATTAATTAATAGAGGAATTAAAGAATTTAAGTTATTCATTTCTAATAGAGCGCATATTGTCTTACCTTATCATAAAGATTTAGATGGTGCTTATGAAGATTTAAAAGGTAATTTAAAAATAGGTACTACTAAACGTGGTATTGGACCATGTTATGCTGATAAGATTAATAGAATTGGTATTAGAATGGGTGATTTTATTAATGAAGAATCATTTAAAAAGAATTTAAGTGAAGCTTTATTAATTAAAAATAAAGAACTTGAGATGTTAGGTTTAAAACAATATTCAGTTGATGAAATAGTAAGTGAATATAAAGAATATGCTAAAAGAATTAAACCATATGTTTGTGATACAGCTGAGTTATTAGAAATGGAAATTGAAAAAGGATCAAATATCTTATTTGAAGGTGCACAAGGAGCTATGTTATGTATTGATCATGGTACTTATCCTTATGTTACATCAAGTTCTCCAATAGGAGCTTCTGTTCCATTAAATGCCGGTATAGCGCCAAAATACATTACTGATGTATTAGGTATTTGTAAGAGTTATGATACACGTGTAGGTGAAGGTCCATTCCCTACAGAAATAGATGGCAAACTAGCTAATTATATTAGAGAAAAAGGTCATGAATATGGTACAGTAACTAAACGTCCAAGACGTGTTGGTTGGCTTGATTGTGTTGCTTTAAACTATGCTAGAAGAGTATCAGGAATTAATCATTTATCGCTAATGTTATTCGATGTACTTGGTGGTTTAAAAGAAATTAAAATATGTTATGCATATGAATTAGATGGTAAAGTTACAACTTCTTTTCCATCAACACTAGATGAATTATATAGAGTAAAACCGCTTTATTATACAATGCCTGGTTTTGATGAAGATATTAGTAATGCTACTACTTTTGATGAGCTACCAGAAAATGCTAAAAACTATATTAGAAAGATTGAAGAATTAACTAAAATTAAAGTATCAATGATATCTGTTGGTCCTGATAGATGTCAAACTATAATGCTTGAAAAATTATTCTAATAATATATATTTAATATTAAGATATGAGGATAGAGAATAGCTCTATCCTCTTTGTTTTTAATAAAAAAACACCTTTTAAAAATAAAAATCTCGTGTTATACTAGTAATATAGTAGGAAAAGAGGGATATCATGATTTCAACAAAAGGAAGATATGCACTTAGGCTAATGATTGATGTAGCTTTATATGAAGCAAATGGTTATGTTAGTCTAAAAGATTCATCTAATAGAGAAAACATTTCGATTAAATACTTAGAGCAAGTAGCTTCTCTTTTAACTAAATCAAACTTACTATTAAGTTATAGAGGAAATAATGGTGGATATAAATTAGCTAGAAAACCTAGAGAATATAAAGTAGGTGATATTTTAAGAGCTGCTGAAGGTTCTCTTGCTCCTGTAGCATGCTTACAATGTGAAAACAATTTCTGTGATAGAAAAGATACTTGTACTACTTTAGAGTTTTGGCAAGGATTTAACGAAGTAATAAATAATTATGTAGATAATACTACATTAGAAGATTTAGTAGATAAAGCTAAAAAGAAATTGGAAAATAATTATAGCATTTAAAAAACGCTCAACTGAGCGTTTTATTTTTTCTCTAATATATTTAAGTCTCCAGCAACGGTAATATTTATAATTTTAGTTCCACTACCAAGTTTATAAGTAGAATCATTTATTTTTTCACCTATTTCATTAAATGTAGTCTTACTAACTACTTCCCCTTCTTCTTTATATTCTTTTCTATTTATATTAATAGTATATGAAGCATCACTATCAAAATATAAATTAGTATCTCCACCATTAGAATATTTATCTTTTAGATTTATTTTATCAATTAATCCTATATTAAAGAATAAACTATAACTTCCTAAAGCTAGTTCTACTTCCTTTGCTTTAGAAATATCCAAATATACTTTACCCCAAGCACTACCACCATCAAAATAATTAACTTCATTAAGTTTTAAATTCATTGATTGGCATGTTGTAAAGCTAAACTTATTTACTATACCTGTTTGAGTAATATTATAATGATAATCTGATTTAACGTTTTTTGATGAAGAACCAATTAATTGAACTTTAGTAGCACTATCAAATTTACCATCAACTGATCCATGATTAGACTGTATTTGCATTTCATTTAATTTAGTATCATAAAAATCAAATTCAATATCTGAATTATATGTATGAATAGTTATTTTTAAATTCTCTCTTTTTGGAATATAGACTGTTAAATCTTTTTTTAAATCACCAAATTTCCAGTTTCCTGATTTACAGTATTGAACTAATATAGAGTGACCATATTTATCAGTTTCTTGATAATTATAATGCATCATAGACTTTTCTGTGATGGTTTTATTAGGGGTCTCTTCAAATAATATTTCATCACTATCATGCGTATAAACTTTAACATCTCCATCTCTCCAATTAATGTTTACCATATCTAAGTAACCAGTCTTTTCTAATTTAGATGAAGCTTCATAGTGACTTGAAAATTCATATCTTGTAGAGAACCCTTTAGTCATTGTATCAAGTATTCCACATGAAGGAAAATATAATAAGAATGCGGCAATTCCACCTATTATTAATAAGAACATAAAAAAGCCAAACAGTTTTCTGTTCTTACTTTTTTTCTTCTTTTCTCTCTTAACTTCTCTTTTAACAATCTTCTTTTCACTAACATTTTCACTCATAATAGCACCTTCATACAATTATATTATACTTCAGGAAGTATAGAAAAGAAAATATTTATTTTTTACACTTTTCCTATTGACAAAGTAGGAATTAAGATATACAATAATAACTGTAATCCTAGTGAAAAACTAGGAAATGTAGAAAAGAGGCGATTGTATGAGTAGCGACTGTAGCGACATGTATAGTATGTCAAAAATGCAAGAAAACAAAAACAATCAAAATTATAATAAAAAATTAGGAGGAAAATTAAAATGAGTAGAAATTATAAATTTGAAACATTACAATTACACGTAGGACAAGAAAAACCAGATACAGCTACTGGAGCAAGAGCTGTACCAATTTATTTAACAAGCTCATATGTATTTAATAATTCAAAACATGCTGAAGATAGATTTGGTTTAAGAGATGCAGGAAATATTTATGGTAGACTTACAAATCCAACTCAAGATGTTTTTGAACAAAGAGTTGCCGCTCTTGAAGGTGGTGTTGGAGCACTTGCTACTGCTAGTGGTGCTGCTGCAATATATTATGCTGTTATTGCTTTAGCAAAAGCTGGAGATAATATTGTTGCTGGTAATAATATTTATGGTGGTACATATAATTTATTTGAACACACATTAAAAGATTTTAATATTAATACAACATTCGTTGATCCATCAAAACCAGAAAACTTCAAAAAAGCAATTAACGAAAAGACTAAATTAGTATTTATTGAAACACTAGGAAATCCAAATAGTGATGTAATAGATATTGAAGCAATTGCTAAGATTGCACATGAGGCAAAAATCCCTCTAGTAGTAGATAATACATTTGCTTCTCCTTATTTAGTTAGACCAATTGAATATGGTGCAGATATCGTAGTACACTCAGCAACTAAGTTCATTATCGGTCATGGTACAGGACTAGGTGGTGTTATAGTTGATTCTGGTAAATTTGATTTTGAGGCAAGTGGTAAATTCCCTCACTTAGTAGAACCAAATGATAGTTACCATGGTATTTCATTTACTAAGGCTGTAGGACCATTAGCTTATATCATTTATATTAGAGCAATACTTCTTCGTGATACAGGTGCTGCTATTTCACCAGTTAATGCCTTCATCGCATTACAAGGCTTAGAAACTTTATCACTTAGAGTAGAACGTCATACATCTAATGCATTAAAGGTAGTTGAATACTTAAATAAGAATAAGCATGTAGCTAAGGTTCACCACCCATCTATTACAACTGATCCAGTTCAAAAAGCATTATATAAGAAATATTTCCCAAATGGTGGAGGTACAATCTTTACTTTTGAAATTGATGGATCTGAAGCTAAAGCTAAAGAATTTATTGATAACTTAGAATTATTTAGTTTACTAGCAAACGTTGCGGATGTTAAATCGCTAGTAATTCATCCTGCTTCTACTACTCACTCACAATTAAGTGATAAAGAACTTGAAGAATCAGGTATTTATAGAAATACAATTAGACTTTCAATAGGTACTGAACACATTGATGATATAATTGAAGACTTAGAAATCGCCTTCAATAAAACTTTTAAATAGGAGGTAATAATTATGAGCAGAATCTATAAAAATATTACAGAATTAGTTGGTAAAACACCATTATTAGAGTTATCAAATTATGAAGCAAATAACAAATTAGCTGCAAAAATTATTGCTAAAGTTGAATATTTTAATCCCGCAGGAAGCGTAAAAGATAGAATTGCTAAAGCTATTATTGAAGATTATGAAGCAAAAGGTTTACTAAAGAAAGGTTCTACTATTATTGAACCAACTAGTGGTAATACTGGTATAGGTTTAGCTGCTATCGCTGCTGCTAAGGGTTATAGACTAATTATTACTCTTCCTGAAACAATGTCTATTGAAAGACGTAACTTAATTAAAGCATATGGCGCTGAACTTGTTTTAACTGAAGGTGCACTTGGAATGAAAGGTGCTATTGCTAAAGCTAATGAATTACATGAAGAAATTAAAGATTCTATTATTGCTGGACAATTCGTAAACCCTGCAAACCCTAAAGCACACTATGAAACAACTGGTCCAGAAATCTATAATGATTTAGATGGTAAAGTAGATATCTTTGTTGCAGGAATTGGTACTGGTGGTACAGTATCTGGTGCAGGAAAATACTTAAAAGAAAAAAATCCAAACATCAAGATTGTTGGTGTTGAGCCTAAAGGTTCTCCAGTTCTTACAGAAGGTCATCCAGGACCACATAAAATTCAAGGAATTGGTGCTGGATTTGTTCCTGATACATTAGATACTAAGATTTATGATGAAATTATAGATGTTGAAAATGAAGATGCATTCAAAACTGGAAAAGAAATCGCTAGAGGCGATGGACTTCTTGTAGGTATAAGCGCAGGTGCTGCTGTATATGCTGCAACTATACTAGCAAAGCGTCCTGAAAACAAAGGAAAAAATATTGTAGTAATCTTACCTGATACAGGTGATAGATACTTATCAACTCCATTATTTAGTGATTAAGATAATAGGCTTCTACTTTAAGTAGGAGCCTTATTTTTATGCAATAAAAAAACCTAGATTAATTATCTAGGCAATTATTCTAATTGGCGGTCTCAAGGGGAGTTGAACCCCTCTCTAAAGAGTGACAATCTTTTATACTAACCGATATACTATGAGACCACAATTAGATTATAACATAATTTTTTCAAATTAAAAGAATAAATTATTTTATTTTATATTCCATAAAATTATTCTTCTTTATAAAGCCATATTTACTATATAACAATTCACCCATTTTTGAGGCAGTTATATGTATTAGGCTACAATTATTCATCTTAGCCTCATTAACGATTAAATCAAGCATTTTTGAGGCAATTCCTTGCCTTCTATAGCTTGGATTTACATACATACTAGAAAGAAGTCCAATCTTTCCATTAGGGCAGTTATAATATGGTGGTTTAAAAGCAAAAGAAAGGGAGCCTGTAGCGATTATCTTATCATTATCAAAGCAACCAAATATAATAAAATTATTACTTACTAATTGTTCATTATAAAAAGCATATAGATTAGGTCTTAAATCAAATGATTCAATAGCTCCTTCATCTTTTAACTGAGCTATTCTTAAATTTACTATTTCATCTATATTATCTTTATCTAATCTTTTAAATTCCATAGTATCACCTAGATTTCGCTTAAATCATAAATGTATTTGAATTCTAATAATTTATTAGAATCCTTTTCTTGACCTTCTAATTCTTCTTTTAAAGAGTTTTCTTTATCAATGATAAAATAGATTGTCTTACAACCATATTCTTTTGCTTTTACCATAAAATATTCTTTTACCCACAAAGTATCAAGTGGATTATCAATAAATCCATTTCTTGTATCAGCAGCATAATTACATTTATGTTCCTTTATAACATTTAGTGCATTTAATAAAATATCACGATATGCTGCAAGCTCACAGTAATTATTCCATATTACTAAAACAACATTTTTATCCTCATGATATATTACATTTCCATATCTTGATTCATATATTACTTTCATAGTACACCTCCCATAAATGGCTTATTTAAAAGAAAAGATAGATTTTACTCTATCTTATTTTAATAATTTTTCTTTAATTGATTTAGCAGCATGACGCCCTGCGCCCATAGCAAGAATTACTGTTGCAGCACCTGTTACAGCATCTCCACCTGCATATACATTTTCTTTAGTAGTTTCAAGTGTTTCTTCATTAACAACTAAGCATCTCTTCTTGTTAATTTCTAATCCTTTAGTAGTTTTACTAATTAGTGGGTTAGGTGAAGTACCTAGTGCCATAATTACCATATCTACATCCATAATAAATTCAGAATTAGGAATTTCTATAGGGCTACGTCTACCTGATGCATCAGGTTCACCAAGTTCCATCTTTACGCACTTCATGCCACTTACACAACCTTTTTCATCCATTAAGATTTCTGTTGGGTTAGTTAGCATATGGAAGTTAACTCCTTCTTCTTTAGCATGATGTACTTCTTCAACTCTTGCAGGAAGTTCTTCTTCACTTCTTCTATAAACAATATTAGCTTCAGCACCTAAACGTAGAGCAGTTCTAACAGCATCCATAGCAACGTTACCACCACCAACTACAGCAACCTTTTTACCAACAACAACTGGTGTATCATAACATTCATCAAATGCACGCATTAAGTTAACTCTTGTTAAAAATTCATTAGCACTTAAAACACCATTAGCATTTTCTCCAGGTATACCCATGAATTTTGGAAGACCTGCGCCACTACCAATAAACATAGCATCAAAGCCTTCATCAAATAACTCATCTATTGTAATAGTTTTACCTACAATAACATCTGTTTCAATTTTTACACCAAGCTTTTTAATATTCTCTACTTCATGAGCAACTACTTCATCTTTTGGTAGACGGAATTCAGGAATACCATAAACAAGTACTCCACCAGCCTTATGTAGTGCTTCAAAAATAGTTACATCAAAACCAGCCTTAGCTAAATCACCAGCACAAGTTAATCCTGATGGACCAGCACCAATAACAGCAACTTTCTTACCATTTTTAGGTTCAGTTTTTGTTAAATCATAATTATTAATTCTAGATGTATCAGCTACATATCTTTCAAGCTTTCCAATACTTACAGCTTCACCTTTAACACCTAAAACACATTTACCTTCGCATTGTTTTTCTTGTGGACAAACTCTACCACAAACAGCTGGTAAAGATGAATATTTAGCGATTTCTTCTGCGGCAGCTAAATCATTACCTTCTTTAACACACTTTATAAATGCTGGAATATTTATTCCTACAGGACAACCTGTAACACATTGTGGATTCTTACAGCTTAAACAACGACTAGCTTCAAGTCTAGCTTCTTCTTCATTATATCCTAAGCATACTTCTTTAAAGTTAGTAGCTCTTACTTTTGGATCTTGTTCTCTAACGGGAATCTTTTTCATTCTATCCATTATTTATCACCTCCACAATGACCACATCCACCATGATGAGTATCTCCCTCTTCAAAGGCAAGTTTTGCTCTGCCTTCTTCTGTTTTATAGATTTGTTGTCTGCGCATAGCTTCATCATAGTTAATTAGGTGTCCATCAAATTCAGGACCATCAACGCAAGCAAACTTAACTTCATTACCTACAGTTACTCTGCATGCTCCACACATACCTGTACCATCAACCATTATAGGGTTTAGGGAAACTACTGTTGGAATGTTTAATTTCTTTGTAGTCATTGAAGTAAACTTCATCATAATCATTGGTCCAATGATTACTGCATGATTATAAACTTTCCCTTGATTATTAACTAATTCTTCAAGCATTTGACTACCATTACCCTTAAAGCCATATGAACCATCATCTGTAGCTAAATAAAGGTTAGTAGCAACACTCTTCATCATATCAACCATTATATATAAATCTTTATTTCTAGCACCAATAATTACATCACTATCTATTCCATTTTCTTTTAACCATTTTACTTGAGGATAAACTGGAGCTGTACCTACACCACCAGCAATAAAGATAATTTTTTTCTTTCTTAATTCTTCTTTAGGCATAGTACATAAATCACTTGGATTTCCTAGTGGCCCAACAAAATCAGCAATACTATCTCCAACATTAAATTGTGAAAGTTCCATAGTTGATTTACCAACTGTTTGGAAAACGATAGTAACTAATCCTTTTTCTCTATCATAATCAGCGATAGTTAGAGGAATACGCTCACCAAATTCAGTATTTCTAGTTATAATGAATTGTCCAGGAAGACAACTTTTAGCTACTCTAGGAGCTAAAATATCCATTAAGTAAATATTATTTGCTAGATATTCTTTTCTTACAATTTTAAACATAAATAAATCACCCTTTACTATTAAAATTATTTTTCTTTAGAAAGGAAAAACACTTTCAACTATTACATTATAACAATTATTTTGCAATATTTCTATATAAAAATAGAAATAAATACAACAAATTAATAATATGTATACAATTAAAAGACATTTTGTGCAAAAAACAAAAAAGTACTAGTTAACTAGTACTTATTAATCTATGGTTTCGCAAATTATAATAATGACATCTATAACCCTAAGATTATCATATTTTTCTATAATAATTCTATTGTCATTTTTCACTTCTTCAAATAATTTATCCATTTCCTTAACAATTCTATCAGTTTCTAAAAAACCATTTTTTTCTTATTTCTATTTATTTCATTTATTGTTTTAGCTTCGCTAGTTTTTAGTTTAATTATTTCATTTCTTTTATTTCATTATTCTCTATTCTTATAGTTGCTTTAACATTTCTAAGCTTATAAATGTCTTCTATAATTTTATTATAAAGGCTATTATCAAACATTCCCATATCCAATTTAGATATATCATAATTGTTTAAGTTTTCTGTATTTAAAATCCATACATGATGTATTTCTTTAAAATCTCCACTATATTTTATTGTGCCTAATTTTTCAATTATATAATACCTATAAATATCACCAATATAATTCATATAATTAAACCTATATTTATTGTTTATATCTACATAAAAAGCTTTTAATTCTTCATCTGTTTTAATAATTAATACAAACTTTTCTTTTGCTTTTTTTATTAAAATTACACCTGTAATTAAAAGTCCAATAAATCCTATAACTGAGCCAATATATACAACATAAGGAATATCAGTATAAATGTTAGTTAATCTTATAATTAATAGAGTTATACCAACCAACAAAATAAAAAATGAAACAATTATTAGATATAATCCATTTGCTTTTGCTGTATTAAAATAAGGCTTAGTTTCTTTTCTAATTTTCTTATTAAATTCTCTATTTCTTCTAAAGCTTGATGTGTTAGTAAATACATATATTAAATATATTGCATAAGCTAAAGCTATTTGCCAAAAGTTATAAATAAAATAGTGCTTTGGGTTAGATATAATATACTGAATATCTGTTAATGTAATAGCTATAGCTACAATACTACCAGTTAAGAAAAATGATTTTCTACTACTACATCTAATTATTAACTTGGCAAATACAAACATTATTAATAATGTGTATAATACAGTCATAATGTTACTCCTAACTTCAAAATTATATATTAGCTTTTATTTTAAAAAAGATTTCTTCTGCACTCAATTTATATACATTTAAGGTAATACCTTTTTTGTTTTGCATTAAATTTAAAAAGCCTTCTTTTTTAAGTGATTCATCTTCCAATGATTCAAGATATTCTAACTTTTTAGATTCCTCTTTATCAAACTTATCTATATAAGCTCTTTTATGAAAAATAGATATGTATATAACTTCATCTTTATTTTTCATTTCAATATATGCATTTGAATTATTAATATCATAACTAATTATATTTAATTCACTATGATTTCTAATAAAATTCTCTAGTTCAATAGCTCTTTTTTTAGTGATTGAATCATTTATTCTAAATATCGCATAAAATACCAGACCAGCTACAATAAATAGCGACATTAAGCCATAATCAATCAAAGATTTCTTGTCTTTAACTAGAGTTATAACAAGAATAATTATAGAAATCAAAAAAGATAAGAGCATAAATAAAAATGCCTTTTTCCTACTCATAAAATCACCTACAATCATTAAAATATAATCATCTAATAAAATAGGTCATTTCTTGGCACTTAAAAGGATGATCTTTAAAGTCTAGCTTTTTGTATAAAGTAAATCCTTTTTCAGTTGCTCGTAAATCGATTCTACAAAGATTTTTTTCTTTTGAAAAATTAATTAAATTAGTCATTAGATTATAGGCAATACCTCTATTTCGATAATCTTTATCTACAATAACGCTTAATACTTCTCCAGCTAAACCATTTGTTAAATAAGTATTGGCTGGTCGCTCTATTATTAATAATATAGCCATCCCAACAACTTTTTCATCATCTTTTGCTAGAAAACAAAACACATCTTTATTAAGTTTATTGTTAAAATAATCTTTTAAAGTCTTTTCTAAATCTAATCTTTTATTATTACCTAAATTTGGTTCCTCTTCTAAAATATATAATAATCGCATTTTAACGCAATTATCTATATCTTTATTTTGTGCTAGAAAATAATCCATTATTTCACCTTCTAAATAAAAACTATATGATTATTATATCATATTTATATTATGAAAAAAACGGAAAACTATAATGCTTTCCGTTTTATTTTTTGGAGATTGAAATATTAATTATTATAGATTTACTTTTGGTAATTTATTGATTGATTTAGCTAATTCTTCATCTGTTGGAATGTAGTCAGACATTTCACCATTATGGAATTTTTCATAAGCTACTAAATCAAAGTAACCTGTACCAGTTAAGCCAAATAGAATGTTTTTAGCTTCACCAGTTTCTTTACACTTAAGTGCTTCATCAATTGCTACTCTAATAGCATGGCTTGATTCTGGAGCTGGTAAGATTCCTTCAGTTCTAGCAAACATTTCTGCTGCTTCAAATACTTTAGTTTGTTCAACGCTTCTAGCTTCCATTAAGCCTTCATCGTATAATTCAGATACGATTGGGCTCATACCATGATAACGTAGTCCTCCAGCATGGTTAGCTGATGGAATAAAATCAGAGCCTAGTGTATACATCTTAGCAAGAGGACAAATTCTACCTGTATCAGCAAAATCATATGCATATACTCCACGAGTTAAGCTAGGGCAACTTGCTGGTTCAACAGCGATGAATTTATAATCAGCTTCTCCTCTTAATTTTTGGCCCATAAATGGAGACATTAATCCACCTAAGTTAGATCCTCCACCTGCACATCCAATGATGATATCAGGTTTAACATTAATCTTTTCAAATGCTTTTTGAGCTTCTAGACCAATAATAGATTGATGTAGTAATACTTGGTTAAGTACTGAACCTAAAATATATCTATATCCTGGAGTAGTTACAGCAGCTTCAACAGCTTCACTAATTGCACAACCAAGTGAACCTGTTGTTCCTGGATGTTCTGCTAAAATCTTTTTACCGATTTCTGTAGTCATTGAAGGGCTAGGTGTAACACTTGCACCATAAGTTCTCATAACTTCTCTTCTGAATGGCTTTTGTTCATAACTTACCTTAACCATATAAACTTTAGCATCCATATGGAAGAATGCACTAGCCATTGATACAGCTGTACCCCATTGACCTGCACCTGTTTCTGTAGTTACACCTTTTAAACCTTGTTTTTTAGCGTAGTATACTTGAGCTACTGCACTATTTAACTTATGAGATCCTGAAGTATTATTTCCTTCAAATTTATAATAGATGTGTGCTGGTGTACCTAGAGCTTCTTCTAAGAAATAAGCTCTAACTAGTGGTGATGGTCTATACATTTTATAGAACTTTTGAATTTCTTCTGGAATATCAAAATATCTTGTATCATTATCTAATTCTTGTTTTGCTAGTTCTTCACAGAATACTGGTGTTAAATCTTCTAAAGTTGCTGGTTTACCAGTAGCTGGATTTAATAGTGGAGCTGGTTTAATCTTCATATCAGCTCTAACATTATACCATTGTGTAGGAATCTCGTTTTCCTCTAAATAAATTTTATATTTTTCGTTATCTTTCATTTTTTTATCCTCCTAATTTTTAAAAATAAAAAACTTTCTACCCGTTAGGATAGAAAGTATAAACTTCTATTATGCCACCTAAACACGTACCATCATACATGCGCTATTATAACGGTTAGCTCCCGTCGCCCCTACTAATTTCGGTTTGCCCTCATAAGTCCATTCATTAGAATTTTTAATACTGCATTCCACCATCGCAGCTCTCTAGAATTAAAAGTTTTCTAATTACTACTCTTAATCATTGGTTTATAACTACATTTCTATTTTACATCCTTTATTATTTTATTGTCAATATCTTTTTTTAATTATTTTTTTGATTTTTCCAATAAGCTAAATTAGGTAAAATACTCTTCATATAATTACTAGCTTGTTCGGCACTAAAGTTTTCATTTACCATATGTGGAATACAAACTTTAATTAAATCATCCATATTATGATATGTATAGTTTCCTTTATCATAGCACCACTTACAATAATCTTCATTAAATTCACCATTTTCTTCTTTACTTATTAGTGAATCATCTAGTGGCATACCACAGCACTGACATATTAATTGTCTAGGGCTACCAAGTAGTGTATTAATTGATACATCAAAGTATTTTGATAACATCTTTAATGTTTCAATATTTGGTGTAGTATCGCCCATTTCCCAGCGTGATACTGCTTGTCTTGTTACAAACAAATCATTTGCTAAACTTTCTTGAGATAAACCTTTTTCTTCTCTTAATTTTTTAATAATATCTTTAAATTCCATACAATCACTCCTTACAATTTCATTATAAATCAATTATATGTAATTATAAAGCAACTGCTTGTTGCTATTAGAATTAATCCTCTTTTTCATCAACATAAGTTGCTAGCATATCTGCTGTATGAGTATAAATAATTAGTGGGCATTCTGAAATTGCTTCACCTAAATAATTATACATTTCTTTTGGTTCATAAGCTCCCATATGCCATCTAATAGCTAGAGCTTCTTCTTTTTTTAATTTTATAAATGTAGAAATCATATATACTGATTTTTCTCCATGCCCAAACGCAAATGCTTCTTTTTTATGCTTAAAATATTCTACTTGATTCCATACTCCATTTTCATCTTTAACATTTCTATAAGCTACTTCATATGAACCAATTTTACATACATCATGAAGTAATCCTATTATTTTAACTGAATCACTATCTCCTACTAATTCTTTTAATCTATTATATACATTTAAAGAATGTTTTACTAATCCACCATTAAATGCACCATGGTGATTTGCACTTGCTGGATCTGTAAAAAAGCTTGTTTTTTCAATCCAACTAATTAATCTATCCATTCCATCTCTATTAACACTTTTTAATAAATTTAAAAATTCTTCTTTCATATGTTTATCCTTTCATTATTATAATAATATAGTTTACACCCTAATATTATTATAGCAAAAAAAGACTAGATTTTCATCTAGTCTCTATATGTTAAGTATGTTTAATTATTTCTTGAAAATACTTTTAATCTTATTGATTGGGTTATTTCTCTTTTCTTTGATTGCAGCTTGTGCAGCAGCAAGTCTAGCGATAGGTACTCTAAATGGAGAACATGAAACGTAATCTAAGCCAATAGAATTACAGAATTCAATTGATGAAGGATCTCCACCATGTTCACCACAAATACCAAAGTGTAGGTTCTTGTTCTCTGGTTTTCCTAACTTAATAGCTAACTTCATTAATGAACCAACACCTGTTTGGTCTAGTCTAGCAAATGGATCTTGTTCAAAGATTTTTTCTTTATAGTAAGCACTTAAGAACTTACCAGAGTCATCACGAGAGAAACCAAATGTCATTTGTGTTAAATCGTTAGTACCGAAGCAGAAGAAATCTGCTTGTTTAGCGATTTCATCAGCTGTTAATGCAGCACGAGGAATTTCAATCATAGTACCAACTTTGTATTCTAATTTAGCGTTAGCATTCTTGATTTCTTCATCAGCAACTTTAACAACGATATCTTTAACGAATTTTAATTCCTTAGCATCACATGATAGTGGAATCATGATTTCAGGAACAATCTTATATCCACATTCTTTATTAACATTGATTGCAGCTCTAATAACAGCTCTAGTTTGCATCTTAGCAATTTCAGGATAAGTTACAGCAAGTCTTAAACCTCTATGACCCATCATTGGGTTGAATTCATGTAATGAATCAATGATAGCCTTAATTTGTTCTACAGACTTACCTTGAGTCTTAGCAAGTACAGCAATATCAGCTTCCTCTGTTGGAACGAATTCATGTAGAGGTGGATCTAGATAACGGATTGTAACGGCATATCCTTTACAAGCCTTATATAATTCTTCAAAGTCTTTTTGTTGCATTGGTAGAATCTTAGCAAGAGCATTTTCTCTTTCTTCTAGAGTATCTGAACAAATCATTTCTCTAAATGCACCGATTCTTGTAGGATCAAAGAACATATGTTCTGTACGGCATAGGCCAATACCTTCTGCACCAAGTTCCATAGCTTTAGCAGCATCTTTAGGTGTATCAGCGTTAGTTCTAACAGCCATAGTCTTATATTTATCAGCTAACTTCATAATTCTTCCGAAGTATCCTGAGTTTGGATCTGCAGGAACAGTCTTAACAATTCTATCATAAATCTTACCTGTAGAACCATCTAGAGAAAGTTCAGAACCTTCAACGAATTTCTTACCAGCTAAAATGAAATATTTTTCTTCTTCATGCATTTCGATTTCACCGCAACCAGAAACACAGCATGTACCCATACCACGAGCAACTACGGCAGCATGTGAAGTTTGTCCACCACGAACAGTTAAGATACCTTGAGCAAATTTCATACCTTCGATATCTTCAGGGGATGTTTCAAGTCTAACAAGTACTACTTTCTTTCCAGCCTTACCAGCTATAACAGCATCTTCTGGTGTAAATACGATAGTACCAGCAGCAGCACCTGGACTTGCAGCAATAGCTTTACCAACTACATTATCTTTATCAGCAGCCTTTAAGTCAGCTACATCAAATGTAGGGTGAAGTAACATATCAAGTGTTTTAGCATCGATTTGTAATAATGCATCTTCTTCAGAAATCATCTTTTCATCGATTAAATCGCAAGCAATACGAATAGCTGCAGCAGCTGTACGCTTACCATTTCTAGTTTGTAACATATATAATTTACCTTTTTCAATAGTAAATTCCATATCTTGCATATCTTTATAGTGATTTTCTAGAGTCTTACATACTTCTTGGAATTGTTTATAAACATCAGGAAGTACTTCAGCCATCTTACTAATAGGCATTGGTGTTCTAACACCAGCAACAACGTCTTCACCTTGTGCATTCATTAAGAATTCACCCATTAATCCTGGTTCACCTGTAGCAGGGTTTCTTGTGAAGGCAACACCTGTACCACAGTCATCACCCATATTACCAAATGCCATCATTTGTACGTTAACAGCTGTACCCCAGCTATATGGAATGTCATGATCCATTCTGTATACGTTAGCTCTTGGGTTATCCCATGATTTAAATACAGCCTTAATAGCTTCAAATAATTGTTCTTTTGGATCAGATGGGAAGTCTTTTCCAAGTGCAGCTTTATATTTTGCCTTAAATTCATTAGCTAATTCTTTTAAATCATCAGCTGTTAATTCAACATCGAATTTAACGCCTTTCTTTTCTTTCATTTCATCGATTAGAACTTCAAAGTCTTTCTTAGAAACTTCCATAACTACGTCAGAGAACATTTGAATAAATCTTCTATAGCAGTCATAAGCCCATCTAGCGTTTCCACTCTTGTTAGCTAAAACTTCAACAACTTCTTCGTTTAAACCAAGGTTAAGGATAGTATCCATCATACCTGGCATTGAAGCTCTAGCACCACTTCTTACTGAAACTAATAGTGGATTTTCATGATCACCAAATTTTTTACCTGTAATTTCTTCTAACTTTGTGATATTTTGCATAATTTCAGCTTGAATATCAGCATTAATTTGTCTACCATCTTCATAGTACTTTGTACATGCTTCAGTAGAAATTGTAAATCCTTGTGGTACTGGTAAACCGATATTAGTCATTTCAGCTAAGTTTGCACCTTTACCACCTAGAAGTTCACGCATCTTTGCGTTACCTTCGCTAAATAAATAAACATACTTGTTTTTAGCCATTTTTAAATCTCCTTTTTTCATAGTTTCTCATTTGAGATAAATATATTATAGCACAATATATATTATAATTTCAATTATAAGAAAACGCATTACATCTATTTTTTTCAACTAAAAAACGCCCCATAAGGAGCGTTAAATAGTTATCTTAATCGCAAGCGGCGTATAAGATATATGTTAGTGGAGAGTTCCAATAAATAGTTATTTCGTTTGTTGACCAACTATTGTCATTATCGATGTAACATAATGCTGGAGCTTCACCTTCACAGTTGTTTGTTGCAATAGCATCATTACCATTTTCATCAAAGTTAGAATCTGGTCCACCAACTAACATACCAGGCATTGGAGTTTTAGCAATAATTGATGGTCTATGATGTGGATGTTTAGGACTTAATGTACCATATCCAGTAACGAAACAATAACAGTTAGCATTTTGTCCAAGTAAGTAATTAACTTGTTTTTGTAATGTAGTGTAATAACTATCATCAGTCAAATACCCACATGCAAAATCTAATATCATAGCATTATTAGCAATAGTTAAGTTTGAACCCCATTCAAATTGATAGATTTCTTCGCCATCTACTTCTTTCTTTCCTAAAGTGATGTTATAGATATCCTTACTAGCATTTTCAACTAATTTATCAGCTTCATTCTTTAATAAAGTTCTAATAGTAGCATATTCATCCAAACTACTATTCATATATGCTAGGTAAGATTCAATAGCAAATCCATTAACATTAGCCCAACCTAAACCAAGTTCATCAGTCTTAGTATAGTTAGCATAGAATGTGTTTAAATAAGATTCCTCATCAGTTAAGTTATATAACTCAATTGATGCCCAACTTAATTCATCATATAAATCTCCATCAGGATATTCTCCAGTTTTAACTTGTCCATATTCTGGATCGCTTGGATTAGCAAATGATTTCATTTCAACTTTTGTGCCTAAAGTAGCATAAGCCTTAACAGCAGCTGCTCTATAAGTTGCAGCTTTATCTAAAGCAATATTTCTATTTTCTAAAATATGAGCAGCTCTAGCCATTACAGCAGCAAAGTCAGCTGTTGCTGCATATGATACAGGTGATACATATAATGGCTCAGTATCCTTAACAGCAGAAACATTATTTTCAGGGAATGTTAATGTAGTAACCTTATGATATACTCCACCATCTTCAGTTTGCATCTTAAGCATCCAATCTAATTCCCACATAGCTTCTTCTAGAATATCAGGAATATTTTCATCAGTACCTGTTACATAACTATCATATGTGAATACATCACCATATTTTTCATATGTTAATAATAAGTCTTGAATAGTTTGTGCACCAGCGACTACATATTTACCATAGTCACCAGCATCATGCCATCCACCAGATACATCAATCTTTTTATTTGTTCCATAAATAGTAGCTTGTGATTGGTGACAAGCAGCATGAGCAAATTTGTCTCCTTCTTCACCTAAAACTGTTCCACATCTTTGCTTATAAAGCATCATAACAGTATCTTTAGCAATGTCATTATAAACATCGTCTCTGATTTCAAATTCATAAGATGCCCCACTATTATTTCCTACAATCTTATATTTACCAGGTGTTTGGAAACTTGTGAAATCAGCATATCCGCATACTTCATTAGATGATTCATTCTTTTCTTCTAGAGGAATAACTGATGCACTATATTTTACTTCTTCAGTTTCAGCATCAATAATATCAAATGCAGTATCTAATTCTTTATCAACTGCTTTTCTAAATACAGCTTCTTTTACACCCCATGTAGTGAAACCTACTTGGTTTAATGTAATCATTGGTCTATTTAATTCATCAATTCTAATACCTTCATCGTGAGTACATAATAGCACAACATTATCAATTGTAATTGTTTGATTAGGGTAATATGTTAAAGTCATTGTATCAGTATCTAATGAATACTTAGCCTTTTCAACTAATTTATCTCCTTGATCTTTGAAATAACCACAGTTAATCGCAAGTCTAGGCGCTTTATCTTGAAAATCAGTAGTAAATTCAAACTTGAAATGTTGCATTTCAGTAGTTAATTTTACTATTGTATCTTCTTCCTTTACACCACCTGCAAGCATATAGTTTTCATAGCTTCCACCATTCTTTTGAACTCTAACCTCTATATGCCTTTCTTCAGTAGCACATGCATCGAATTCAAGTGTATAACTATTTCCTTTAAAAAGCTTGAATCCATCATATGCTAGTTGGATACTATGCATTTGAGGTTGCATTTGGATAACTCCAAGTTCAAGTTGATGTTTCTTGTTTACATTAATCTTTCCATGTCCTGTAATACCATACACCCACCAGTTACCGATTAATTCATCACCTGATGAAGCAATCTCCTTATCCCCATTGTTAAAGTTACCATTTTTAATTAGGTTACCCTTAACATCAGGAGTTAAATAATCATCAGGATTAATATTTTCTGTTGTTTTTTGTGCTGTTGTTGTCTTTCCAGCAGTTGTTGTTTTGCCAGTAGTAGATTTATTCTTTTTCTTACCACACGCAACAAGAGCGAATACTGTTGAAAGAGTCAATAGCAATGCTGCAATTTTTTTCATAATATACCTCCCATTTAAAATATTTGTTTTTACTTTACAACATTAAAGAAAAAAATGCTATAACAAAAATTACGCTCATATCATTTTTATTAGCAAAAACGATACTTTACATATTCATTATAGCATGTTTTATTCTTTTTTTATATTCTATTTATTGTTTTTAAAATCATATGGAGTTACTTGATATACATAATAATTCAACCAGTTAGTAAAGAATATATTTGCTGTACTACGCCATAACACATCTACATCACTATTTGTCTCATCTGTAAAATAGTTATCTGGTCTATTAATAGGTAAGCCTTTTGCCAAATCACGCTCATATTCATTCTTTAAAGTAAACTTATCATATTCCATATGTCCTGTGATAAATATCTTCTTATTATCTTTACTTTTTATAATAACTATTCCTGCTTCTTCTGATTTAGCTAAAGGTATTAAATCACTACAATTAATAATATCATTATCATCTATATAAGTATGTCTTGAATGAGGTATATAAAATACATCATCTATACCATTAAGAAGTTGTTCAAACTTAGCACATTTTCTATGTTTAAATACACCGAATAACTTTTTATCTAGCGGTTTTTTATCAATATTATAGAAATATTTTAAACCTGCTTGAGCTCCCCAGCAAATAAATAATGTACTTGTAACATGAGTATCTGAGAATTTAAAAATTTCTTCTAATTCTTTCCAGTATAATACATCGTCATATTCCATCTTTTCAACAGGTGCACCTGTTATAATCATTCCATCAAAATACTTATTTTTTATTTCACTAAATGTTTTATAGAATCTAGATAAATGTTCTTGTGAAATATGCTTACTCTTATATGATTCAGTATTCATAAATGTTGGATTTATTTGAAGTGGCGAATTCGCAAGTAACCTTAATATTTGTGTTTCTGTCTCTATTTTAGTAGGCATTAAATTAAGTATTAATATTTCAATAGGTCTTATATCTTGTGATAGTGCTCTTTTGTTAGACATGACAAAAATATTCTCTCTTTCTAAAATATCAAATGCAGGAATATCTTTTGGAATTACAATTGGCATATTAATCACCCTTTCTTTATAATAATAAAAATAATAATAAAAGCGTCCTAATTAAAGGACGCTATATAAACGTGGTACCACCTTTTTTTATCTATTAATAAATAGACCTCTAAGCTATAACGGGCTACCCGGTTTAGCCTACATATCGACTAAACAGCTCCAGAACCATCTAAACATATCATCAATACTAATTTCCACCAACCATTAGTTCTCTATAAAATCCTATATGTTCTCTTTCCTTCAACACTATAAAATAATTATAACACAAGTATTTATTTAATCAAGTTTTTTTCCAAAAAGGTTATAACTATCAGCATCAGTTATTTCTACATTGACTATATCACCATTTTTAAGCTTTTCATCACTTTCAATAAATAAATAGCCATCAACATCATCAGGAGCAAATGCAAAGCTTCTACCTATATAATAATAGCCTTCAAAATCTTCTATTATTGCTTTATGTATTTCTCCTACTCTCTCTAACCCTTTTTCTAAAGATATTTTTTCTTGCATACGCATTATTTCATTTAATCTTCTTTTACTTACATTCTTATTAACCTGTGGCATAGAATAACCTTTAGTATCTTCTTCCCTAGAATAAGTAAAGCCACCTAATTTATCAAATCTAATTTCTTTAACAAATTCTTTAAGTTCAATAAAATCACTTTCCTCTTCATAAGGAAATCCTACCATTACTGTAGTACGAATAACGGCGTTAGGAATGGATTTTCTTATTTTTCCAATAAGATCATAAAGTTTTTCTTTTGTATCACGCCTATTCATTAGTTTAAGCATTTTATTAGATGCATGTTGAATAGGTATATCAAAATAAGGAACTATTATTTTACTATTTTTAATACATTCAATTAATTCATCTGTTACATCAGATGGATATAAATATAAGCATCTAACAAACTCTAAATTAGGAATAGTCTCTATTCTCTTTAATAACTTAACAATATTAGTATTTCCTAAATCAGTTCCATATCTTGTAGTATCTTGACTAATTAAAACTAGTTCTTTTACACCTTTATTAACTAAACTTAGTGCTTCATCATATATATCATCTTCTAATCTAGATCTATAACTTCCTCTAATTAAAGGTATAGCACAATAACTACATCTATTATTACATCCATCACTTATTCTTAAATAAGCTAAATGTTTTGGAGTTGTAAGCATTCTATTCTTTTCTTTAAAATCTTTAACATTTTCATTTAAGAAACCTTTTAATATTTCTTTTATTCTTGGGTAGTCTTTTATTCTAATAAATAAATCTACCTCAGGTAATGATTTTTTTAAATCATCATAATATCTTTCTACTAAACAACCAGTAACTATAGTTTTTTTCTTATAATCTAATACTTCTAAAATAGTATCAATTGATTCTTTTTTAGCACTTTCAATAAAGCCACATGTATTAACAATAATAACATCCGCTTCACTAATATTATTAGTTATTTCTGATTTTTTAAATACTCCTAAAATCATTTCAGAATCAACTTGATTTTTAGCACATCCTAGTGATATTAACCCAATTTTCATACAAACACTTCCTTAATTATAAGGCTTAATAAAGCCATTTATTTATGATAAGACTCATTATTATTTATTTTAAATGCGCGGTATATTTGTTCAAGTAAAATAAGTTTCATTAATTTATGAGGGAAAGTAAATTTAGAAAAAGATAATCTATAATCAGCTTTATTAATTACATCATTATCTAAGCCAAGGGACCCCCCAATAACAAAATTAATAGTTGATGAAATACTTGTAATAGAATCTATTTTTTTCGCAAATTCAACACTATCTAATTCCTTACCATTTAAATCAAGCACAATAGTATAAGAATTAGGTGGTATTTTAGATAAGATTCTTTCTCCTTCCTTCTTTTTTACAGTCTTTTCATCTAAATCATTAGATTCATCCATAACTGTAATAAGTTCAATATTAGAATATTTAGAAATCCTTTTTCTATATTCTTCTATTCCATCAATAAAATAAGATTCTTTAATTTTTCCAACAGAAATAATATTTATTTTCATAATTACACCTCAATAATTCTAGTAGGACTATCTTGTTCAGCATAATCAAATGTTATATTACTTAAATCTAGAGAATAAGTTTCAAACACTTTAAAAACAGTCTCTTTTAAATTATCTAAGCTATTACAATCATGAGATCTATGTATAAAAATAACATTAGTTGTATTATTAGTCATTAAATAACTAAGCGCTACAGCCGAATCTTCATTAGATAAATGTCCTATATCACCTAATACTCTATTTTTTAAGTACTGTGGTCTATTACTAGCCATCTCCATTAAAGGATCATGATTAGCTTCAAACAAATAACAATTTGCCCCAAGTAATGAATCTCTATATTCTTCATTAACATAACCAGTATCCGCAATATAAACTATTTTTTTACCATCCTCTTCTATAATTAATCCAAGGCATTCTCTTGAATCATGTGATAGGGGTATAAAACTTATTTTCATATCATTTATAACTACACTACCAAAAGGTGAAATAAACGCGTGCTTAAGCCCTTTTACATCTTTAAAAATACGTGGAGTAATTGAGAAAAAAGATTTTTCGGAAATATAGTATTTAGAATCTGTATGATTAACCATACTGCATAAATCACTAATATGGTCAGAATGTTCATGAGTAATAAAAATCGCATCAATTTTATAGTTTGTTATACCACTTTCATTCATTCTTCTTTTAAATTCTCTTAGTGAAATACCACAATCAATTATAATTTCTGCGCTATTACCTTTTATATATGTAGAGTTTCCTTTTGAACCACTACCGAGTACTACAATTTCCATAAAAATCACCTCTTTTATTTTACCATAACTAACCTTATTATGAAAGAGTTGTAATATATAAAATTAATTTATATATTGAATATTATAAAAAAAATGTTATAATAGAATGTGCTATGGTTTTACCATAGGAAAGATAAAATAAAAGACATAATGAGGAGTGACTTACAATGGAAAACAAAAAGGTATTAGGCAAGATTATTCCTGCAGTATTAGTTCTTGTTTTAGCATTACTACTAGTTATCACAATTTCCTCTTGTTCAAAAGGAAAGAATACTCCAGTAGGTGCAATTGAAGATAAGAAAGATTACCTAAAGATTGATATTGCTGATGACAAAGCTTACTCAGTTTCCAAATTAGAGTTCTATGACAAACTTAGATATGTTGGATATGATACATTTGAAGATGCTTTATATGAAGCAGCATTAAATGATATCGTAAAGAAAATCAAAGATGACATAGAAGCTAATAAAGCAGACTTAAGCAATGCTACTTATTTCAAGAGATTTAAGTATGTTATTGATGCTGAAGTTTATGGAAGTACTGATGAAGAAGAAATTGATAACAAGAAAGATGAAGAAAAAGAGAAAGATATTAAAACATACCTTAATATGCTTAAACAATATGGCTATGAATTAGATGGAACAGATAACATCTATCAAAAAGCATCTTTCGAATATCAAACAATTAAGCTAGCAAAAAGAGAATATGCTAGAAGCGTATTACTAGAAGAAATCGATGATGAAGATAGTGAAAACAAAGTAACTAATAAGCAAATTGAAGAATTCTTTGGTAAAAAGGTAGAAAATAGAGGAGATTTTAGTGCATTATTAATTTTATTCTCATCTCAAACTGAAATTAATGAAGCATTAAGACAATTAAACTTAAAATTTATTGGAAATAAACTTTATAGAGTTCCTGCAGCAAATGCAACTTATGCCGATCCTGATGCAAAGACTGATCCATCAAAGAGAACATTAGCTGAATATGAAGAATACTATAATGATTTTGATAACACAAAAGAAGGTATTGGTGCCCTAGATAATAATGAAATTTTATTCCAATTATGTAGAGTTTATAACTACATTTATTCATATAGAAATAAATTAACATTTGAAATTGATGGAAAAGATTATCTAAATGAAACTGATTATCCATTTAATCCACTATTAGATTCATATTCTCCTGCAGATATTGAAAAAATCAAATCATGTAGCTTAGAGGATATGACAGCTCTTCTATTAGCGCAAGATAATGGTGATATCAAAACTTCTCCAAGATTAAAGTATGATTTTGAAACAATTGATGAAATTGATACAGTATTAAGAACTGACTTATATAGCAAATACGCAGTAAACAGTGAAGAACATACTTGTTATAATACACCTTCTTCTACTTATACTGGTGGTAACTACTTAGTATTCAAATTAGAAGATGCTGATGAAGTAAGCTATAAAGCAATTAAAGCATTAGTTGAATTACAAGAAGGAATTGCTAATAGTGAAGATCAAAAAGCAATTGATTCTTATATCGAAGTTATTAGACAATCATTTGCTGATTTATTAAAAGGCTTAAAGATTTTTGATGATAAAGAAAAAGTTAAAGCTTGGGCATTAGATTATGCTGATAAAGTGACTGCATTTGGTCTAACAGGTGCTAAAAACATTTTAGCAAGTACTGAAGATAGAGAGAATCCTGATTCTATTTGGTCAAGAGTATTTGAACAAATGTTAACTGATGAATATATTGAAGAAAAATTAAAGAAATACTTAGATGAAGAATGTAAGATTACTATTTATGATTCATTATTTGAAGTTCAATTCGCTCAAAAATATGATTTCTATAAAGCAGGAAACAAGAAATCTAAGGATAACATTCTAAAAGTTAAAGTAAAAGAAAAAGATTTAGAAGTTGAAATCAAAGCAAACGATATGTTTGATCGTCTAGAAAAACGTTATGGTGCTGAAACATCTTCTAGTATATTATTCAATCAAATTCTAAAAGATAAATACTATAGTACAATATCTGAAAAGAAGAAAAAAGAATATGAAGATGAATACGAACAAATCTTAACATACTTCGCTCAAGGCCAATCAAGTCAATACGGATACAATCCAGCAATTGGTCAAAAAGCATTCATTAACTTATACTTTAAAGCAGATAATAAGGAAGATGCAATCTTCAATATGTGGGTTGCTAATGAATTACAAAATACTTTATTATATAAGAACCCAACAGATATTATGTCAAATATCCTAGATTCATTTAAGACATTATCTGAATTTGAAATGGCAAATTATGTTAATGTTGAATATAACTTAATTTATGTTTATACAGATGATGATGAAGATGGTGAAGCTGATGATTGGACAATTGTTGATGATAGTGATGCAAGAAAGCAAGAAGTTATGAAATTATCTGCTGAATTACTAAATATCATTAATGAAAGAGCAACAGCTGAATACTCTAACTCAAATAGAGAGGATGCTTATAACGGTTTACATAGTAAATATGTAGCTAGTTCAAGAGTTTCTACTATCGGTAATAGAGGAGATGGCGATCCAATTCCAACTGAAGGATTTAAGACAACTGCTGAACAAGATGCCTTCTACTTTGCTAAATATAAAGCAAAAGGATTACTATTATCTCAACAAGCACTTACTGCTGTTAACACATTAAAAGCTTTAAGAGATTTAGATGATGATGCTTATGAATTACAATTAAAGTTAATGTATAAATATATGATTGAAAATCATTCATCTGATTTAACTGTAGATCAAATATTCGCAAGAAAATTAGTTGAAGGTGATTCATATGCTAATATCGATACAGTTGATGAAACAAATGTATTTGAATTTAAATTAGGATTTGGTTCATTCTATTTATACAATTCAAAGAAAGCTCCATCATACAAATTCGAAATAAAAGATAACGCTGATACTTCTACTGGTAGCAAAGTATATCCATATTCAATTGATATTGATGATCCATTCCCAGTAGATGAAAACAATAAGCCAATTGATAACTCAGCTGATACTGAACATACATTATATAACTCTAATGATACATTAACTAAAAACCAAATTATTATGTATGTTAGAGAATACAAAGATGGTGTTGAATCATTATCTACTGATGTAATCAATGCATTCAAAGATTACTTTGAAGAAGATATTATGAAAAATTATGTTTCTACAAACTTCATTTACTACATTTCAAATATATTAATTAATGATTACATTGCTAGTGGCAAAATAACTATTGATGATGATTTAAAAGCAATGATTGATAAATATGTAGAAACTAGACATGAAGCATTATTCGGCTTCACAGAAAACGAATTCACTGCTAAGTGGTTCGATACATTTAAATAAGTTAACTCCAATTAAAATATAAGGGCTAGAAAAAACTAGCCCTTTTCTTTATAATAAAAAAACACATTAATTAGTAATGTGTTATTCTTCATTTTTTATTGGTTTATATAATCTTGTTTTATTTAATACTGATACACCTTGTGAGAACTCACCTTCATTATAAGATGATAAGTTTTCTCCTACTACTGTTAATTTAGAATCCATATCATCAATCATATTAACAATAATAGCTTCAGGTATCATTGGACGCTTTGGAGAACCAAATTCAGGAATACCATGATGTGATAATACAATGTGCTCTAATAACATTACTTCTTCTGAATAAATACAATTTATATTAGCGGCACGTTCGATTGCTAAAACACCCATAACTACATGCCCTATTAATAATCCTTGGGTAGTATATTGACTCTTTATTGCTCCACTAAATTCATAAACCTTTGCTATATCATGTAATATAATACCTGCATATACTAAATCAGTATCTAAATAATCATAAACCTTACATAATGCCTCAGCATTTAATAACATTCTATATGTATGATATAATAATCCATTTATATAAGCATGATGAAATTTAGTTGCGGCAGGATATATTATAAATTTATCCTTATTATTATAATATAAATATTGTGCTATAGTCTTAATATTGGTATTCTTTATACGATTTAAAGTATCTTCTATTTTAATAATAGCTTCTTTAGGATTAAATGGTGCAGCAGGATAAAATTTAGGTAATATATCTAATAATCTAGTTGCATCATAAACTTCAAATACATTATTAAATGAATCTAATACTAATTGTTCCTTTTCATGATAAATCCTAGTTGTTGCATTAAATACATATAATTCTCCAACTTTAAGCTCACTATTTTGTTCTTCTGTTGTTTTTAAATTGATACTTTCTTTATTTTCTAATTTTATAGTCACATTGCTAAAACCATCGCCTTGGTTAAAGCTTTCTACGACTGCAACATATTCCATTTTTTTGCCTCCTCTATCAAACAATCATATTTATTAGATAAATTGTTTTCTAATACTTCTTTTACTAAATAATTAAGACATTTACTTCTATTAGTTTTATTAATAAATGTTAAATCACTACCACTTATCTCTAAATCTTTTAAAGATTTAATTTTTAAATCATCCCATATTTTTTTATCTATTTTTAAGTAATCTAGGGCATACATTGCTGAATTATACCCACATTCATACATATTATAATCTGTAATGCCATTTTTAATTAAATCTATAGCTTTTTTAAGCTCTTTAATGCAAGACTTTGAAAATGCCCAAAAATCGTCTATTTCGCCCATTTTAAGCATGTTATAGATAATTATATCTATAAATGACTTATCAAAGCTATCAATATATTTCATATTAGGGAATAATTCATTTAATCCTATATTATAAAATATTTCCCAAGCTTTTTCTCTATATTTTCCCTTAGATATTTTATCAAATTCTATTCTTATTCGTTCTACACTTATATTCTTTAATAATTCTTTATTTTCTATAATAGATTTAAGTGTATTATCCTCTATATCAAAACCTAGTTTAGATACAAATGATATAGCACGTAACATTCTTAAGGCATCTTCATTAAATCTATTATTTGAGTTACCTATAGTTCTAATGACTTTTTTCTTTAAATCATTTATTCCATCAGTATAATCTATTATTTTCTTATTACTATCCATTAGTAGAGCGTTAATAGTAAAATCTCTTCTTCTAACATCATCAAGTACATTATTAGAGTAAGATACTCCACTAGGATGTCTACTATCACTATATTCTAAATCAAATCTAAATGTTGTATGTTCAAAAGAATAATCGTTGTAGCGTATTAAAACAGTTCCATACTTTATGCCTGTAGGAATTGTTTTAAATAGCTTACTTACCTCATCTGGCTTTGCGTTACTTGTTAGATCTATATCATTACTACTTATTCCAAGTATACTATCTCTAACAAATCCACCAACGATATATGCAGTAAAGCCATTACTATTTAATATATTTAAGATACTAATTGCACTATCTAAATAATCCATAGTAACACCCCATATAATTATAACAAACTATAAGTTTTTTTTCAATTATGTTATAATAAGTTAGGTGGTTATATGAAAATAGTAAAAGATGAAGTAATTAGTGAAATAATTATCGAAAAATCGAGATTTATTACTTATTTAAAAAGAGTAGATAATATAGATGAAGCAGATAATTATTTAGCTTTGATTAAGAAAAAACATTATGATGCGACTCATCACTGTTTTGCGCTTGTTATTGATGATATAAAGCGTAGTAATGATAACGGTGAACCTAGTGGTACTGCAGGAGTTCCTATATTAGATGTTTTAGTTAAAAATAATATAAATAATACAATGTGTATTGTTGTTAGATATTTTGGTGGTATAAAGCTTGGCGCAGGTGGTTTAGTTAGAGCATATTCATCTAGTGCTAGTGAAGCCTTAAAAAAAGCTAGCTTTACTACTAAAAAAAGATTTGATAGATATGAAGTTATAATAGATTATCCAACATATAACCAAATAATATATCTAATTAAAAATGATATTATTAAAAATGATTTCACCCATAATATAACTTTAATCATAGATATTGATGATTCTAAAAAAATAGATAAAATAAAAGACATTTCACAAGGAAATGCCTTAATTAAATACATTGAAACTATTTATAAAGATGTTTCCATATAAGGCTTAATAAAGCCTTTTTTTATGTCCATAAACTAAATATTAATTCAATAGATTTTGTTGCTAGAAAGCTTAAAATCATTGAAAATAGAATATATGCTAAATATATTTCAGTTATATGGCCTTGTTTAAATTTCTTTTCAAGTTCCATTGCGCGTAGTATGAAGAAAAATATTGGTATAAATAGTAAGAATATTATAACAAATATATACTTTTCCACTATAGTCTACCAGCCTTTGATGCTTTGATACTTTTTCTTAAATCATGTTCTAATTTTGTGTAATCTAAGTTGCTTCTTTTAATTATTTCTACTCTTTCTTTTCTAACGCGTTCTAATTCAGCTTTTGCTTTTTCATATGTTTCACCGTTATATGCTTCTTGAGCTAATACTGTAGCATTATTATTACTAAATTCAACTAAACCATTAACTATTACATAATAATAATCTATATTAGCTTCTCTAACAATCTTAACATATCCACTAGATATTACACCTATAACTGGTGTATGATCTTTTAGTATAGCAAATTCGCCTTCATCATTTTTAACAACAAAATATTCAATTTCATCGTTATATAAAACGCCTTTATGTGTAGATATTACAATTTTCATTAAATCTCTACACCCATTTCTTTAGCCTTAGCAATTACATCATCAATAGTACCAACTAATCTAAATGCATCCTCTGGTAAGTTATCATATTTTCCTTCTAATATTTCTTTAAATCCTCTAATTGTTTCTTTTACAGGAACATAGCTTCCTTTAATGCCTGTAAATTGTTCAGCAACAGAGAAGCTTTGTGATAAGAATAATCTAATACGTCTTGCACGAGCAACTAATAGTTTATCTTCTTCAGATAGTTCATCCATACCTAAAATAGCAATAATATCTAATAATTCATTATATCTTTGAATAGTTCTTTGAACTTGTACAGCAACATTATAGTGCTCTTCTCCAACTATTTCAGGAGCAAGTGCTCTAGATGTTGATGCTAGTGGATCAACTGCAGGATAAATACCTTCTTCTGCGATTTTTCTTGATAGGTTAGTTGTTGCATCTAAGTGAGCAAATGTTGTTGCTGGAGCTGGGTCAGTGTAGTCATCTGCTGGAACATATACAGCTTGAATAGATGTAATAGAACCATCCTTAGTTGATGTAATACGTTCTTGTAATTGACCCATTTCCGTAGCAAGGGTAGGTTGGTAACCTACAGCTGAAGGCATTCTTCCTAAAAGTGTAGATACTTCTGAACCTGCTTGAGTAAATCTAAATATATTATCTATAAAAAATAATACATCTTGATGTTCTTCATCTCTAAAATGTTCAGCCATTGTTAATCCTGATAAGGCAACACGCATTCTAGCACCTGGTGCCTCATTCATTTGTCCAAATACCATGGCTGTTTTATTTATTACTCCACTTTCCTTCATTTCATAATATAAGTCGTTACCTTCTCTAGTACGTTCACCTACACCAGCGAAAACAGAAATACCACCATGTTCTTGTGCTACGTTATGAATTAATTCTTGGATTAATACTGTCTTACCTACACCGGCACCACCGAATAGACCTATTTTACCACCTTTAATATATGGAGCAAGTAAGTCTACTACTTTAATACCTGTTTCAAGTATTTCAACATTTCCACTTAATTCTTCTAGGCTTGGTGCCTTTCTATGTATTGGCATTCTTTTAGATTCTTTAATTGGTAGGTTATCTACTGGTTCACCTAAAACATTAAATACTCTACCTAAAGTAACTTCACCTACAGGTACAGTAATTGGACTTTCTGTATCAAGCACTTCCATACCACGCTTAAGTCCATCAGTTGAATCCATTGAGATACATCTAACAACATTGTCACCAACGTGTAGGGCAACTTCTAAAACTAATTTACCATTTTCTTTTTCAACAGTTAAGGCATTATTAACATTAGGCAATTTATCGAATTTAACATCAACAATTGCGCCCATTACTTGTACGATTTTTCCTTTATTCATGGGATACTCCTTCCTAAACAGCCTTAGCTCCACTAACAATATCTATAATATCATTTGTTATAGATTGTTG
>Ga0247611_10002006_pt1 | contig 34600 bp, 67 predicted proteins | sample 177DNAGHGhighgp2_FD_192422 | JGI IMG/M metagenome (GOLD analysis project Ga0247611, IMG submission 192422) | Sheep rumen microbial communities from Palmerston North, Manawatu-Wanganui, New Zealand - 1770 DNA GHGhigh gp2 | ecosystem: Host-associated > Mammals > Digestive system > Stomach > Rumen... | reverse complement strand
TATATACAAATTTTTAAAGGAGACGGATGAATAATATGAGTTTTGATTATTTACAGTTTATACTTAGTGCTGAGAAAAATAGAAGAGAAAGTGAAAAAATAAATAAGCTTATTCAAGGTCTTTCAGATGAGCAATTAAATACTTTATTAGATTTAATCAATAATAAGCCACAATCTAATATTTGCTATGAGAGGTAAAACTATGCTTGATTTTGAAAAATATTATTTTGCACCAATGATAACAGTAGAAGAAGGATGTCATTTTAGTTGGCTCTCTTTATATAAAAGAGAGGAACTTTCTGATAAAGAAATTAAAGAAGGATATATAATTGATAAAAATCATATTATTATAAAATTAAATGAATTGGAAGATTATTTTTATAATCATAAAAGAACTATTATTTATGACTGGGAAGTAAAACTAATGGACAAAGAATATCAAGACTATGTTCGTTCTCTAAATATAAAAATAGCAAGTGATAATTGGGTGCATGATAAAGATGAAATTATAAAATTGTTTGATGAAGAATTTTATAATACTTATTATAAAGATTAAAGCTTTTTATCGGCAGCTAATGGTAAAAACTCTTTAAGTTTATATAATGTATGTATTATATTATTTCTAATGTTTGTATCTTCTATATTAAGATTAGAAATAATCATTTTAATATATTCATCAATTTCTTTTTGATTTTTTGGATCAATATATTTTCCATCACCAATAGCAAAGCTATCTTTTCCAGCTTGTCTTACTATTGTTTTTAACATAGCTTCCGTTTCTAAATTTCCGTTTTTGCCATAATTAGCAGCTTTTTTATTGAGTTTGTCTGCTAATGTTAATGGATTTGATTCTTCTGTAATTAGAAATTTAACAAAATCGTATTTCATATAAATTTAACTTAGGGAGAAATTATGGCCATTTTTATTTTTATCATATTAACAGTTCTTTTCTCATTTGTTGGTTTAGTTTGTTTTACTTATTATTGTAAATCAGTTTTTGTTGATATTACATCTAATTTTGTAGTTCCACTTTTTATTTCTATTGTGTCATTTGGTATTGCTGTAGCTTTTGGCTAACTAATAATGAAGCAATACCAAAATCCAAATGTTCAAAAAGAAATTCTTTTTAATAATATAAAAGAAGCACAAGAACGATATGATAAATTTATAACTGAGCATCCAGAATTAAAAAGTTAATAGAAAGGAGAAAATTCAATGACGGCAATTGGAAGATTAGAAATGGAACTTAATGCTTTTAAAGCAGAAATGGAGAAAAGACTTTCCGCTCTTGAAAACAAAGAAACCTCAACAGCAAAAGAAGAAAAACCTAAAAAGAAAACAAAAGATATTCTTCTTGAAACAAACGAGAATGATATAGTTGGTTCTGAAATCTAAACTAAAAACCTTGGAAATCTACTTCCAAGGTTTTTTATTAATAATTAAAATGGCTGAACTTTTGTCTTAAAGTTTCTTTTACAATCTTTTTTAGGTTTTTATATATATTCTCTCCTTTAAAACAACTTGGACTATCAAACATCACACAGTAAGGTTGTTTAGAAGCAGGAAACATAATGGTAAATCTTGCCATATCCTGCCAATCGCCACCAGCACGTCCTGAAATAAAACCTTCCTTTTCCCCAGGAGACACTGTATCTATTTCCCAATTCTCTATATCCAAATTACTTGGCCAATTTTTTACCTTCTTTACATTCAAGAATATATTTCCATTTTCATTCATAAAGCCAAAGCCGATTAATCTATTAAAAAAATCTTCTAATTTCATAAACCCTTCTTAAATATTCCTTTATAATAATTTATATCCCTGTCTTTTATAGCCTTATCACTTTTCATCCTGTTCTTATTAATCACATCCTTTCCGTCAAACTGCTCATCCCTATAACTCGTACCAGTAGCGTGAATTCCAGCACAATACATCTTTAAATAGTTAATCAATGGTTTTATAAATATTCCATCAAAACCACCAATTACAATAGGATTTCCAAAACTCATCAAAGTATGCCTATCACCACCAGCCCCAACACTCTTGGTTTTCCTGTCAGAATAATAACACTTAATCACGGCAGTTCCTTTCTTTATCTTTTTGTCGTGATTCTCATTATATTCTACTATACTCTTCTTCCTAGGATCACTACATTTAATTACCAATTTTCTATCAATACCAACATCTTCAATAGAAAATCCCAAAGCATTGATAGCAGCCTCAGCAGCTTTGCTCTTCGCTAGTCCTTTTGTATATCCTTTCTCTTCAAATAATTCCATATTTACCTCTATATTATTTAACTTGACAATTAAACTTTTTAAAATATAATTGGATATTATGGAAGATAGAATTGAAAGAGAAGAGGATATTATGGAAGACAGAATTGAAAAAGAAGAGAATAATAAAGCAACTCTTATAGACTTAATCACAACTAAAATCAATCAGGATAAACTTGATGATTTAACCTACGAAGAACTTAGAATAATATCAGATATCTTAGGAACAGATTGACTATTTCTATCAAAGCATTTAAAAATGAAATATCCACAAAAAGAAGAATTCATAAAACAATTCGGCAAAGAAGCTTGGTTAAAAGAAAGAAAAAGATTATACGATATAAAATATAGACAAGCAAACAAAGAAAAAAGAAGAGAACAAGATAAAATCTATTGGAGCAAACATACAGAAGAAAAAAGAAAATATAATAGAGATTGTCAACAACCCCACCTAAAGGAAGGGACTTGAAAAAAGCCTTTGTTGACTAGACTAAGTGCTTCAGGCACTACGTTATCCGTGAATACACAGGCACCAGTGGATGTCCGGTCTAGTCCACTGCTCTGCGGTAAGTGGTTAAACAGTTCTGAGGGGTAGGAACAGTGCTGCTTGCATCAAACCACGGAATAACATTGTCTAAGACCGCTAACTTCATTTTATGGAGGTAAACTTTATGTTAGTTTACGTTTTAAACAAACACGGACAGCCTTTAATACCGTGTTCTGCAAGAAAAGCCAAGCTTCTTCTCAGACAGAAGAAAGCCGTGGTGGTTCGCAGGGAGCCGTTTACAATCAAACTGCTATACGGCTCATCAGGATACAAACAGGAGGTAACTCTTGGTGTTGATGCAGGAAGCAAACACATCGGCATAAGTGCAACAACTTCGAGAAAGGAACTTTACGCAAGTGATGTAACACTCCGGAACGACATTGTTGATTTACTTTCAACACGGAAACAGAACCGGAGGACAAGAAGAAACCGTCTCAGATACAGACAGGCTCGTTTTAATAATCGTGTTCGTTCCAAGAATAAGGGGTGGCTTGCTCCGTCTGTTGAACACAAAATTCAAACGCATTTCAGGGTGATTGAGAATGTGTACAAAATCCTTCCTGTCAGAAAAATGGTTGTTGAGACAGCTTCCTTTGACATTCAGAAGATTAAGAATCCTGACATTCACAACGAACAGTACCAGCAAGGCGAACAGATGAACTTTTGGAATGTCAGAGAATACGTATTGTTCAGGGACGGACATACCTGCCAGAGCTGCAAAGGTAAGTCCAGAGATCCGGCTATTAATGTGCATCACATTGAGTCAAGGAAAACCGGAGGTGACGCCCCAAACAATCTGATTACACTATGCGAGACTTGTCATCAGGGATATCACAAGGGAATTGTAAAGCTTCCCAAAAATATCAAGCGAGGGATGTCATTCAAAGATGCAACGTTCATGAGCATTATGAGGTGGGCTTTGTACAACCGCCTGAAAGCAATTTATGGCAATATAGAGATGACTTTTGGTTATATCACCAAGAGCACTCGAATAGCGAATAAGCTGCCTAAAGACCACTACATAGATGCTCGCTGTATAAGCGGTAATCCATTGGCAAAACCTTTAGGATATGTTTTCTATCAGAAAAAAGTACGTTGCCAGAACAGGCAGATACACAAGGCAAAGATTCTGAAAGGAGGTGTCAAAAAACTCAATCAGGCTCCATTTGAGGTAAAAGGTTTCAGGTTGTTTGACAAAGTAAAGTTTAACAATCAGAAATGTTTTATTTTTGGAAGGCGTAGCTCTGGTTACTTTGATTTGCGGACATTAGACGGAGTTTCTGTCTCTAAGTCTGCAAATTGTAAAAATATTAAACTTTTTAGTCATAGAAATGGCTATATACAGGAGGTAAAAATGTGCTCCTCCCCCAGCTGAAGCAAGGGGTTTCCGCACATTAAAGAATTTATGAAAGTAATAGAAGAAAAATAGACATACAATTTAAGCTTAGAAAATCTATAAGAGGAAGAATAAATAAACTAATCAAGCTTCAATATAACTCAGAATACTTAGAAGAAATATTAGGTATATCAATACAGAAATATAAGGAGTATCTTGAAAGCCTATTCTCAGAAGAAATGACTTGGGATAATTATGGAGAAATTTGGCAAATAGACCATATAATTCCTTGTAGAGCGTTTGATTTAACCGATGAAGAACAATTGAAAAAATGCTTTAACTATAAAAATACACAACCTCTTTTAAAAGAAGAAAATCTATCTAAGTCAGATAAGTTGCCAGATGGAGTTTTAGCACGTAATTTAAAAAACCCTATACTGAAAAATTCAGTATAAAATTTTTTTGAAAATCCAAAACTAAAAAACATATACCCCTTCCCTAAAAACATATAGGGGTAATTATTTTGGTTTATGTATCCTATTAGTCTTATTATTGTTTTTTGTTTTAATCTACTTTTTCAGACAATTATTTTGATTTATATATCGCTTTATAAGTCCTGTTTACTTTAGTTTCGTTTTACTTTTGTGGAGAATTATTTTGATTTATATATCGTGAGGTCGTCAGACCAGCCCCCATACCCCACATTTGTATAGTAGTACCAAACGGCACTATTTTAATTATAACACGAATTAAAAATTTTTTCAAGTCCAAAATTGTTAGCGAGCAGCAACAGTATTACCACCCGCTAACATTTGTTATTACAATTTAATATTTGTTGCCCCAGAGAACTGAGAGAGAACCTCTTCTAACTCTTCTTCTTCCTCGTGGAGTTTAAGAGTAGCAAGTGCGGCACTTCTTTTAGCCTTGCACTCTTTAGAATAAAGTTTGTTGCGTTCGATGATTTCCTCTGCCATAATTTTTTCCGCCTTTTAATTTAAGTTGTTCAGCTTCACTCGCTGACGGTATTATATTAACATAGAATAGAAAAATATTCAAGTCCAAAAAATATTGATTGATAAAAATTGGACTTGAAATTTTTTTCAATATATGTTATAGTAATTATGTCAGCAAGACTGATAAAACTAAATAAATAAGGTTGTATTTTATGGAAATTAAAGGCTACACACTTCACGGTGATTACTACTTGGCAGACAAGGTAATTCCATATAAAAATTGGAAAGAGGCTTGTGCTATGAAAGAAGTGATTACTTTACCAAATGGTGAAATAGTAATTGCTCACGCTCTTTCAAAAGAGGAATTGGAAACTATTCCATTTGAAGAAAGAAAAATAGATAAATGGTATTGGACTAGTACTCCTTACGGTGTTGAACGTGCGTGGGCGGTGGGCTACGTTGGAGGCTTTATCGGCAACAGTATCGGTATCAGTGATGATGGTGGTGCTCGCTTGGGCTTCAAAAATCCTTTCTTAGATTAGCCTATTTTAACCTGACTTTTATTAAGTCAGGTTTTCGTCTTTCAATATCATACACAGTGTTAACAACAAAATTTGACTTGAAATTTTTTTTCAATATATGTTAATATAATTATATCTTAAACATACTTTTTTATTTGTTGTTTTCTTATGTTCATAATTTTATAATAAAAAACTAAAGTATTTTTTTCAGTTGCCGATATATATAATGTCGGATGTATGTCTGACATATCTAATTTACAAGGTAGGTTTTCCCTATGAAAAAAATTATTATTTTTATTATTGCGTCTGTTGTGTTTTGGTGTTCTATGCTTTATGCGTGTGGTGGCCATTGTGATTTTGACAATCCAAAATATGAAGAAGAAACAAAAATATTTGATGACGCTATATATTTATATAATGAAACTGATATGAGTATTGAAGATTGTTTAGCTATTGCCCGCTCTATGAATGAAATGGAAAAAGCAAAAGCAGAAACAAATATGAAAGAAATGGACTTGAAAGATTTTGAGAAATAGTGTATACTAAGTTCATCAAGACAAAAGGTAGGTGCCAAATATGAGTGAAATGGTAAAGGTCAAATATTACAACAAAGAACTTGGGTGTGATGATTGGATTACTATGAGTTACAATGCTTTCCTTCGGTGGCAATACACTCACAGTTACTTTGAAGTAATTTATCTGTAGCAAAAAGGGCGGTAGAGATACCGCCTTTTTTATTTGAGATTGCGTCTTTCAATATCATACACAGTATTGTTAATAAAATTGGACTTGAAAGATTTTACATTATGTGTTAATATAATGGTGTCAGCGAGCAAGACTGACACAATTCATTTCAAGTCGTTCTTTAACGGCTCGCCATTGGAGGCTTTATTATGGCAAACATTTTCGGCACTTCTAACAAAAATCTTCAGAGAGCAAACCTCGCCCTTTCTATGGGCCTTTGCGGTCGCTACATTGACAAGGCTCTTTCAGCAGTTGAAGAAAACAGACTTGCTAACAATGAGAATTCTTTCTCATTGTTCGGAATTGAAAAAGTTGTCGATTTCAAAATGATTGAAGAAAATGGTCAGTTTATTGGTGTTAAGGTTCTTCATTCAGTTCCGTCAAAAGTTTGGAAAACCCGCAACGGCAACGAAATCGGTGGCGAGAATGTTTTGAAAATGTCAACAGTTTGGTTTGTTGAAAATCACTCTGACTTGTGCCATGATGATTTTAATAGCCGGCAAGCACAAATTACAAAAATCTACAAGAAAGCAGTTAAGAAATCTGACAGTGAGAAATCACGAAAAACTGTTAAGGTTTCAGCGGTTCTCCATAAAGCAAGCGGGGAAACAAAAAAAATCGCAAAAGTTTTCAAAAAAATAGCCTAGCATTTAGGGGAGTGAAAACACTCCCCTTTTTATTTGGATTTGCGTCTATCAATATCATACACAGATTTGATTATTAGTCTATAATAACTACTGTTAAAACTATACAACTTTTTTGGACTTGAATGTTTTTACGTTCTATGTTAATATAATACCGTCAGCGAGTGAAGCTGAACAACTTAAACAAAAGGTGGTAAAAACTATGGAGAAAAAAAGATTTGGTATGAGCATTACAACTTTAATTGCTGGTGCTTTAACTGTTCTTAAAATTGCAGGAATTGGAGCAATGGCTACTTTCAAATGGTCTTGGATTGCTCTTATTTGGCTTAGCCCTCTTATTCTTTTGGGAAGCATTACTTTGGTTTACTTGATTTTTATACTTCTTTCCAAAAAATAAAATCGGACTTGAAACTTTTGGGGAAGTATGTTATACTATCCCCATAAATTAAAACCTTTGGAGGCTTTTATGAAAAAGGTAATTGGAATTATTGCGGTTGCTTTGGTTGTATGTGCTATTAGCGCTTGTAAACCTAACATCACAAAGTCAGTCGGAAGCAAAACTATTCAAGCAGTTGAATGGACTTGTTCAAAAGCAAAGTCCGGCGCAAACTGGTGCGCTAAAAAAATTGCTAACAACATCAAAAAAATGGACTTGAAAAAATCTACAAAGTAGTGTATACTAAGTCTATCAAAACCGCTCGTATGAGCGGTTTACTTATAACATCAAATCGGTAGCAACTGAAATTATTAAAGTAGTAAAAGAAATGATTAAATAAAAAATCAGAGCGGTAGAAATACCGCTCTTTTTTATTGCCATTTCCGTCTTTCAATATCATACACTATACCTGCATATAGTAAACACTTGTATAGTAGTTTTCCCCAGCAGAGAAAAATGGACTTGAAAAAATTTTTACTTTATGTTAAACTAATTTATTTTATCACTTCAAAAATAAATTGTCAATTTTTGGACTTGAATATTTTTGTAATATAGTTTATAATAACTATGTCAGCAAGCGACAAGACACGCTGACAAGTTCTTAACAGTTTTAGTGAGGGATATAAAACAGTTCACGAACACTGTTAAAAAATGGACTTGAAAGTTTTAACACTTTGTGTTATACTTCAAGCACAAGGACAGAGCAAGGCAGTAAAGCAGAAATGCTGATAACTCCCTCTTAGTAGTTGAGCTGATACCTTTTAGGTATGCTAACAATTTTGGACTTGAATGTTTTCACAGTTTGTGATATACTAAGTTCATCAAGCGACAGACTAACCGCTCGCTCGTATGAGTGAGTAAGAGTTAGCCACAAGTTGCTAAAAATGGGTAGTTCCACTAATACCCTATTTAATAAGTGGAAAGGAAAACACTATGATGACAGTTGCCGAGATTAAGAACGCTTTTGCTACAATCAACGAAGAGGGTGTACAGACCGCTTTCGATTTTGACGCTTTTGACAAGGTTGTAACTGACTTGATTTCAGAGCGGGCTTCTATGCGTGCTGACGCTAAGGCAAAAGCTACAGAGGCTAAAAAAGCCGCCAATGCCGAAATTGGCAAAGTTGCTAAGGAATACTATAACTCTCTCAAAGAGGGTGATGTGTTCTCTTACAAGGACGCTTCTGGTAAGATTTGGGAAGCCCGCAAGATTGCCACAAAAAGCGGTTCTGACAAGCGTGCTGCTTGTGAGCTGATTAACCCGCCTGCTGGCGCTAAATCAACAAAACGCTACCCTGAATTCCACCAGGTAGTTGTTCCTGTTACTGAGGAAACTTCTGAGGAAGTTGTAGCATAAGGCTACTAACCGCCCGAAAGGGCGGACTACTTAACTATTTCAAACCGCAATTGCGGTATTGCTTTTAGAGAATAGAGCTATAATGTATAACTATACAAATTTTGATAGCATATTCCGAGGTGTTTAGAGTGTATACTCATTATGGTGGCTTAAACTAAGTTGTAGTATTTATATAAAATTATTCCGCATTTGCTTATAAAGAAAAGGCTGGCTTTATCTAATTGGTTGTGATTAGAACTCTTGTCAGCCGACTTCTGAAACTTTGTGGAGCTGTTATGACTTAGCAATATTTTGTTATAGTTAGTTATATAGATAGATAGAATTTTCAGCCTTGCTTTTTAGCAAGGCTTTCCGCTTTTCAATGTCATACACTATATTAGTTGTTAGCATAAACTAATTACTGTTAAAACTGTATAGCTTGAAGAAGTGTAAAATTCTGAATACCGCAACTTAATTTTTTTGGACTTGAATAATTTTACAATGTATGCTAATATAATTATGTCAGCGAGTGAAGCTGACCAACTTAAAACAAAGGCGGTGCGGTTATGAAAATTGAAATTGGAGACACAGTATCTTTCAAGAAAGTGATAAAAGACAACTATATCATTTCTGAAAATGTGTCAAAAATACTTGACGATTATTGTGTTGTTAAAAATGTAAGCAACGAAAAGATTTTGATTTCTTGTTATAAAGAAGATTTATGGATTCCAAAATCTTTTGTTGAAAAGATTATCAGCAAACATCTTACCAACAAAGAAAATAAAAGGATTGAAGAACTTAATTCAGAGTTTGATAAAGAAATTAAAAAATCTAAAATTATTAAACTTGAAAATTTTTTAGACAATCATTGTGGCTTTATAATTATCTGTTGTTTTATTTTTACTTTGTTGATATTTGTTTTGGCTAATATCTTTGATATTTGGCAACTAATTCTTTTAGGTGTTTGTACTCTTGCCGTTGTTTTTACAAGCTATGTTTCAATTTGTAAAATGGCTTGGAATAAATATATCAAACTTAGAGCAAAAGCAAAAGAGATACTAACAACAAAAGAAGAATATAAAAAATTAGAAAAGTATTTACAATTCTAACAGATAAAAACCTAGAGAATATTCTCTAGGTTTTCGTTTTTCAACATCATACACTGTATTAAGAATTATCCTATGCTAACATTTTTGGACTTGAATATTTTAACAATCCATGTTAGAATAAGTTCATCAAGGTTGCTCGTATGAGCAACTAAATTAAACTAATAAGGCGGTACTTATTATGATTAAAACAACTTTCAACGCTAAGGCTTTTGCAGAGGTTCTTTCAGAAAACTTGGGTAAAGTTTTGACTTCACATCAGATTATGGCTCTTTATTCATTCAAAGTTGGAAAATTGACAGATAACCCAAACTTTATTAACAACTTTGAAAAATCTTGCACCTTCTTGGATTATAACGCAAAGTCAATTTTTGACAATGCTGGTAATGAAACTGTTTATGACAGTTATGATTATCAGATTACAGATGATTTGGCTCTTATTCAGAAAGAGCTGAAATCTGTTGAAAGAAAAATCAAAAAAGAGGGAAGATACGCTTGGGAAAATAAAATAAACAAGCTGAAAAAAGGCAAAGAATTCCCTGCTCGCAAAGGCTTTACTTCTGATGTTACAAAACACCTTAAAGAAGAATACTTTGAGGGTAAATGCGAAATCTGTGGAAGTTTCAATGAGGATTTGGAACTTCATCACATTCAGCCTGCTAAAACAGGTGGCAAAGATTCACTTGAAAATGCCGCTTGTGTATGCCAGAGTTGCCATGCAATCATTCACTCAAATGACTTGACATATAACTTGCTTGTTAGAAAAGCATATCCTAACAGAAGGGATTTTTTCAACGAAACTGTTAAACCTATCGTTGAGGAACTTAGGAAAACAACAAGCAAAAAAGAACTTGAAAAAGCAATCGACAAAATGTTTGCCGAGCGTTGTGCCTAATTAGACCGCCTTGCCCACTTGCGAAAATTAGTAGCAAGTGGGTTTTATTTTTCGTTTTTCAACATCATACACTATATTAAGAATTAGTCTATGCTAACTACTGTTAAAACTAAGCAACTTAAAAGACGCAAGCCATAATTTTTGGACTTGAATGTTTTTACAATGTGTGTTAAAATAAAGACATCAAGGAGGCAAGGTGATGAACAATCACGAAGTTCTTTTAAGGATTGACGGAGTTGACAAAGTGGTTGCTAGTGGTCTTTCGTGGCTTGACGCCAGAGACATTTCTACTAGCTTAAACGCTTTGGGATTTTGGAGCGGTTACTCTTCAAACTGTAACATCTTCTAAAATTGGACTTGAATAATTTTATAGGATAGTATATACTATCCCTATCTTAAACAAAAGGTGGTAAACAATGAACAGATTTCAAGCAATCAAGTACACAATGGCTCATAGGCGAGCATTGAATAAACTTGCAAAAGAACACGGATTTTATTTTCCGTTTCACGATTTGGATAAACTCTTTCTTTATCCTATCTTTGGAAAAAAGCTGACAGGTAAAATTCACCGCTTGTATTCAAGACATCACGAGCGACCAAACAAATATGGCGTACTTGATATTAAAAACAAGTATGAAGCCGCATTTGACTGGGAGTGCTCAAGATTTACAAAACCCAACAAGCAAGAAACCGCTTGGGAATATTGGTTAAGAGCTTGCCCTGAAGTGGATATGTTTTGGATTTTTGCTGAATTGGATATGTTGCCAAAAGACAAAAACTATATCGAACTTCGGCAAACTGCTTTTGCCAAAAAAGAAATGAAAATCAGTGCTTAAAAAATATGTGGGTTTATAAACCCACATATTTTTGGACTTGAAACTTTTTTTATTTCTTGTTATAATATTTATAATAAGCAGATAGTACAACATTTGGTTAAGTTGGAAATCGGTATTAAGATTTAATCTTATATGTGGGTTCAACTCCCACCGTCTGCATAAGGTAACTACAAAACCTTTAATGTAGGAAGATGATAACTTGTTGAATTGCTCAACGAATAATCAGACCGCCTCCACCTGCTTGTGAAGTTTTCCAAGCAGGGTTTCCGTTTTTCAGAGCCTTACACATATACAAGAGTTATCCTATGCTAACAAAATTGAACTTGAAACTTTTTACAATATATGTTAGAATAATTACATCAAGGCAAGCGGGCAACACCGCTTGCGAATAGTCAGACTTCTAAAATTGGACTTGAACGTTTTTACAGTCTGTGATAGAATAAAGACAACTTAAAACAAGGGCGGTACGGTATGAAAACAAACTTTATGGTTCTCGACACAGAGACAACTAATGACATTGAATGTCCACTCGTTTACGATTTGGGATATATCATTTTTGACGAAAACAAAAATATTCTTCTTAGAAGGAGTTTTGTTGTGACTGAAATGTTTTATTCCAACTTAATGGAGTATGCTTATTTTAAGGATAAAATTCCTATGTATCTTGCTGATATTGAGAATGGTTCTCGAATTGCTCTCAATTTGTATGGTATCAAACAGATATTTTGTAAAGATGTTGCCGACTACAATGTAAAGGTTGTTATGGCTCATAACGCTCTTTTTGATTATCGGGCTTTACAGAATACAATGCGTTGGTTGACAAAATCAAAGTGCCGTTATTTCTTCCCTAAAGGGATTGTATTTTATGACACTTTGAAAATGGCCCGCCAGACATTTGCTAAAAATCTTGTCTATAATTACTTCTGTAAAAAGAATGGTTATTTGACAAAGCAGAAAAAATCACAGCTGACTGCTGAGGTTATCCATAGGTTTATGACAAACAAGCTTGATTTTATGGAAAGCCATACGGGCTTGGAAGATTGTGAGATTGAAAAAGAAATTTATTTCAAGTGTCTGAAAATGAACGCTAGGATTGATTGCCGATTGTTTGCTTAATTTTTGGACTTGAAACTTTTTGTGGGATAGTGTATACTATCCCCATAAGTGAGGTGCTTATGAAATTAGGAGAATTAAGAAAACAAACAGAAAAATTGTCTGATGATTTTGACATTGAGATAACCGCTACTGTTGGATATTCAAAATATGGTATTGATATGGAACACTTAAAAGATGTTTCTGTCGATATTGGACACTCTTCTAAAGTTGTTCATTTTTTTGGAACTTTGGAAAATGTAGAAGACTAGACCACCTTGAGGTGCTTATGAAAATTACATTTGAAGATTATTTGAAAATAGACAGATTTTTCCAAACAAAAATCGCTGAGTTTAGAAATGCTCAATGGCTGATTTTCAAATCAAAAATGGAAGAATGTTTCAATCCTTATTTCGATATGAAAAAAGAAATTGGCTATGAAGATAGAATTGATATATTTGATTTGTTAGAAGATAATTCTATTAAAGAAAAAATTATTTCTTCTATCAATGAAACAAAAGAAAAAATAAAGAATTCCGGCTTTTCAAAATACTTTGATATTACCTATGAAGAAGATAATAGGTTTATTGATGTAGATATAGTACAGAAAAGACTTTTATTTTCTGATGATATTGATAAAATGGTAAGAGAACAAAATTTTTCTTTTGAATTAAATTAGACCGCCTTACCCACTATATGCTTGACCAGTTATTTGTCTTGCCTTTATATAGTGGGTTTCCGTTTTTCAGAGCCTTACACAATGTTAGCAGTAGATAACAAAATTGGACTTGAATAATTTTACAATTTGTGATAAAATAAAGGCACAGATGAAAACAAAATAATTGAGATGATTTGTGTTGTGATTAGGTTTTTCGGAGTATTATTACTTTTAGGTTGGTTTTTTGAGGCACTCTCAAAAAATGGACTTGAAAGTTTTTCCGAAATGTGTTAGAATGAATACAGCAAGGGGGCTGATATGGTTCAAACACTTACATTTTGTGACGTTGTAAAACTTATCAATATTGAAAAAGCAAAGGGCAAGAAAACCGCTCAAATCAAAATCTTGCAATATGAAAAATTGAAGGATAAAAAATATCCTAAAATGATTTTGCAGACTTTGGGAACTGCCGATGTTGAAAAGGCTTTGAAGGAAAGTGGCTACACTGTTGAATATACAAAAACTGACAAACAGGCAAGCTCAAAAGTTGTCAAAAATCAGACTGTTGTGAAAGTCCGACAACTTTACACAACAAATATGGTTGTTAAATGGTAAGGATTTTTGGATAGGCAACTATCCCAAAATTGGACTTGAATATTTTTGTGGGATTTGTTATAATCCTATTATACTAAATTAAGTGAGGTGATTTATGACAGTTCTAAAAATGATAGAAGAATTAAAAGAACTTCCCCCTAATGCTGAGGTGTATGTTTGGGATAGTGAAACCAATACAGCTTGTCCTGCTTCTTTAGAGGAATATAATAACGGAAAAATTTTAATAACTTCTCCAGAAATGTGTTAAAATTGGACTTGAAAGTTTTTACAAAGTATGTTAAACTAATTATGTCAGCGAGTGAAGCTGACTAACTTAAAACAAAGGTGGTACGGTTATGGAAATTAAAGGATATACACTTCACGGTGATTACTATTTGGCAGACGAAGTTATTCCCAATGTAACTTGGGAAGAAGCACTTAAAATGAAAGAAGAAATTGCCTTACCAAATGGTAAAAAAATTCTTGCTCATACTCTTTCAAAAGAGGAATTGGAAACTATTCCGAAAGAAGAAAGAAAAATTAGTGAAAATGGACATTTTTGGTATTGGACTAGTACTCCTTTCGATGATTATTACGCGTGGGGTGTGAGCTATTGTGGAGACTTCGGCATCATCAACATTAATGACAGTGATGACAATGGTGGTGCTCGCTTGGGCTTCAAAAATCCATTTTAATTTTTTGGACTTGAATATTTTTGTGGTATAGTATATACTATCCCTATCTTAAAGCAAGAGGTGGTAATATGAAAAAGATTATTTCAATAGTGATTATGGCTTTTGCCTTTGGATTTATTGGTTGCACTCGTAATTGGGAATCAACGATAAATAACTTTACTTACATCAACCCAAAGAAAGCAGGTTGTACATATACCATCATTCAAAATGGTACAGAAATAAAACATTTGAAGTGTGTTTATTGGTCTACGGAAGATGACGATTCAGTTTTTGAAGCCCCAAGCGGAAAACTTGTTTTCGTGAATGGCTCTTCTGTTATCATTCAAGAATAGATACCTTTGAATTAAACTAGACCGCCTTACCACTACACATCTGACGGGTGCCATTACTGTCATTCACCTTCAAAGTTTTACTTTGATAATATGGCGGAAAAGACCGTTCTTGTAAAAAGATAAAATGTCAAAAGATGTGCGGTGGTTTTCCGCTTTTCAATATCATACACTTATTCTTCTGTTAGTATTAGATAACTACTATTAAAACTATATAACTTTTTTGGACTTGAAAAACTTTACACTATATATTATAATTGGGGCATACTAAATGATAAGGAGGTGAGCGTATGGCTCTATACATTGAAACAGTTTCTGAGCGTGGCGGTTTTGTTGTTCGCTTGTGTCAAGGTTGTGAAGTGGTAGAGCGTATCACTTTCTTAACATTAGATAGTGCTAACAATTATAAGCATAAGCTGCACAATCGCTATGGTGATATTGCAGAAATGGACTTGAAAGTTTTTTAGAAGTGTGATATACTATTTTCAACAAAGGGGGCAATTATGATTAAGGTTTATATTGAAAGCGTATCTACTGTAGTTAGAACTGTTTCCCTTTTAGGAATGATAGCAGGTGATATGCCTATAAAAATACTTTCAGCAGTTGCTATGATTGCAGTCAACATTGCTAAGGTTGTATATGAATATCGCAAAGCAAAAAATTGGACTTGAAACTTTTCACAGTTTGTGATAAAATAAATACATCAAGGTTGCTCGTATGAGCAATCAACTTAAACTAAAAGGTGGTACTTTTATGAAAGAAGTGGTTAAATATGTAGCTGATGATGGAACTCCTTTCAACACTAAAAAAGAGTGTATTGATTATGAAAAATCAATAAACAAGTATATTGTTTATTATAAGGATAAAGAAACAACTTTAATCAAAAAAGAGTTTGATGACGAGCCTTTGGCGAAACGATTCGTAGCTGATTGTTTACACGATTGCTACGAGGACAAAATTGTAGGCAATTTCAAACTTGTTCACTGTGGAAAAACTGTGGAGTTTGATTCAACCGAACTTGCAAAGTTTGTTCCTGCTCATTACAGTATTGAAGGCGAAAAACTTAATGAAGTTTTTAAGTTGACTGTGGCAAGAAATGTTAAAATTCCTGGATACACACTTCACGGTGATTACTACTTGACTGATGAAGTAATTCCAAACAAAGCTTGGGAAGAAGCTTGTAAAATGAGAAAGCCCGTTAGATTGCCAAATGGTGAAATAGTAATTGCTCATACTCTTTCAAAAGAAGAATTGGAAACTATTCCTCAAGAAGAAAGAAAAATTGATAAAAATGGACATTTTTGGTATTGGACTAGTACTCCTGGCAATGATAATTACGCGTGGATTGTGAACGGCAATGGAGACTTTTACAACATCCACATCATTTACAGTGGTGGTGGTGGTGCTCGCTTAGGCTTCAAAAATCCATTTATTTAACCTAAAAAACCGCCCGGCGAACGCCGGGCTTTCCGTTTTTCAGAGCCTTACACATATACAGTTGTTATTCTATGCTAACTACTGTTAAAACTTGATAACAAAATTGGACTTGAATGTTTTTTTATTATGATATATAATCACCATATCTTAAATACAAAGGTGGTGCTTATGGATTTACTTAATTTTGCTATTAAGTTTATTGACTTTGATTCTGTCATTTTAGAGGGTTTACTTATGCAAACTTTTTCTTCAAAAAAAGAAGCTGAAGATTTTGCAGAAAACTTTAAGAAATTATGCAACTATGCAAACTTTCCTTTAGATGATTTTGATTTTGATTTTACCGTTGTAACAAATGGCAAGTACTACTGTTTTGCAAATGATGATGAAAATTTTAGAATTGCTTAAAAAATGGACTTGAATGTTTTTGCAGTCTATACTATACTAACTATGTCAGTCAGTGAGACAGACAATCTTAATTAAAGGCGGTACTTGTGTATGGATATGCACCAAGTTAGAGTTTACAAAATCGGTGGTGAGAAAATTGCCGTAAATGTCGGCAAGGCCCATCTCCACAAAAATATGAAAAATTGTCTTAGTTCCGAACAAAAGACAATTTTGAGTGGTGGTGTAGTTACTGGTCATCGTGTTAAATGGCAAGGTGTTTCAAGAGTTATGCTCATTAAAAAACTTGCTGAAAGAGACGGTTTCAAGTGCAACTGTCCTAATTGTTGTACTGACAAAGAAAAGGCAATTTCACGGCTCGGCTTGAATTGGATTCAAGTAGACCATATTGACAACAATCGTAATAATAACTGTTTGGATAATTTACAGTTATTATGCACTACTTGCAATAGCCCAATGGTTAAAGCAAAGTTGTTTGCTTAAAATTGGACTTGAAACTTTTCACAGTCTATGCTATACTAACTATGTCAGCGAGTGAAGCTGATTAACTTAAAACAAAGGTGGTACGGTTATGGAAATTAAAGGATATACTCTTCACGGTGATTACTATTTGGCTGACAAGGCTATTCCAAATAAAACTTGGAAAGAAGCAATTAAAATGAAAGAAGTGATTACTTTACCAAATGGTAAAAAAATTCTTGCTCATACTCTTTCAAAAGAGGAATTGGAAACTATTCCTCAAGAAGAAAGAAGAATTAGTAAAAATGGACATTTTTGGTATTGGACTAGTACTCCTGGCAATGATATTTACGCATGGAATGTGGACTACAATGGAGGCTTTTACATCAGCGTCATTGACAGTGATGATGATGGTAGTGCTCGCTTGGGCTTCCATAAAAGTGAAATTAAAAGACAACTTTTAGATATTGAATAATTTTTTAATAAAAAAATAAAGGATAAATTATGAAAATTCCTGGATATACACTTCATGGTGACTACTACTTGGCTGATGAGGTTATTACCAATGTAACTTGGGAAGAAGCTTGTAAAATGAGAAAGCCCGTTAGATTGCCAAATGGTAAAACGGTGATTGCTCACACACTTTCAAAAAAGGAATTGGAAACTATTCCTCAAGAAGAAAGAAAAATTGATAAAAATGGACATTATTGGTATTGGACTAGTAGCCCTAGCGGCGATTATTACGCGTGTTATGTGTACATTAGTGGAGACTTCCTCCACAACATCATTACTTACAGCGGTGGCACTGGTGGTGCTCGTTTAGGTTTCCATAAAAATGAAATTAAACATTTTTTAGACATTGAATAATTTTGGTATTGAAGTTTTTTGTATTTTATGTTATAATTTTAATACATCTGGGGGTAAAAATGAAATACGATCGATATGGTTTTGGTATTCTTGACGATGAAGAAGAAATGGATTACACATCAACAGATGATGATGATGGAGACTTGTATGAGAATGATGGAAACCCATGGTGGAAAGAAGAAGATATTTCATATGATGATGATTTTGAGGAAGAAGAGGAATGGTAATGCTATACTATAAAATTAAAAATTTTATTTGGTTTAAAAAACCAAAACTTTAAATTGGAGTTATCATAATGGAAAAAGAAACAAAAGATTGGCTTAAAAGTTTTAACACTTTAAAAGACTTAAAACTTTTTTTTGATGAAAAATATCCATATTGTGCCACATTAGAAGATATTGATCAAGTTGGAAAACTGGTTAGAGAATTTGCCCCAAAAAGAAAGGACAGGTTTGAGCCAGATTATTATGATTTTATTTATAAAGAATATAAGAAAATTAAAAAAGCATAGGTAGTTCCTATTTTTTAGGCGAAATTACTACCCGCTAAGGAGAAATAAAAAATGAATACAGAACTTATCAGAATGTTTAACAAAGTTGTCGCCTCAACAAAAATTTCAGGCAATCAGTTGTCTTATAAAGATATTAATAAGATTGCTATGCCTCTCGGATATATTGTACATCCAAATGCTTGTTATTCTGATGTAATGGGATTTCTTGTAGAACAAGAAATGAATCCTAATTCTACATTTTATAAAACATTTGATGATGTTTTGAAGAAGGATAGATATGAACTTTTGCTTGATCAGGTAGATCATTATTTCTCAACTTATGGAACTAATTTTGCTTTTGGTAATGGATATGTTCCAAATGAAGAGGCGGATTATATTCCTTATACAACATATAAATATATTCTCCCAGCAACAGAAGATGAGTTTGTAGATAATATAGCCTCTGTACTTAATTCTGGTATAGCTATGTCTTCAAAAACTATAGATATCTTTATTGAGTTTTTGGAGCAATATGGTCTTCTTAATAAAATCAATATTGATGAAATTAAAAACAAAGAAGCACAGTGTATTTTCTCAATTAAGAAAGGCGTATTTCCTTCTGATGAATTTGGTATGCTTAGGGCACTTGTATATTTTACAACAAATTCAGCAATGATTATTAAATCAAAGGAAATTATTTCTCGAATTAAATATAGCGCTACATATAATGATGAATTTTCAAAACTTTTTAACACACTTACAGATAAAGAGCTTGTAAAATTGTCAAGAATTTTTTATCGTTATAAACCTATTTTCTTGGCGATGAAAACTAAGGATACAGCAGCTAAGATTAATAAAATTCGAAGATATGCTGAAACAAATCATACTCCTCTCGTAAAAGGTTTTTGGGAAACAATTCTAAATCCAGAGGATAAGCCATACGCTCTTAAAAAAGCGTCCGAAGAAGTGGATACTATTACAAACTTTAAGAAGGTGCAGATTATGCAAGCTATTAAAGGTAGAATTGCCTCATCAGCAACTAACGGTCGTGCTTTTGTAATTCGTAATGGCAAAATGTTTGTTCGTGAAGGATATAAGGCTCCAACAGATTCAAGCTATCTTTTCTCTTTGTATGGTATTTTTGAGAAATCATTGATTGATTTTCTTAAAGAAAAAGCTACAACTTATAAAATTCAGCCAGGTATTAATTTTGCTGTTCCAACAAGCGAGAAGAATTTTATAGGTAATTATCCTATGGGTAGTTATGTAGAGATGTCTGGTGAAGATAATGTCATTGGAATTTATTGGAAAAATGAATGGGGAGTAAATGACTATGATCTTCATTATATAAATGATAAAAACGAGCATTATGGCTGGAATGCTGAATATCATAACGAAGGCACTGTTTGTTATTCAGGAGATATGACAAATGCAGATCCTGAGGCAGCAGAAACATATCTTCTTAAAGGTAAAGAACATTGTGGCAAAGTAAATGTAAATATTTTTTCACGTTCGCTTACAAATGTAAAACCAAAGCTTAGGTTTTTCGTAGCAACATCAAATGATGAATACGAGAAGAAATTACGTCATATGGGTGGAATAAGAAGAAATTGTTATGATACATTGAAAGCAATGGTAAATCCAGACCAAATCAAATTTGATTCATTCATTGAATTTGATGACAATTGTGAATATTCTCAAAAATTACTTGGATATGTGTATGGTGATAAATTTTATTTTATTGATACTGGAACTGGCTATAATTTAGTTCCTACAATGAGTAGAAATGAAATTATCCAACAGCAGTTTAAGATTACTTGTCAGTCATTTGTAAATCTTAATGAGTTGCTTGAAAAAGCAGGATTTACTAAGAGTGAAGAGGAAGCAGAATTAGATTTGTCAGTTCCTACTAAGGAGCAGTTAATCAAATTATTCTCTTAAAAAATAGGCGGCTTTATGCCGCCTTTTTTCTTGACTTTTTTTATTTTTTCTTTTAAAATAAGGAATGTTTATTTTAAAGAAAATATGGAATTATTTAGCAAAGTATTATCGTTCGTTATTGAACGAACAAAAGTTTAAAAAGGTTTCCAAACTAAGAATTTTGTATAGTGAATTAATTTTTGGTATTTTTATGCTTTTAACAAAATTAATAAGAAATTATGAAAAGTCAAAACTTAATTATTACAAAATAAAAAAATACTATAATTTGTATGGAAAAGAAGATACGCTTTCTCATTTCAAACTGTCTGAAAAAATTTTAGATGAAATATTGTCTGCTTAGTTTTGGCTTTGAAATTTTTTATTAAAAATTGTATAATAAGCAAAATGGAGAAAATATGAAAATAGATTATACAAATGAAAGTATAGATGTAACAATTGGAAAAAATATCGCAGAGCTTGTATATCCAGAAAAAGATATTGTTTCTAAAAAAGATATAACACTTCATTTCGGAGAAAAAGAAAATATTGAAAATTATTATTTTTTAACTATATATTCTGGTAATATAAAAACATTTTTAAAGAAAATAAATAAAATTAAACTTGATAGAAAATATATAATAGTTGCTGCTGATAAAAAAGATTTTATTAAATATTTTAAAAATGGTTTTGATGAAATTGTTATGAGAAATGATAAAGAATTATGCTCTTGTTGCGATTATTTTATGAGAAAAAAGATAAATGATAAATGATAAATGAAGAAGAAAGACAGATAACTAAAAACACTGAGTCATTTAGAATAGATATTGGAGAAGATGAAGGTGAGCTTGTTCCTTACTTTCATTTAAAAATTAATGGAAAAGATACTTGTATAAGAATAGATGAAGAAACTTATTTTTTACATGGGTGTCATAAAGATAAATTAAATTCCAGTGAAAAAAGTGGTTGTATAATTGGATGAAGTTAAAACCAACAACTAAAATGTTACCAGATATAGAAGGTAAAAAACCAATAAATAATTGGGAAAATATAAGAAATTCTTGGAATGTTATAAATCCAAAAGGATTTATAGATGTAAAAAATATTCCAAATTATTTAAAACTTGAAAGAGATTACAGAGAAATAATTTCTGAAAACAAGATATTTAATTATTAAAAGATGGAGAAAATATGGTAACTCTTTCTAAAAGAATTAATATATATTTCACAAATGAAAATGATAGAATGAAATTTGATGATTGGTTTGTTCATCAACTTTGGTTTTGTTCATCGGAAGAAATTTTTGATAGAATTATAGAACATCTCGTGATAGCTATTATAGTTATAGCAGTAAAGAAGATTGTATTAAATCAATACAAAATTATATATATCCAGAATATGACTAGGATTAAATTATGATTTTTTATATATCAGCAACTTTATTATTGCTTTCGTTAGCAGGAGCAGCAACCATAAATTTAAATAATCCTTTTATTTGTGGATTTTTGCTTGTTGATTGTATTACGAGAATTTTAGATGTTAAAATTGGCATTAGTAAATGGACATTTCTAATATAAGGATATAATTATGTATACTATTAAAATTCGTCAAAGACAAGACTATTATTATGATGTTATAGTTTATTGTGATTCAAAGCTTTATACCAACAAATTAAAGGTAGATTGGAAAACTGCAAATATTAAGGCACAAATTTGGTCTTATTATTTTAACAATGCAAGGATTGAAGTAGAATGACACAGGTATAAACTTGAAACAATTTCAAGATGCTTTTGAAGAGTTTATTAAAAGGAGAAAATGATAAGTACTAAGGAAAATCCGATTGATTTGAATTCTTTTGATGATATTGAACGATTAAAAGAAGAAGGTTGGTCTTTAAATTCATTTGTAAGATTGAAATGTGCTGAGTGCCAAAAATACTTTGTAATTAAAGCAAGAAGCTTAACGAAAGAATATTTGTGTCGCAGTTGTAAAACTAAATCAACTTGCTTAAAAAAATATGGAGTTGATAATCCTTCAAAATCAAAAGAAGTTATTGAAAAAATACAAAATGTTTTAAAAGAAAAGTATGGCGAAAATTACGGAAAAATGAGGCATAAAAAAGCTTCCGAAACTTGTTTGAAAAAATATGGTGTAAATCATAATTTTAAAATAGAGGGTTCTTTTCAAAAAAGAATTGAAACTTGGAAAAAAACAATCGGGTGCTCAAATCCATTTAATCAAAAAAAAGCAAAAGAGAAATCAAAAGAAACTTATAAAAAGAATAAAAAAGAAATTATAAACAAAAGGAAACAAACATTAAAGAATAAGTACGGTGAAGGATGGAGAAAAATATTTGCTCATCCTAAAAAAATAGTTTTCAATAATATAAGATTTGATTCCAAGTGGGAACTAAAATATTACTTGTATAACAAGTATATATTGAAAAATGACATAAAAAGAAACGAAAAAAGTTTCTGCTATTATTATAATGGAGAAAAACACGAATATTTTCCAGATTTTGAATTGGATGGTAAATTATATGAAATAAAAGGAGACTATTTTTTTGATAAAAATGGTCAGTTAATTAATCCATATGATAGAACACAGGACGAATTCTATCTTGAAAAACAAAAGTGTATATTGGAAAATAAGGTTATAATTCTTAAAGAAGATGATTTAAAAGAGATTTTTAATGAAGTTGAAAAAAGTGGTTTGATTCAAAAATTGAATCTTGAGGAGGTTTTATGAAAATATTGGTAATTCCAGATATACATCAAACAGAACATTATAAAAAACCTGTTCAAAAATATTTCAATGAAGTTGATAAAATTGTATTTCTTGGAGATTATTTTGATTTTCATTGTCATCCATCTAAAGTTGTTTCTACTGAAAAAGCAATAGAAAATTTTGAAGAAATTTGTGGTTTGGCTTATAAATTTCCAGACAAAATTGATGTTTGTATTGGAAATCACGACCAAGAGTACATCACAGATGATATGACAAGCACATATCAATATCATAATATGACTGCAATTAGTAGAAGTATATTATCAAATCTTCGTTTTATGAAAGTAGCTGTAGAATATGACAAGTATGTTTTTTCTCATGCAGGTATTTCTACCGAATATTTAAAGAATAATGGACTTTTAAAGAAAGATGGTAAACCGAGAAAATCAGCAATAGATGATTTAAATTATAGGCTCCAAATCAATGGAGCAGGTTTTCTTGTTTTTAATTATCAAGATATGAGCGGTTATGGAGAACATCCATCTCAATCTCCTTCTTGGATTAGACCCAATTCATTATTAAAAAATGCCGCTTATAAAAATCAAGTGGTAGGGCATACCGCAATTGGAAATGGAAAAATTGCCTATTATACCTATAAGGGTAATAATGTAATTTTTACAGATTCAGAAGATAAAGATTTGTTTCTTCTTTTTGATACAGAAAAAGAAAATGAATATCTTGATATAGAAAAAATACCAGGAAAAGAAGTTATTGAGATTGAAGAAATAAATGTAAAGAAAGAAGCAAGTGGTAAATATTCTTATTCAATTATAATTGATAAAGATATACTTCTTTATAAGAACAGACTTTCCTTATCAGGTCTTGACAAGATTGAAGTTGAAGAATATATCGAAGCAGCGCTTGAAGAAATAGAAGAGAATTATATAATTCAAGGTCATATTCCAAAATATGAAATTAAGGAGTAGATATATGAAAGCGATTGTTTTCTATGATGTATGTTTTGATGAACAAGAATTTTATGGCTGTAAACGTATTTTAAGAAAAGAGAAAAAAGTAATTGATTTGCCAAATTTTAATGAAATGTCAAATGAAGACATTGAAGAATGGATGGAAGAACTTGAAACAGATGTTGCCAAAGAAACTCTTGAAAAAGATTTTAAAAATAGAAACAATGTAGACGCTTCAATTACTAATATTGTTAAACTATAAATAAAATTTCTTGACAATTTTAAAATTTTTTGCTATAATAAAGTTAATAGAGAATGAATGAAAAAAACTTATAGTTAATTGGTTATAATTAACTATAAGCTAAAATTTTTTGCTGTTATAAAGTTAATTATATAATATTTTATGATGTCTGCTACATAAATCAGGTTGATTTGCTTAAAACCCTCTGTTCACAGGCCCCCTGAAGTGAACAGTAGCAGAAAGCGGAACTGTTGTGGGTTATCTTAAGGTTCCATTTTTATAATCAGCCTTGTCAATGGAAAATACCTCCTGTTGACTAAATTTTAGCCTATTACTTAAGTAATAGGCTATTTTTTTGTTTTTTAATTTTTTTTTAAAAAATATTATAATTTTTTTAATAAAAGAGGAGAAAGATATGGCATATGAATCTATGAAAACAGAAGATTTAAAAATGGAACTTTTTAGAAGAATAAAAGATATTGACGGATGGGCAAATGAAACAAATATTGAAAAAACAAAAAATGATATATCTGATGAACTTGATAAAGGTGATAAATTTAACGAGCAACTTGATGAAAAAGTCAATAAATGTATAAAAAAATGTAGAATTTTTAGCATTCTTGCGATTGTAAGTTTTGTTTTAAGTGCTGTAAGTTTTTTACTTGTCTTTATTTTAAATTTAAATATTGAGATTAGTATTGCTTTTAGTTTTTTAACATTAATATTTTCTTCTTTCGTAAAATGTGATGTTGATTTAAGAAATGAGCATCAAGAAAGGGCCAATATCCTATATTGGTATTATTGCCTAATGCAAGAAGCAAGTATTAAACAAATTTATAAAAAAACATATGAAGATAGTTATAAAGTTGTCGAAAAACTATGTGAAGATAAAAGTATTAAAAGTAAAATAGAAGAAATTAAAAAAGAATTTGGCATTGATTTTTCTTATTTAAATAAAAAATGAAAGAACGATTAATTTTTATAGATATAAATGGTGTACTAAATTTTAGGTATTTCTTTAAGTCAAGGGCTTATAAGAAAAGAGCAAAGTCTAACAATCATGATATGTCTAATATGATAAATAGATATAATCTTTTTTGGGTAGGGCTTTTGTGTAAATTGACCAAAGCAAAGGTTGTTTTATCATCTAGCTGGAGGTGTGGTTGGAATGAAGATGGTACACCAAAGGAAATTGAGAAAGGCCATAATATGTTCCAAACTGATAAATTGTTTAGAAAGTTTGGAGTTAATATTTTTTCTATTACAAGAAATGGTAAGTTGAAAGTTTCTAATAAATGGGAAATAAACGAGGAAGCTTTGAATGATTGGTGTAATATAAGAACCTTTTTTGGAAAGACAGGTAAAGGATTAGAAGAAACTAAAGAAAGAGAATATGTTTTAAAATGGGGAAGAGGAACTCAGATAATTGAATGGTTAGAAAGAAATAATTACAAAGGAACCTATATTGTAATTGATGATGATTTTCAAGACATTGTTCTTTATAAAGATTTAGGAAATCGAATTATAACTACTTCATACTATAGAAAGTTTGGAGGTTTTAGATTTAAACATTTCATAAAAGGATTTTGGTTATTACTAAAAAATACAAAATAAAGAGAAATAATTATGGCACATAATTTTAACAAAATATCAGTACTTTTTGGAAGAAGCACTCCAAAGAGATCGTAAGGAATATAATATGACAATCAAGGAAGCAAAAAAATCAGCAAAAAATAGTCGTGATAATTTTATTTGTCTTAATGACAAACATAGGGGCTGGATTATTTGGAACGGAAAATATCCTTTTGTTTTTGGGAGAGCAGATAAACCAATCAGAAACGAAAAAACACTTTCTATTTTCTTAAAAAGAAATGATTGGCAAATTGCTGATATTCCAGAGAATAAAAGAAATGATATTGATAAAGGCAAGTTGAAAATCAATGATATGGTTATGAATGTTATTGCTCCAAATGATAATGCTTGGTGATTGACTTTTTAATTTTTTGAGGTATAATAAACTATGTTTTTTAGAAAAAAAGAAAAAGGTATTACAATAAAAGAATTTGAAAATATTATTTCAAAACTTAAAGAAGCCCATTTATCATCTACACTTGTAAAAGGTTATGATTGTGATTTTAGTGGATGGGATAGAAAAGAAATTTATTTTGAAAACTCTGTAAAATATTTTACAGATGATTTGAAAAAAATAATTACCAAAAATGGAACTTATAAAACAAATAAAAATAATATTTGTTTGATAGAAAGTGTTCCATTGTCTTATTGGCATAACAATTCATCATATTATAGTTATTATTGTGGACATTGGAATGGTAATTTTTTCAAACTTACAAAAAATGAAAATACTTTTACAATTGAAGTTGTAGAAGAAAAAGATTGTAAAAGTGAGAAAATTTGGGATTTTTGCTATTCAAATTCTATTTATAACTTAGGTGAAACCGTTGAAGATATTATAAAATATTGGTATGATTATTTGGAAGAACATAATTATAAAGTTAATCGTTCAAAATATATCAAAACAGAGTATGTTGATAAAATGATACCAAATTCAAATTATTCATCTGAATATTCTATGTCAAAAGAAGATGAAGAAAAAATGAACGATTGGAGAAAAATTCATCTTGACAAATTTCACAATGGAAAGATAGAAAGTCGTGGAACTACTCCAGTTGATAATTTTACAGTAGAATATTGTATAACAGGACTTGGAACCTATTGCATTTGTAAATGTTCAAGATGTTATGATAAATATCTTGAAGCAAAGCAAAAAGGTTTTTCACAAAAAGAATTAACAAAATTATATAATGATGCTGTATATACAGTTAAAGAAATAGGATGATTTTTTGGTTTTGAAATTATATTTGTCTTTTGCTATAATTAGTTATGGCAGAAAGACAAATATATGGTTTTAAATATCAAACAGAGTTTTGTGAAAAAAACAATTTAAAAGAAGCAGATGGCTATACCGATAAGTTTGATGCTGTTGATAAAAAGGGCTTATTTTATCAAATCAAAACTTATAAAAACAAAGGAGAACTGATGATGGCCGATCCTTTTAGGTATATTGAAAACAAAAAAGATTTCGTATTAGTCGTTGCTAATAGAGACAATGATAGTAAAATTTTAAGTGAAAGAAAATTCTTCATAAAAAATGAAGTATTACAAAATTTCTTTGATAGAGAAGATTTTAAATTTAGAGTTCATTATTGTCAGCAATTACTTAAATCTGTTTCTAATGAAGAAAAAGACGACGAATATTTTACTGAGCATATGAAGATTGAAAAAGAAGCTCGTAAATATAGTATTATAAATATACAAGCTAAAAGAGACCACAAATCTCAAAAAAGAGTTCAGTGGTCTATACCAAATAGAAATATAAATGCTTTTTTAAGTATTTTTGAAGAAATAAAATGAAAAGAAAAATAAATTTAGAACAATTTTTTACAACAGATGAAAACGTAAAATTCTGTTTATCGAAATTGAATTTGTCTCAATTTGATAATATTATTGAGCCATCTGCTGGTTCTGGTTCTTTTTCAAATTTAATTAATAACTGTATTGCTTTTGACATAGAGCCAAAAAATAAAAATATAATAAAGCAGAACTATCTTGAATTGGATATATCACCATTTAAGAATAAAAAAAATTTAGTGATTGGAAATCCACCATTTGGCAGACAATCTTCATTGGCTGTTAAATTTATAAATAAGTCTGCTGAGTTTGCTGATACAATAGCCTTTATATTACCAAATTCTTTTAAAAAAGAAAGTGTAATGAATAGACTTAATTGCCATTTGTTTCTTGAAGAAATTTATGAATTGCCAAACACAAAATTCTTTTTTGAAGAAAATTTTTTTAACATTCCTTGCTCTTTTTTTGTATATAAGAAAAAAAATGAAATAAGAGAAAAAGAAAAAATTCCAAGCATTGATGATTTTTCTTTTGTGGAGAAAGAAAATGCTGATTGTTCTATAAGAAGGGTTGGCTTCTATTCTGGAAAAATAGAAGGGTTAGATGTTTCTTCTTCATCTCATTATTTTGTGAAATGGAATACAGAAGAAGCAAAAGAAAATTATTTAAAATTAAAATTTAATTTTGATAATACTGTTGGAGCGAGAAGTTTATCAAAAACTGAAATAATAAGAAAATATTATGAAACCTATTTAAAGTAAAACAGCCTAATGGATAAGGAGCAAGTTAAACTTGTGCGACCAGGTTCGATCCCTGGCTGTTTTAATATACCAGCTGGCTCAGTCCAGAAGAGTCAGTGTAGATTGTGAACTACCGCCACCATAAATGGTGTCAGCTTCACGCTTCATAGACGACAGTTAATTACCAATCACAAAAGTGTTGATAATCAGAGCTTTCCATCTCCACGTGCGTTAGTTTGATACGTTCCGTACCTACGAATTAGCAATTTGCCTCTTCATTATTTAACTTTATTATTTGAAAAAGTTAATTCGGCATTCATATACCACCTTTAAAGATGTTATCTTTCTGCCGTATTTTTGTAAAAATCACCTTGTAAAGTCGAAAGAGAGATAGACTATAACAGAACAAATAGATGTATACATTTGTATTTCTGATTTCTCTCAATCTAGTAAGATACTGGTCTGCAAACCAGTATGTGTAGGTGTATTGTCTTATGATAGCAAACAGGATAAAAGGTCTAAAAATAGGAACAAAAGTTAAAATTCCAAATCACCAAAATTTTAGATGGGAACTTCTCTGTAATATTGGAGAAATTACAGAAGTTGCATATGTTGGAGAAGATTATGTTCTTATGAAAGCTACTGATAGTATTAAAAAAAATTTAGAAAGAGGTGCTGTTTCGAGAGGGTATAAATGTGAAGAAGCAGTAGAAGATTTTGAACAAATTCGTATGCATTTAGGCGTTTTAGAAGTAATTCAAAAAGGTTATTTAGATATTGAATAAAATAAACTGGGATAGCATAGCGGTTCAAATGCAACGGGCTCATATTCCGTAGATCGTGGGTTCGAATCCCATTCCCAGTATTTTTAAGATTGCTATTTAAGCAATCTTATTTTTGTTATTGAAAAAAATTTATTTTTTTGGTATAATATTTTTAGGTGTATGAAATGGAATTTAAAATTGGAGATATAGTTAGAGTTAAAACATATGATGAATTAGAAGAAAGTGCTTTTGGTGGTGATTGGGATTGGCCATATATGTATTCCCAAGGTGTAAAAGGTATTATTAGAAAAATAGAAAATAAAAAATCAATAGATAATACCTTTCGTAAAAGATATTATTTGAAATTCTCTTCTAAAGAAATGTTTGAAGTAAATCCGTACCCAGAATATGGTGATGACGAAAATCAAACTAAACTTATATTAGAGGAAAATCAAAATGTTCCATTTGAAGAACACGAATTAAATTTTGTAAGAGCCAGTATTAGAATGATTGATTTGGAGTGAGAAATGAAAAAATTTAAAATTGAACTTACTGGCGATTGTAATTATCCATATAAAATAGTAAGACGAAAATGGTTTTTATTTATCCCATATTGGATTGATATAATTGGTAACGATGGTAACAATAGATATATTACAAAATATAAAACAATAGAATTGGCAAAGGAATATTTAAATATATTTGAAAATAACATTTAAAGAGGTAAAAATATGAATATAGGAGGTTTTAATGAAGATCGGATATATATTACTTCCGATCTTCATTAGTTGTTTCATTTTCAACATAAAAATATAATAACATATTGCAATCGTCCTTTTGATAATATTGATGAAATGGATGAGTTTATTTTAAAGCAGTTTGATGAATTGCCAGATGATGCTATTATTATAAATAATGGAGATTTATTTCTTAATTCAAAAACAGATTATAATAAATTGAAAGATTATTATATTCCAAGAATGAAAGGTGAAAATAGAAAACTCTGGATTATTATGGGGAACCACGACAGGACAGCATTTAAATATGTTAAAAATTGTCCTTATGATAATCCATATGATATGTATGTAAATATGGGATTTGATCGTGTCTGCATGTATCCAATCTTGTTTGAAGAAAAATATCTTCTTTCTCACGAACCTGTGTATTTAAAACCGTGTAGCAACATTTGCAATGTACATGGGCATGTACATTCAGAGGATATTGATGATAAATACTTTGAACATGAAGTAGAAAATTGGGCAATGATGAAAAGAGTAAAAGAACATCCAGAGTTGTTTAAAGAACCAATTCCAGAAATTAATACAGAAAAAATAATTCATAATGGAAAAAGAATTGATTTAAATAACTATATGAATGTTTGTTGGGACAAACACCATCGTATTCTTAAATGGGAAGAAGTAGTAGAAGTTTTTAAAAAACAGGGAAAATAGGAGATAAAAATGAATACAATAAAAGATTTTATGACAGCAGATATCACCGTTCTTGGATTGCCAGAAGGTGTTAACAGTTGTTTAAAAAATATCAAAGTAAACAGAGTTCAAAATTTGACATTTAAAACAAAATATGAAGTAATTAAAACTGGTAAGGTAAATGAAAAATCGATAGAAGCCATCGAAGAGGCGTTTAAAAACACTGGTCTTAAATGGCATATGTCAAACAAAGATTGGGTAGAATGGGGAGTAAACCACATTGAGTTAATCAAATCAACTTCTGTTTAAAGTTAATTTGTATGATACAAGATACAATAAATTTAATAGTCAACAGATATAGAAAACTTGGTTATAATGTGAAAAACATTAAATGGAGAATAGTTGAAAGTTTCGCTTATAGCGAGCTTGCACCACTTTCTTCTGAAAAAACAAATGATATAATCAATATCGATGATGCTGCTTTTGTTGATTTAAAAAACAACAAGGCAGCTCAAATGTTTTATCTTGCTCACGAAATTGCTCATTGTGCCACTGATGCCAATCACGGAGATAAAAGGTTTGAAGAAGCTATAAAAAAATATAACGAAAACTATCCTGAAAAAACAGTAGCCGATCCAGGAGATGAATATAATAAAAAATATCTTCCTATATTTTACAAAAAAGATATTTTTCTTGATACTGCTAAAACAGAAGAACAAGCTAAAACAAAATTTAGAAAAGAGTTTTTTGAAAGAAGGAATAATGGATTGTTAAAAGAAAGTTGCTTTAATTATTGACAAAAAATAATTTATCTGCTATAATTTGAAAAAATGAGGTTATAGCAGATATGGATAAAATAATTAAATGGACACATTGTGATGAACAAAAAGCCTTAGAGTTGTTTGAAAATAAAAAAGTAGAACTTCAATATAAAAAGAATGGAGATAATGAGTGGCATTCAACAAATGGATTACAAATTCTAAATATAAAAAATAAAGTATTTAGGTGGAGATATAAAGATGCCGCCAGAAAATAGTTATAATTCAATAGAAGAATATAAACATAGTTTTAGGCATAGCATTTATAATCCAATAACAACAAATCCAGTTAGTCCTTATAGAAGTTGGCTCCCAACATCTCATAGTTGTTATACTCCAGAAATTCCAAATAGTTTTTGTTTTAATTTTTCTTCCTTTAAAAAGAAAACAAAAAAAGAAGCTCTTGAAATAGAATAAGGAGATTGTATGATAAATAAAGACATGTTTATTCGTGCCGTTGCTCGCATTCAGAATTATAATTCTCATAAAGAGACAAAAAACAAACTGCTTGAAAAAGCATTTGGTAGTGATACTGTTATTTTTGATTTTGATGGAACAGAAGAACTTACCGATGCATTAATTGATTTGGCAAATGTTATATTTCCAAATTTAACAGAAACTAATATTAGAGATTATATTGAGTGGTATCTTTATGAAGCAGTGAATATGGACAATCCAGAAGTTAGTGATAAAGACAAAACTTGGATTGTGAATAATTCTTCGGTTCTTTATGATATGCTTGAATATTTTAATAGCAACCAAATAAAAAATAAAGAATTTGATGATTTTGAAAAAACAGTAAAAGTATAAGTTAATTAAAAGCATAAGTAGTTCCTATTTCTACTATAGTAGTCCTAAAGGACTATATCTGTTTTACTACTCGCTTTTTTGGGTCTGAACTGGTTTCGATCCTATTAATACGATTAAAAGTCAGGTAAAGTTGGAGAACTTAAAACTCAAAATAAATAATTGACAACGATTACGAAGAATTTGCAATGGCTGCTTAGTCATTAGCATTTCCTAAGGTTACAAATGCTTAGGCGGAACTTTAATGAAGCAGATAATTAAATGTTTCTGTTAGAAATCTGATAGAGTTCGATAGTGAAGATTTTTTTGGTAATGTTTTATTTACACCATCACTCGATAAAATAAGGTAGAAACATTCTGGGTAACTTCCCCTACATTGTAAAAGCAAGTTTAAGCCTGTATAGAAGCTTTTAAAAGTTGAAATAGAGACATTTGGGTTCAACTCCCAACAGATCCAGAGAATAAAAATGAGAAATATATGGAAATTAAAATTAACAAAAATCTTTTTATTAAACTTGGTATTGTTATCATTTTGTGCTTTACCTCTTTCTGCTTCGGAAGATACAGTAGATTTTCAGGAGTTAGTGGAGTTCACGGAGAACTTAAACAAAGAATCGTACTCACAGGAGATACAGCAGATACAATATTGGACGAACTTGGTGTTACAAGATCTGCAGGACAATCCGCAGCAGACACTGGATACGCAATTCTTAGAGGAATACAAGAACTTAGCAAATCAAATGAAACAGCCAGAGTTTGTATTAATGAAATTAAGCGAGAAGTTGAACTTACTGAGCAAAACGCAGAAATTATCAAACAATCTTTTGATGGAGTATCTGACGCAATCGACTATGGTTGGAGAGTCGCTGAAAACCAAGCTCTCGCATATGAACGAATTGTTGGAGCACTACAACAATTTGATAACAATTCTTCAAAAAATGAGTAAAAGCCAATTACAAGATTTAGGAATTGTAAATGAACAGTTAGGATTGGCACAACAAGAAACTGAAAACTTAAAACTACAAATAGCCACAATTAAGCAATTAGAAGCAAAACAAAACGAAGAATTATTGTCTTATAAAAGAGTATCTGACAGAATTAGATTTGCTTCTTATATAGAATTAGGCGTTGGAGTTCCTTGCTTGATTTTAGGTTATTTACCTATTTGGAATGACAGTCAAAAAAATATTCAAAATTTATTATTAGGTATTGGAGCAGCTGGAACAATTTCAGGTGGAGTAGGTTTTATATTTACAATTAAATTTTAAAGTTAATTTTTATGAAAGAGTTTAATGTAAGTATAGGACACGATAATTATTCACAAAGAAATAACGAAATTGATTCTAATAATGTCTGCGGGCCAACTAATTTTATCCAAGCCCTTGAATATTCTGGTTGGATATTAGATGAAAATAAATTTCCTCAGTTTAAACAACCAGAAGATAAACTTACATATTTTACAAGAACAAATAAAGATGTTTTAAACTATTATAAAACAAAATATACAAATATGTATAACAACTGGATAGCAGAAGCAAAAGAAAATGCCAAAAAAGAAAAGAAAGAAATTTGGCAAGTAAGTTGTAAAAAAGCATATCCACCAAATGAAGTCCACGATGTAATGTCTTATGCTGTTAATCTTTTTGTAGGATATACAGTTAAAGATTTGGCTGGTATGAAACGAAGACCAGTAACGAGATTTTATAATGAATTTGATGAATATGAGGTAGCCTGGCAAATTTGTAAAGGATTGCCAGTGGTTAGTTCTGTGGATCCTTTTAAGAAAGGTCAAGGTCATTATATTACAATAGTAGGATTTATTGTCGATGATGATTTTGTAAAACCTGTTTCTTATGATGAAGTTTCAAATAAAAAAATAGATATAAATAAAATAGATAGTTATATAATTGATAATACTTACGGAGTGTTTGATTTTAAAAATAAATGCTATTTGGCTAAATCAGGAAATGATGAAAAAATAGAAAGAAAACAATTTCTTGATATAATCAAGCCAGTAAGTCATTATTTCAGTCAAGGTGCTGCTTGTTGTTGTTAAAATAATCAATGGTAAAAATCTTATGTTACCAATTTAATTGGTAACATTTTTA
>Ga0247611_10002005_pt1 | contig 34619 bp, 62 predicted proteins | sample 177DNAGHGhighgp2_FD_192422 | JGI IMG/M metagenome (GOLD analysis project Ga0247611, IMG submission 192422) | Sheep rumen microbial communities from Palmerston North, Manawatu-Wanganui, New Zealand - 1770 DNA GHGhigh gp2 | ecosystem: Host-associated > Mammals > Digestive system > Stomach > Rumen... | reverse complement strand
GATAATCTAGCTCATTGTAGTGATGAGTATAGAAAATTTTACAATGGTTATCTTGAAGTCAATAAGGAACTTGGATTCAAGTGTAATGGTGCTGATACCTATGACCATTTTGACTGGTATGTAGCCGCAATTAAGATTGGTAATGTGATTGAATGTTATAATATTACAAATCCAAATAAAACTAAACTTATTCGTAACATTGATGAATACCGTAATTTTATGAAAAAACACATAGAATTACAAAAGAAACAAATAGTGAAAGATAGGATAAAAGAACTAAGCGAGGATTTTGAATGAAACTTGATATTAAAAAGTCCTAAAGGAAAGCGACAGGTTTCATGTAAATATTTTTTAAACTTGACAAATTAAACTTTTATTACTATATTGACCTCAAAAGAGGTATATTATGGCTGAACAATCGTTAAGTATTAAAGATTTGATAGAAAACTTAGATGTAGCCGGTGGTGGTGCATATAAGGGTGAAAACAATGATGGTTTTCACATCTTTGATATTACTGATGCGTGCAGTTGTGATAGATGGCTATTGATTAAGGAAATTGGTGACCATTTGTATGAAGTTCATTACGAAGATGAATGTAAACACAAATACGAAGAACCAATGACACTGCAAGAAATTGTGGATAACTATGTAGATTATGGGGTATAAAATGTCAAGATTACCAACATTACAAGAATTTTTGGAAGCTGAAAAGAAAGGCAGAATTTCTGCACATCGTCAAGGTCATTTGGTAGGATTCAAGTACACAAATGAAACGATTTATGCTCAGGATTGGGATGAAGTTACCCTAAATGCCCGTGGTATAGTCTTTAATGAATTGACCGGTGAAGTGGTAGCTAGACCTTTTAAGAAGTTCTTTAACTATCAAGAATTTTTTGATGGTGAAGGTAATCATTCTTCTTTGTATAATAAGTTACCGCCTGAATGGTTGCCTAATTTACAAGGTCCAGCCCGTTATATGGAAAAAGTTGATGCTTCTTTAGGAATTGTGTTCTACAACCCATTTGATAAGAGATGGCAAGTAAAGACGGGTGGTTCTTTTGATTCTGACCAGGCAAAGTGGGGTCAGAAGTGGTTTGATGAAAATATCAATACTTTGTTCTTAATTCAAACAAGAACATATCTATTTGAAATGGTTTCAAACGAAGATATTCATCCTATTCACTATGATTTTGAAGGTATGGTATTGTTGTCTGTTATTTCCAATAATACAGGCGAAGAATATACAATTGAAACAATACAACAAACCGCAACTTTGTTAAAAGTAAGAATGGCTAAAATCTATGATTTTGACAATTTTAATGAAGCTGTTGAATGGGCAAAGAAGTTACCAAAGACACAAGAAGGATTGGTAATTACCTTTGATAATGGATTCAAGTGTAAGGCAAAGTCTGATGATTGGTGCCAGCTTGCTAGAATGTTTGAAGGTATGACCAAGTGGAATGTTTGGGTAGCCTATGATTGTGAAAAAGATATGTTCCACGCACATGTTGATAAGCACAATGGTTACAAGCCCGTAGATGATGAAGTTTTGTTCATACCAGAAGAATTGGTAGAAATTCGTGAATATGCTAATTCTATTCAAGAGTCTGTAAAATCCAAGGCAGAAGAAATCTTGGATATTGCTAAAGAAATAAGTTTAAGCTATCCACAAAGAAAAGACCAATATAGATTTGCTAATGAAAAGATGCCTCAATATACAGCCGCTATAATGAAGGCATTGGACTATTTGGGTGGTAAAGTACCATTTACCCAAGTAAAGCAAATTGTTCACAAAACTTTACAACCAGCACCCGGGGAGTAAAAATAAAAGTTCACTTGATAAATAAAAAAAGTCAAGTGGACTTTTTTATTTTATAATTTTTTATATTTTTGGCTAACTATGGAAGTGCCTAAAAAAGATTTAATTATAGCATTAATGACAAGTTTTCTTGTCTGTCTAATACCTTTTTGTATTGGACTTGTTTTTAGTGCTTATTTCTTGTCTATAATTTCAGTTAGTGCATTGGTTATACTTTGGTTTATTTTCAGTATAATTTATTTTGCAGGAAATCTATGAACGAATATGAGTATCAATATGAATTAAGGAAATTGTTACAATTTCTTTACGATGCTATGATAAGAAAAGATGAACAAAAAATCAAGGAATTGAAAGATAAAATTGAATTTCTTTATAGAACACAAGGATTGAATGATGAAAATTGAATTATTAGATGGAACAACCGAAAACCCATTACAAAAAATGGGGTATAATGCCGGGGTCTGCTGGGCAGCACCATTGGATGATGCGGAAAAGAATCGTAAAAGAGCTATTTCTTGTATCAAGGCCGGACATGGTAGGGTATTGGAATATGTTGATGTAGAAATGGTCATAAGTGGGGCTTCTGCTCGTTGTTTGCGTGAGCTATACACTCATATAGGTGGTTCACCAACAAGGCTACAATCATCAACCAGATATGTTTCTGAGGAACAAGGATTTGGTTACTACATTCCACCAAAGATTGAAAACAATATAGAATTGAAACCAATCTATGAAGATGGTATGGAATTGATACAAAAAACTTACAATGCTCTTATGGCTAGAAAGGCTACAAAGGAAGATGCAGCTAACCTTTTGCCTTTGGGTATGGAAAGTAAGATGGTATGGAAGATTAACCTCCGTGCTTTGATTAACTTTATGAATCGTAGATTGTGTACAAGAGCCTTAAAGGAAATTCGTGATTTGTCTATTGAAATTAAAAATCAATTGGCAGCAAAAAATGAAGAATGGGCTTGGATTGCTGATAATCTTTTTGTACCAACTTGCGAAATCTATAAGTATAGAAACCCAAATCTTGTATTTTGCCCTGAACAACAATGTTGCGGCAAGCACAAGAAGATTGAGGACTTGAATGTACTTGGGTAATAAATTGACAAAGAAAGAAATCCAGGATTATGTAAGAACTAATTCTGGAGGTCTTTTGTATGAGCCTTATCATAAAGGTGAATTTAGGGTTAAAAATCCTGTCCCCAATTATGGTTTTAACTCAGAACCAGTTATTGATGTAAAGGACAAGTATATAACTTATCCTATTAATATTGATTTTGATGGTAAGACTTGGAATACAGACTGGAGTTCTGAATATCATATAAACTATCACATATTACCTGAAAAGATGGTATATGAAATCATTAACAACATTATACTTGCTTTAAAGGACTGTATTGTTGAAAGCAAGAAAATGGATATAGAAAAGGATTTTATTAATGGATAAAGAAACCTTTTATTATAGTATTTTGACAGGTCAAGGGTTTAAAGGAATTGATAAGAATACCGTTATCTATTACTTGAATAATAATCCTAACTTGAAAAGAAAAGGAAATGAATTTTTCTTAAAAGATTATTCTTGGATTGAATCACCAGCATTCGTATTGGGTTCCCGTGCTTTGTATGTTGCTAACCGTTGGTGGTGCTGGCCAAGGGAAGGTGAATCTTTATTAAAAAACCATGTTTATTTCAATAATGGTAGTAGTGGTGGTTCTGGTGCACCTAGAATCTTCTATGAATTTTGTTTTCCAGAAGTGCTAGAAGGATTCGTAAATAGAATGGTCAAGTATGCCAATGAACTAACATTATACGATAAACAAAGAATGATTAGTAACAAAAAGAAAGAAATCAATAAGGACTTTAAAAATGATGACAAGTGAAGAACAAGATGAAATCGTAAACGAATTGGAAGGAATTAATACAGAAGTTTCTTGTATAATTCAAGATGCCATTGAAAAGATTAAGGAAGCAAATTCTGAATCTGACAATCTTAGATATTGGAAAAACAATGTCCTTAATAGTTTGCCAAAGGGTTGTTCCTTGAAGTTCAGAATGGACGTAGAAGAAATGCTTGAAAAGTTTAAGGGTATTTACTAATGGAAGAAATATTAAAAAGAATAAATAGTATAGGTGTTGAAGTTACAGTAAATGCTTGCTCTGGTGTTTATGATACCATTATTCGTATAAAGTATGGTGTAGACCCGCTAGATTTAGCTTGGGTATATCTTAAAGATAACAAGATAATTTATATGAATATCAAGAATGATACATTTACTGACCTTGATGCTTTATTGAACCGAGTTAAAGAATTAAGTGAGGTGATACGATGAAAAAGAAAATCATTAATTGTAATGAAATTACATTTGAAACAGTAAAAGATATTCTTACCTATAAGAAAGTTCCTATTGATATTTCTTGGAAGATTACGCCGGAATGTGTAGAAGAAATTAAGGGTTTGAACAAGAAACTTGATGAAGTTTACAAACAACTTAATGAATATACAGAAAAGTATGCTGAAACTAATGTAATGGATGCTGCAAATGCTATTTTGGCTAAACTTGACCATATAGATGAAGAAAACCAAATTTGTCAAGATGCCTTGAAGATGAACTCCCTAATGCAGGGTGAACATTTGACAACATCAAATATTGAAGATATTGATGATGAAGCTGAAGATATTTTGAAGAGGGAAGCACCAGAAAAACTTTGTGAAGTTGCTACCGACGAAAAGCACGATTTGTTGGGTGAAGGTGAAGAACAAATCAAAGTAGATTTTGACTTTGAAGATGAAGGCAAGGCAAAACCTGATGAAATAGAAAGATTGGAAAATCTTAACAAAAACAATCCAAATTGCATTGACCTTACAAGCGAAACCAAAAAATAAAGTTTAGCGAAAACTTAAAAAAGACTGGACTAAATACATAGTTCAGTCTTTGTTATATTTGGAGCATATTTTTAGAGGTTTTAAATGGAAGCATACAAGCATTGTTTTTATGACAAGTTATCAAAGTCAATTTATTTAAGAACTGTTGCAGATACACATTATAAGAAGATACCTTACGAAAAGGATTATTGGGTAAAAGACCCAACGGGTAAATCACCTATGAAAGACTTGTATGGTGTACCAATGATTCGTAAGACAAAATATGACAAGAAAACTGTAGATGTTTACAAGAAAGCTAATACACCTATTGCTGAAAGTGACTTGAAAGAAGAAGTCAAGTATATGCACTCCGTGTATGATAATGAAAAGTTGGAAGTAGATTTATCCAAGTGGAATTTTTGCTTATTTGATATTGAAACTGCAGGTGGTGGTCTTTATCCCGATGATTACATTGTAAAGTATCAAGATGCTCGGAGAAGAAAAGGAAATAGTTTATAAGAAAATTGATTCAAGATTCATTAAACTAAATCCAAAAGTATTTGATGAAAAAACAAAGGTTTGGGTAGAATTTAACAAGTCAAGCCTTTACAAGATTGAAGGATTCCCTTATGCTGAAAAGGCTGAAGTTCCTATCAACTTGATTACTTGTTGGTCTTCAAAGACCGACCAAACCTATACCTGGGGATTAGGTCATTATACAGGTGATAACCCTATTGTCAAGAACTTTAGGGGCTTTGATGATGAAACAGCATTGATTACAGATTGGTTGAAATGGTTTGATAAGCAAGCATTTGACCTTTGGTCGGGTTGGAACTCCAAATTGTTTGACGTGCCTTACATTGTCAATCGTATTAAGAATATTCGTGAAAAACTTGGTATAGAAAAACCAATTGAAAACAAACTATCACCAGTAGCAAAAGCACCAATTAAGCAAGATGTTACCGATAGATTGACGGGTTCAAAAAGAGGTGAAACATACGAAATTCCTGGTCTATTACATCACGATTATATGGATTTGTATGTAACTTTTGCTAAACATGACCCACTCCCATCCTATTCATTGAACTATGTTACACACCTTGAATTAGGTGAAGGCAAGTTGGAATATGATGGAACTATCAATACAATTTACAAGGAAAATTTCAACCTATTCACTGAATATAATGTTCAGGACGTATTGTTGCTTGTAAAACTTGAAAAGAAATTGAAGTTGTTCGCACTCATTATTGAATATGCCTATGATTGTGTTACTACTTTGGATAAGGTATTCCAAAAAGTACCAACTACAGAAGGTTACATTCTAAAGTTCATTCACAAACAAAATAAATTGATGAATGATAGAAAAGACCACCATACAGACTGGTGGCACAATGAAGAATGTTACAAAGTAACTACCAATGGTCAAACATATTACCAAAACTGCTATTGGGAAGATGGCAAATTTAGCTTTGATGAATTTGCTATTAAGGCTGGATATTGCTATGACTTTCCAGGACGATACGATAATTGTATGTCATTTGATATTACATCATCATATCCACACCACATTATGCAGTTCAACATTTCACCAGAAGTCAAGGTAATTCACCCAACATTAGAACAAATTAATAGCGGTGAAGTTATCCCAACGGATATTAATGAACTTGGATTCAAACGCACAACAGATGCCATTTTGCCTAACCTTGTAAAGATGGTATTTGATGAAAGAAAGCATTATAAGGATTTGAAGAAACAAGCACACAAGGATGGCAATAAGGACTTAGAAGACCTTTACGATGCTAGACAAGGTGTAAAGAAGATTATTATTAACTCAATGTATGGTGTATGTCTAACAAGTTCATTCCACTTGTATGATATTGACTGTGCAAGAGCCATTACTAGATGTGCCCGTGTAACCCTTAGAGATTGGTTGTCTAAGTCAATTAATGATTATTACCCAACCAAGGGCTTTATCGGTGAATTGGAAAAAGAATTTGGTCTTACATTCAAGGACAAGACACCATTAGTTTGTAAGAATCGTGATGTTATGGCTGTCCATAATGATACAGATTCAGTTTATCTTTGTTTCAATGAAGCCATTGAAAGATTGGTAAAGGAAGGTGTAAGTTTCAATACCGAAGATGAAAAGAGAGAAGTTTATCAACATATTGAAAACATTCTACAAAATTTCTTTAATAAAGTATTGGAAATAAGAGCAGCCAAGTCAAAGACTACAAACAAAATCAAGTTCAACCGTGAAAATATCTTTAGCAATATGTTCTGTTTCGCAAAGAAACTTTACATTGGTGCTGTAATTGATAGTGAAGGTGACAAATATCCATTTACCAAGCCAAAGCACAAGATTATGGGTGTTCCTATTAAGAGAAGTGATGCACCAGACTTTTGTAAGGAAGCTGATGAAAAGTTGGCATTTGATATTTGTGCCGGTCAAGGTTACGAAGATTCTAAGAAGTTCATCATTAAGGCTTTTGAAGAATTTAAGCAACAAAAACTTGAAGAAATTTGTGGTAGAAAGTCAATTAGTGATTATAACAAGTATGTAACCGAACCTATTGAAAAGTATGTTCAAGAAGGATTCAACTATCAGAATGTTGGTGGTATTTTCCAAAGTAAGGTTTCATTGGCTTACAATTACATTATAGCAAAGAACAAGCTACCATATACACCTATTGTAAATGGTACGAAGTTTAACTACTTGTATGTAAAGCCAAACAATAGAAACAACATTGAAGCTATCGCATTTATTGGTAAATGGCCGAAGGAATTTAATGAAATGTTTGAAATTGACTATGAATTAATGTTCCGAAAAACATTCTTGCCAGTAATTGAAAGTATGTTCAAGGTCAAGAAATGGATTGGTGAAAAAGATACTATTGATATTGAAGATGTTGTTACTTTGGATGGATTCTTTGAATAAAGTTCATTGTAAAACAAATTTTACAACACCCCGAAAAGGGGTGTTTTTCTTTTTATATTTGATTCAACAAAAGAGGTAAAAATGCCTGCAGATTTGATTTACAAAATAATTAATAAAAGTTCTAAGGATATTCCACAAGAATTGTATATAGCATTACTTGAAAACCACTGTATAGCAGAGGCTAACCAAGTATGTGAAGATTACAATTTGAAAATTCGTGAAATTGAAAGAACACAAACTGAATACATTTTTACAATAACCGATATTTACAAGGAGTAATAAAATGGAAACAATTAAATTTTCCGGTACAATGACTAAGTTCAATGTTAATGTCAAGAAAGACAATATCTACACTTGCTTTAGTGTTCAAGTAGTAGAAGATTCATCTGTTCGCACATTCCCTCGTCAGTTTAGTAGAATTGATTTGGGTGTATTTGATAGTGTAGCTCAGAATGATGTTTTTGACAAGATAAATGTACCTTGCGAAGATTACAACTTGCAGTACAAGGTAAATTTTGAAAACCTTGAATTTGATGCAAAGTTGGAAAGCATTAGTGCCACCATCAAGAGAAAGAATGATGTTCCATATACTACTTATACCTTGAATTTTCATAAGGAAATTGATAAGGAAGTAGATTTGAAATTGGCTTCATTCGTCAAGTACAAAGAGGAAGACCCAGAAACTGGTAAAAAGGTTGTCAAGTATTTCTCTATTGATATGGAAGAAAAACAGTAATGGATATTACTTTAACAAGTGATTATAAATTAATGGTGGATGGTAAAATCTTACCGTTCACCTTTGATTTTATGATGGGCTTTTATGTTAGTGGTGGAACACAAACTTATGTAAAATTGGATTCCACTGTTAATGTAAATTCTACACTTGACCCAACATACCAAACATATTTGCTTGAAGCTGAATTACCTGAATATTCAAACATATTCAAGATAGTAGGTGCTACAAGAATGAATATGAGTACTATGGAATCGTTTAACGATTTGCGTGCTATGCACGGGTTTACATTTAATGACATATCACAATTCGTAATCATATTCAATATGGAAACAGAAGAAGGTAATAAAGCCTTTGGCGTTGTAAACAAAGTAATAAAAGAATTAAAGATTCAGTTGAAGATACAAGAATTAGAAAAGGACTTTAAAAATGATGAAGATAACGTATGAAGATAATTTCTTCCGTATTAATGGTAAATTAGTTCCTTTGTATATTACAAAATTGGATAAGGTAAATCATTCTGTTGAAGCCTTTTGGTTGGGTGCTATCAAGGCATTACCAATAGACCCAAACGATTTTTCACCTAGAGTATCATTGGATATACCAAAGACAGAAGTATTCTTTGTAGAAGGTTTACAAGAAAGTTATTCAATTGAAACAATGCACGATTTAAGTATAATTGGTGAAAATTATGCCAAGGAATGTATGAACGCTTTAAGATACAAGAAATTGTATTTCAACCCTGACTACGAAGAATTGTGGGAATTTATTGAAAAGCAATATCGTGAACAACCATTAAAGGACAAGCCTCTTGAAAAGCTGATAGAAGTTTGTTCTAAGATGTCAGATATTGACAAGGATTTTGAAAAAGATTCTGAAAATAATTTAAGTTTAGATATTATACATAAAGATGAACTTAAATGGAAATTAGGAGTATAGTTTCTATATTTAAGTGTACCAAAAAGGTGTAAGCAGGTTAAGAAAGCTCACCTATGGTGTAAACGATAAAATAAATGGAGATAAAATATGGCAAATAGTTTGCTTGCAAAAATGAAGAAGGAAAAAGCCTTCTTGGATATTCTTGAACAAGAACATAAAGCTGATGAATGGCTTTCAACAAATTGCATTTCTGTTAATTTGTTGTTAAGTGGTAAGATTCAAGGACGGAATTAAAAAGGGTTGTATTTCCCAAATTTGTGCTGATTCAGGTTGGGGTAAGTCAATGATTGGCTACTCAGTTTTAAAGTCAGCATTTGATAGTGGAATGGATTGTTTCATCATTGATACCGAAAACGCAACCAATTACGATGTGTTAAATTCACTTGGTATTAAAATGAGTGAAGTTGGTGTATTTAAGACCAACCGTATTCCAGAAGTAAAACAAATTCTCGCAAAATTAGGACACGGATTAACAAGAGAAGAAGCAAGAAATGTCTTTATTCTTTTGGATTCCTGGGGACCGTTGGTAACCGAACAAGTTATGGAAAAGGCTGAAGAAGCTAGTAGTGCTGCTGATATGGGTAGTACTGCTCGTTTCAAGAATGAATTGGCTAATGTCCTTTTGGCTTGTGGATTTACTACACTTGTATTGAACCACGTCTATGCTTCATTACAAATGTATGGTGATAAATTTGAAATTCCAGGTGGTAAGAGATTGTTCTTTAACTCCGATGCCATTATGCTTGCTTCCAGTGCAGCTAAGGATAAGGACAAGGATGGTAACATTCTTGGTAAGGTAATTACCGCCGGTGTTAAGAAGGGTCGTTCCGCTAAGGAATTTGTGAAGACAAAGTATCTTATTCTTCATAGTGGTGGTGTATCACCTTTCTATGGTTTGCTTGACGAAGCCATTGACTGTGGTGAAGTTTATAAGCCAAAGCCAGGTTACTATTCTCGTACAAACTTTGATGTAGATAAAACTACAGGCGAAGCTACAAAGTTGTGGAGAGAAGAAGAATTGTATTGTCCTCAGTTCTGGATTGATATTTACAAGACAGAAAATTTCCGCCACTATGTAGAAGCAAAGTTCGCATTTGAAGACCAAGAATTAATCACATCTACACAGAATGTAATGGATATGATTAATGGCAAGGCTTCTTATACAAATGAAGAAACTACTACTGAAGAAGAAGTAGCTGACGAAGCTGTCTAATTTCTTGAATAATGGAAGCTTACATCTTTGAGGTGTGGTGTAAGTTTTCCATTATTCTTTTTTATAATTTTTAATTCCAACAAAAAATTTTATTCTATATTTGGTTTTATGAAACAAAATGATTTTGAAAAATTAATTATTAAAGCATTGTATAGTAATGACAATGTGTGTTCAAAAGTCCTACCCGAATTAAGAGAAAATTGGTTTTCGGATATTGATTGCAGAATGATTGCAAAAGATATTATTGATTTCAACACCAAGTTCGGTAGGATGCCAAATGTAATTGAAACAAGTAGATTGATTACTGACGATACAGTACATACAACATTTCAAAATTGTATTGCCTTACCTGATGATGAAGTAAATACCGATTTCTTACTTGATGATATTCAAGAATTTGTAAGAAAGAAAATGGCTTACAATGTCAGTGAAGATATTGTAAAATGGACTATGCAAGGTATAGCTCCAAAATGTTCATTTGCTGACGCATTGTCAGACGCAGAAACATTTACATTTGACACAAGCATTGGTTTTGATTTCTTTGGTGACCCAAGGAGATTGTATGAAGATGCTAACACAAAGGAAAGAATCTTTAAGACTGGTGTAAAAACATTAGATGATATGTTAATGGGTGGATTACACGAAAACTCATTAAACCTTATAATGTCAAGTACCAATGTCCGGAAAGACTTTGATAATGAGTTCCTTGACAAACAATCTTGTATTGAATGGCTACAAGGTTCTTTACATTACATTTGAAGATAGTGAAAACAAGATTGCTGCCCGTATAGCACAAAATATGTTCAACCTATCACAAACACAATTCAAGTCAATGTCATTAGAAGACTTTGGTAAGGTGTTTGGAACATTCAAAAAGAAATGTAATGGAAATAATTTAATTATTAAGGAATATCCAGAAGGTTCTATCAATGCTATGAACATAAAATCCTTGTTAAAGGATTTAATGGATAAGAAGAAATTCAAGCCTGATGTTGTATTCATTGACTATATTGGTTGTATGATTCCAAATGGAAGAATTAACCCAAATATGAATACAAACACTATCTTGCTACAAGTAGCCCAACAGGTTCGTTCTGTAGCCCAAGAATGGGGTATTCCTATTGTATCCGCTGCACAAACTAACCGTGGTGGTTACAATGCTGCCGAAGTAGGTTTGAATGATATTGCTGATTCCTTTGGTGTTAATACTAAGGCCGATGCTATCATTGGTGTTACACAAACACCTGAAATAAAAGAACAAGGAATGTATTCAGTCCAATTGTTGAAGACTAGATTCGGTAACAATAAGGGTCAAGTATCAATGATTGGTGTTGATATTGAAAAGCAAAGAATCTTTGACTTGAATCAAGCTAATGTCAAACAAAGTAGTATGAATGTATTTGAAACTACGAAAAAGTCTAGTGATGATGTTGCTGATGATTTAGGTGAATTAGATTTTGAATTGTAAGGAGAATCACAATGAACTTAGATGCTTTAATTAGTGATGAATACACAGACACCGTGTTGAACAAGAAAAGCTACAAAGAAAAATTCTTTAATTTGTTAGCAAAGAATGGTTTTGACTTTTCAGATATTGATGATGCTACACATTTGCCAAAGTCATTGATACCTGTCATTTCAAACAATAATGGTCCAGAACCATTTAACAAGTTCAATATGGCTTTATCAAAATTCCACAAAGAAAATCAAGTGAATATTTTGGATTCAGTTTGTTTCTTGGTAAGTGATTATTTGGATGCTCCAATAGCATTGAAATGTCTTGATGAAATGAATTTCATTATGGTAAAGAATGAATTACAAAAACGATTCAAGATAAAGTCACAAGAAAACAAACAAGAAACTGATTTATCAATTTTGGACTTTTTGGAGTAGCTATGTTAGAAATCAAACCATTGAAAATAACAGAATACAAAAAAGAAGACCAAAACGAAAAAAGAACAATACTTTTATTGCCTACAAAGGATGGTCAGCACTGGCAATATGTAAATCTTACAAAGGGTTATATTTGCCCTTGCCAATTTAATAGCCGTGCAGAAGCATTAAAAGATTTTGTAAATTATTCACATAAGTTTAGTAAAGTGGAGTTTGAAGAATTAAATGTATAGTAAAGATGGTGTATATAACTTGTTTCGTGCGTTGAAAGACTTTCTAAGAAAGCCTACTCCTGGTAAGTATAAACATCTTATGGAAAATAAGTTTGACTTTTATCTTACGCACTACTTTAAGACCCCGAACTGGGATAAGGGGGCTAATCAATACATAACATTAGCAAATGCCCTAAATAGTGGCAATATTACACTTATGGAAGTTGTTTCGGCTTGTATAGGCAAATACATTTTAAAGTTTAAACAGCTAACAAATTCTGAGTTTAATAGTATTGACAAAATTAAAGAATTTGCTAAATTTTACACCATAAAAGAAACAAAAGCCCACTTTGAATACATAAGGAAATTGAATGAGGAACTTTCTAAAGACCGAGAATCAATAGAAGGTTTCACAGAAAACAAAATCAATGTATATCAAGTCAATGAAGAACAAAAAAATACTTTGTATGATTTAATTAGAGAAGGTAAAGTTAATTTCTATTGTTTCATTTATGCCTGGGAAAAGGGTAAATTTGAAATTGATGAAAAGAAGATAACCGACGAAAATTATTTACATTTCATACATTGTATGAGTATTGTGCGACAGAATATAACAAAGTAAACAAACTATCATTCTTGTAAACAAATACTTTTGTCTTAATGTTTAAGGTGAAACTTTTTTTGAAAGATAAATTTTAAATCATTAAGTTTTTTATATTTGGTTATGAAAATGATGAACAAATGGAGATAAAATAATATGCCAATTAAAAGAGATTTAAATTCCTATTTCACCCAAATTCAATCTGCTGGTAACACCACACGGAGCCGGTAAGAAGTCTTATAAGGTTGAAAATGCCTTTACACCAGTACTTAAAGATGGTAAGTATAGTGTAGTTATGCGTTTCCTTCCTTCCCATCCAGACGAATTTGCACCATTCGTAGAAAATAGAACACACATGTTCCAGCTTCAGAATGGTATGTGGTTTGGTTGTGATTGTTTAAGCAAGTTTGGTAAACCATGCCCAATTTGTGATTACAACCGTGCTGCTTGGAAGAAATGGGGACGAGAAGAAGGTAGAAACCACGTACTCGGCAAATACAAGCCAAAGTACATTTCTAATGTCCTAATTGTGCGTAACCCAAATGCACCAGACACCGAAGGCAAGGTTTTCCGTTTTGAATACGGCCCACTTGTTATGAAAATGATTAGTGATGCTATGACAGACCACGAAGACCAAGAAGCCGGCTTGATTAAAGGATTTAACCCCTTTGATTGGAAGACAGGTGCTAACTTTGTGTTTGAAGGTGTACAAGTTGGTAAGTTCACTAAGAACGATTCCTCTCACTTTGGTTCACAAAAGCCAATTAACAAGTGGAATGGTAAATCTTATGTTGAATTGACCGATGAAGAAATTGACGAAGTAGAAAGCAAACTTTATACTCTCGCCGATTGCGAACACAAGGAAGCAGATGTAAAGGATTATCAGGGTATTTTGGATGCCTACCTCGCAAAGAACGGCGCTCCCCTCTTTGAAGGTCAAGTCCAGAATGCTCCAGTAGCCGCCCCTGCTACATCTACAAGTGTTGATGATGAACCATCATTTACACCAAATTCAGCGGCTTCTACAGATGAAGAAATTACCGATACCGATGATTTCTTTAGTAAATTGGCTAATGGCTAATTGAAAGTTTGTAGAGAAAAATAATTTTAAGTGGTTGCTATTGAAAGTGGCAACCACTTTTTCTATATTGGGATTATAAACAAAAAGGAATATAAAATGAATTATTTTTTAAACTCTAAACTCCGTATACTTAACTTTACACATATTGACTTGGATGGGGCAACATCAAACATTGTAATTCGTAACTACTTTAAAGATGTTATCACACATCAGATTACTTATGAACACGAAAACGAAATTATTCCCAAGATGATTAAGGAAAAGGATAAGTTTGATGCAGTTATCTTTACCGATTTTTGTCCAGTAAACCTTACACAAGTTCAAGCATTTGGCCGTCCAGTGCTTGTCCTAGACCACCACGAAAGTGCATTAAGTTTCAATGACCCAAGCAAGAATGTTTACATTTGTTCAAAGTTCTGCGGGGCAAAACTTACTTATGAATTTTTTAACCACGATGATTGCTTAAAGCATTTAGATGAACTTGTAAATATCACAAATGACTTTGACTTGTATAAACTAACAGACCCTCGTAGCAAGCCATTTAATCACTTGTATTGGGCTATGGGTTTTCCTTGGTTCGTAGAAAGATTTATGACCGGTGATATTGAACTTAGCAAGTCCGAAATGAAATTCCTAATGCGTAGACAGAAAGATTATAATGAATTTTATGCTAACCTTCCAATCCAAGAATTGAAGAATAAGGGTGTAGTTTGCGAAGCCGAAAAGTATCTTAGTGATGTGGCTGATTCCCTTAGAAATGATGGCTATGATTGGTGTATCTTGTACCGTAATGGGAACTTGTCAATTAGAAGTTCTGATAATAGCAATATCAACCTTGTAAATGTTACAAAACGATTGGGCAAGGGTGGTGGTCATTATCACGCAGTAGGTGTTCCACAACAAAAGGAAAATCTTGCTGACCTTATTAAGCGAATTGAAACTGAAGTTGATAATGAACTTAAAGATGTAAAGAAGAAAGAAGCACCAAATGACTTTATGAAAAAGCTGCAGGATGCTTAAATGAGTGAATTTGGACTATTTTGTTTCTTTGTTTTTTATGCATTTTGTTATATGTTAGGAACTAATACCGAAAAGTTAAATGAATATCTTAATGGTAAGTTCCTAACACATCAAGAACAATCTACATCTAAGATACCGTGGCAATTTTATGATTGGCACATAGTAATACATAGTAGTACAAATGCAAATACAATTAATAAATAATCAATTTGATTCTGAATTAAAGACCGTTGAATTAACAGAAAAGACTTATAATAACATTTTAGAAAGTGTTAAAAAGCCTATTGTTGTTGTAGATAAATCCAAGATTCCACAGTGGAAGTTTTGTACCATAAAGGGTAATAAAAGATGTACCGAAAATATGGATAAAACCAATATGCTAATTTTGGATTTTGATGATTCAACTTATACTTATCAAGAATTTGAACACCAATACCAAGAATATAAGTATATTCTTCACACAAGCTATTCCTACAATGGAACTAATAGTAAGTTCCGTGTTCTTTTACCTTTAGATGAAGAATACGAAATTGATAGAATGTTCGCCAAATTGGAAAATGACAGAACATATAGTCCATACCACTATTTAATCAACCATTTTAGTCATGTTGACCCAGCTAGTTTCGTTAAGGCACAATTCTTCAAAGTACCGGCTGTAACCGATGAAAAAGCACCTTACTACTACAATATCCACGAAGGTAAGGTATTTAGCTTGTTTGATATTCCAGGCTACCAGATGGCTTATTTGGGCTATGAGGAACATCGCAAGAAAGATGAAAAGGAACGAAAGATTAAGTATGAAATTCGTAAGACACAATTCAATGGTGATTTGACAAGGGCTGTTGAATATGTAAAACGAAAAATGGAAGAAGCTCCTACTGGTATGCGTCATAATTGCATTTTCGGGCTTGCTGCTTGGTTTTCTAAGGTAGGTGGGGATTACAAGACCTTTTCCACAATTAAGCCTTCCTGGGCGGATAAATCATTCAATAATCAAATCAAACGATTAGAAAAAGAATGGGACAAGATAGGTATTAAATGAAACTTGATGAATTAAAAGAACTACAAGTAGATAGTTGTGAAAATAGGAATGAATATCCTTATGCCGTAGATTACCCACTTAGTTATAGTGAACCAATTATTAGGAACACACAGGGTGAATTTATTTGTGATAATCATAGCATATTGGAATATAATGACTATGAAATGAAGTTTTATGAAGATTATGAAATTTGTGAAATTCCATCTGGCCGTAGTATATTGGGAAATTATTATTATTTGAAGCCTGTGAAACCAAAGAAAATTACATATCTTTATCACACTAGAAAACAAATGATTGATTTGATTTTACATTTGCGAGATAACAGACGATATTATGATAAGCAAAGAATGGTAAAAGAAAAATTAATCAATTTGGAGAATGACTTTAAATGACACTAGAAGAATTACAATCTATCAAAGAATTTGCTAGTAACCTTGGCTATGTAGTCAAGGATTATAATAATTTTGACGAATATCAGAAGAACATTATGGATGATTGGCAATTCCTTATTGGTATTCCTGGTTATGATGATTACGAAAGTGTTGTTGACTACACTTACAATGATGAAACATTGTTTGATTTAATGGAATGTGTAGATGTTTTCTTTGAAAAAGATGATTCAGTTAGAGATGATATGATAGGTTGGTATAGTCATTGTGAAAGTGTTAATGATTATCCGTTAAATAAATTAAAATCAGTTTTAATTAGGGTGATGAAGAATTACAAGCAGAAGAAAATTGATTTGAAGAAAAAAGAATTAGAAAAAGACTTTGTAAACTAAATTTTACTTGACAAATTAAAAATTTAATACTATAATTGGAATACATTAAAAAATTCACATTAACAAAGGAATGAACTATGATTATTAATCTTACTAACGGAACCAAAATTGAACTTTCATCTTCTGAAATGGCTGACCTCGCAAAGCATAGTGTTGATATGTTTAGCCCAATGGCTGTCAAGACTATGGATGTTGTTACCCCGGCACCAAAGGTCAAGGTTGTAAAGCGTGGTCGCGGTCGCCCTCGCAAGGATGTTAAGACTCCTGTCATGGTGGGTACTAAGCACAAGCACCGCAAGGCTAAGGGTGGTTCAATCATTAACAAGGTTCGTGAACATTATGGTGATGAATCCATTCGCTATGATAGCAAACTTTATTCTCATGAAAAGACTTACTACTTTAGCCACGGCAAGAAGTTCTCTTGGGAAAAGTAATTTAAGTTTAACTTAAATCTTAAATTGTAAAGACCAACTTAACCGTTGGTCTTTTTTATTATATTTAAGTTTATGATAGATTTAAGTAATGAAAATGTATTTTTTGTAAGTGATACACACTTTAACCATACAAAGTTATGTACGGGTTATGAAGACCATTTTGAAAGAACTAGAAAATATGAAACTATTGAAGAAATGAATGGTGATATTATTGACCAATGGAACAAGTCAATTACCAAGGACGATGTTGTAATTTTCTTGGGTGATTTTTCTTGGGGTAAACCTTTTAAGAAGATTCCATATTATGCGAAATATTTTTATCCTAAACTTAATAGCAAGGGCATAATTTGGATTGAAGGCAACCACGATGCAATCCTTAGAAAATCATTCAATATGGTTCCGTTTTTTGAATTTAAGTATAAGGACAAAATATATCTTTGTCAACATTATGGGTTTGATGAAAAGCCAGAATTATTGCTTGACCACAAGGCTGATTATCTAGTTCATCGGACACACTCATTGTGATGTAAAAACATCTAATATCAATAATGGTTTAATACAAAATAATGTTTGTTGGGAGGCTTGGTATAGGCCAGTTCATATTTCTGAACTATCTATAAATAGTAAAGAGGTATAAATATGAATTTGCTAGAAGGTGGTAACGCAAGACTCCCAAGCGGTGAACAAGCACAAAAGGTAGATTTGGTAAATCTACCTGATAAGAAATACGAAGCATTTAAGACAAATATTGTCAATGTCATTATTGAAATGAACAATGCTTTCAACAAAGAATACGGACACCCTTTATTCTCTAGTGAAGCCATTAAAGAAAGACGAATCTTTGCTGGTAGTGCTAGTGTATTCTTTAGAAAATCAAAAGAAGAATATACAAACTTTAAGCCTACTATGGGTGATATTGATGTTCAAGTCAATAAAGCCGATATGAAGATTATCAAGGAATTTTTGGATAAGAGTGTAGGTAAGGAATTTGCAGGTTGGAAGTATCTAGGATATTCAAAAGTAGCCTTAGTTTATTGTAATGTTTTTAAGGTAAATGAAGAATACAACCCGCAAGCTACCAATGTTCAAATTGACTTTAACTTTGTGAAGTTCAACCAAGAAGAGAACAGACCTTCTACTTTCGCACAATTCGCACACAATTCCGACTGGGAAGATATTAAACAAAATATCAAGGGTGTTGCGAAAAATGCTTTGTTACCAATAATTTACAATGTAGTTTATGCCACACCAGGTATATTGGTTTCTAAAAAGACCCACAAGCCAACAAAGAATCAACCAGACGATATTCATACAAAGTCTTATGGTTACAATGGTTCAAGAGAAAAGTATCAACCAGTAAAAGACGAAAAGGGAAATCAAGTCTATGTTGATGGTAAGCCTGCCTACAAGGAAATGTCTACTGAAGAAACTCCATTGAATACTGACTTAAATAGTATCTTTGAAGAAATGTTTGGCAAGAAACCCACACCAGAAGAATTGAAGAAATTGTGGAACTACATAGGGGTGCTTGATTTGATAGAAAAGTACCTAAACAAAGACCAAATCAAGTTGATTTACAAACGATTTGGCAAAAGCCTTGATGATATGGGTGTAGATAAAGAAGTATCTGCCCTTATCTTAAAGAAGTTTAAGGAAAGATTTAGCTATGTTGGTGAAACTAACGAAAAGATGAATTTTTCCAAGTATGTGAAAATGATATTACAAGGATAGTATGGTAAAAATTAAAACACAGGTGAAAAATGCAAATACTATACTTAAAGAAACACTTGATGATTCATTTACTCTAAATAAAGAAAACACTGGAACTAAATTTGCTAAGAAAGTAAAGAAAATTTTACAAAACAAGAATGTACCAAATGAAGAAATAAATGTTTGGTACAATTTGTTTAATATACCACAAGCTAACCGGTGGTGATTTTAATACAGAAAAGGTTTATGGAAAAAAGTTCAAGGCATTGAACAAGTTCTTTAATGAAACCAACATTTCTGTAGTTGCTTCAGAATTGATTATTCCCTACATCTTGCTTTGTGGATATACGAAGATAAATGGTGTAGAAATTGTTGATAAGATTTACAAGGCAAAAGAATATCATCCTTTACAATATGTTAGATGGTCTAAGAAGTCCAATGCAGAAACTATTGACTACAAGTTGTCATTCTTGAAAAACAAGAACATTAGTGAACAAGCAATTTCTGCCAAATCAAATACATCAAACAATTCTACGATTATTTCCTTTATTAGAAAGTATATCAAGACAAATCCAAGCTATACAGGCAACAATTGCTCTAAGATGTGGCAAAGGATTATAAAAGCATTGAAGTATTGTAACGATAAGAAAACTACCAATGCTTTTGCTTGTTGGGCTATCGGTGCTGCTTGTATGAACTTAAATAATTTTGATAACCTTTATAAAACATTTACTGAACTAAAAGCTAACAAGTTATCAACAACATCTAAACAAGTAATTCAAGTAATGAAAGTGAAGATAAAGAATAACAAGGCATTGAATGACAATGACTTGATTCATTATCCTTATACAATGACTGACATTTTTGAAAAGATTGCAGTCTTTATGATTAACAACGAAAAGAATAATAGTTGTTTAAAGGAAATATACAAGCTAAACTACAAGAAGATTAAATATACACAAATTGAATTACACACAAATAAAAATTCAATATTCAGTGTAGTTGTAAAGCCTCCTAAGATGGATAAGAATAAACATCTAAAGTTGGTTAATGTATGTGGTAATAAATCTTCTGTCAAGAAATTAACCCAAGCCGACAAAGTGAATTTGCTAACTATTGGTGGTGGCCGAGGTCAATTTATCGGGTTTAAACTTATTTAAGTTTAAATATGTAAAATAAAATTAACATAAACTTAAATAAGTATAAACTTATTTGTATATTTTAGTTATGGCAAAATTAGACAAATTTTACACAAGCACACCAATAGCTAGAAGTTGTGTTTCTATATTGGATATGTTCATTACGGTAGATTCAAGTGATTGTTACCTTGAACCTACTGCTGGTAATGGTGCTTTCATAAACTTTTTGGATAATTACGAAGCCTATGATATTGAACCTGAAGACCCACGAATAAAAGAACAAGATATTTTCAAGTTTGTTCCAAATAGAAACGATTACATAACCATTGGAAACCCTCCTTTTGGTAAAAGAAGTAAAATGGCTATTGATGTATTCAACACAGTAGCCAAATATTCCAATGTTATTGCTTTTATTGTTCCTGTATCATTCTTGAAATACAATGTTCAAAAGGAATTGGATAGTAATTTCAAACTTGTACACAATTACATTCTACCGGAAAATTCATTCTTAGACAGGGAAAAAGTTTATAATGTAAATTGCGTATTTCAAATTTGGGTAAAGACTGGTTCACGATTTGACACACACCCAAATATACGATTACTTGAAAGACCAAAGACAAAGTGCGATGATTTTAAGATTTGGCAATACAATGCTACACAAGGGCAATTTAAGGTAGTTAATGAAGATTGGACTATTGCTGTTTATCGTCAAGGATATAAGGATTACAAGCGAATCTTTACCCAAAATGACAAACAATTAGTGATAGATGAAATGAATGGAACAACCACAGGTAAGAAAGTTCAATTCTTCTTTATAAAGCCATTGAATGATGTAGCTGAAGCCATAATAAATAAGATTGATTTTGAAAAATTGGCTAATAGGAATACAAGCACACCTGGATTCGGTAAAGCTGATTTTGTTGAATATTATAATGAATTGAAAAAAGATTTTGAGGTGAATTTATGATTAGTCCAGATTTACATATAGAACTATGGAATGCATTTAATGATATATCGTTTAATGAACCTGACCACAAGTATACGGATTCAAAAGGAACTAAGTATAGTTCTGCCACAGGTTGGATTAAGCAATTTGAAGCTGATGTGGATTGGGAAGCAATTAAGATAAAAAAAGCAAAGAAAGATGGTGTAACCGTTGAACAACTTACAGAAGAATGGGCAAGAAAGGGTGATTATGCTACAAACTTGGGAACACAAGTTCACGCAGTTATGGAGTATGGTTGGCAAAAGAAGAATTATAACTTTGACAAGTCCTTAAATGAATCATTTCCAGAAATGGAAGAAGATTTTGATTTCCGTAAGGGAAGATGTAAAGAATTATTTACAAAGATGAAGAAAGTATATGTACCGATAGCAAACGAATTTATCGTGTATGACCAAGAACACGGTATTTGCCGGAACTATTGATATGTTGGCTTATAACTTGAAGAAGGGTTGCTATTCCATTATTGACTGGAAAACATCAAAGAAGTTTGACCAGGGCAATTCTTTTACACCCTATATGAAACCCCCCTTTGAGCACGTACTAAGCTGTAACACCAATGAATATAGCCTACAATTAAGCTTATATAAGTATATCCTTGAAAAGCACACATCTATCAAGATTGGTGAAATGGTATTGTTTCAAATTCCAAACAAGGATAATCCAGCACCACAAGTGTTCAAATGTATAGACTTTAGTCAAGAGATAGCCGATTTCCTTGGTGATTCTAAGTTTAAGAAACTGATAAACGAAAGTTCAAATTAAAAAATAATATAAATCGTGACCTATTGCCACGATTTTTTTATTTACTATATTGTCTTTTATGAAGATAGAATATTATACTGAAAGTAACGAAGATGAGATGTTTCAAGTAGCCTTCCTACCTGATGTGTTACTTAGTATATCCATAAACTATAACAAAGATAAAAAGAGCGACGGACTCGGAAGTATTGATATTTGTTGGAACAAGGCGAATGGTGAGAGTGATTCTATTTTCTTGCGATTCAACAATGTTACTTATCTAGTAGTAAATGACAAGGATAAGTTCGTAATCAAGAATAGGGCAGACTTGTGCGGATTGTATAAGTTTTTGACAAAGACTGACACAGAACTATTCTTAAAGCAATTTAAAGCCTTTGACAAGGTACAATCAATTGAAGGAGATTTCAAATGAATTATATCTTAAAATATGTTGAAGTGCTACAAAAGTTATATCCAGATAGAACATTCGTTTGGCAAAAGGACAAGACTGGATATTTTGAAAGAATTTTGGAAAATAAAAATACCATAATGGAATTGGAATTTGAGTATTTTCCTTATTACAATGGTGAAACACCTATAATCAATCCAAAGACCGGAAAAATAGCTTTATATTTCCAAAACGATTTGTATAAAAATCATTACAATTTTATGGGCTTTGAAATTGATGACCCTTATGCTAACATAACAAGGGAACGAAGAAAGATAAACTTTTCCTTGACTGGTAGTGAATGGGCTATTCAAGATTATCTTCCACACATTTTTGATAATGATTATCAAGTAATAGAGAAGATTAAAGCTGTTACAAGGAAGAAAAATGAATTATTAGGAGATTTTAAGAATGAATGATTTCTTTGATGAACAAGCAATAGAAGAAAACAAGAAACAAAAAGTATTGCTCATAGACTATCATAACTTAGCTATGCGTAATCTTTTTGCTATTCCCTATGACCCAACTGATGTAACATTTATTCGGATTTAGAATAGCTATGTTGATGAGTATTCGTGCTTTAGCAAGAGATTTCAAGCCCAATAGAATTATATTCTGTAGGGAAGCACATGACCGAAATTGGCGTTATGATGTTTACCCCGAATATAAGGGTAATCGTGCTGCTGCAAGAGATTCATCAGTAGTTGATTTTAGTGCTTTCTTCCCCGCAAATGAAGAATTTATCAACAACTTACAAGATTGTATGAAGAATTGTCAATTCTTGACAGTACCACACTTGGAAGCTGATGATTTGATTGCTTCTATTGTAAAGACTAAACCCGAATGGGATATTGTGTTGGTTTCTACTGACAAAGACTTTTATCAATTACATACACATTCTAACTTTAAACAATATGACCCAATTAAAGGACAATATGTGAATGTAATTAATCCTGATGCAGCCTTAATGGAAAAGATTGTAAGGGGTGATAAGAGTGATAATATACCTTCAATTCAAAAAGGTATAGGTTCAGTAAGGTTCGCAAAGATATATTCTGAAGGTTTAAACGATTGGATTGTAAATAATAATTTACAAGAGGCTTTTGATAGAAATACGAAATTAATTTCATTCAAGTCCATACCAATTGAATATCAAAATCAAGTAAGGGATGCAGTGAATAACTTTGTACCGCAAGATTTTGATGCTAGAAGTTTCTATAACTTAATCTTAGGTAATGGATTAGGTGCTTTCCTAGACAAAATTACCGACTTTATTAACATACTAAAAGGAGTAAAATAAAACATGGCTTATTACTTTAAAGAATCCACACTACCAATGACAAGTTTACACATCACCTATAATTGTGGTGGAATGTTTGACCCTGAAGGTCAAAAGGGTTGTTCACACTTAATGGAACATCTTATTTGCAAGACTTTCAAGAAATATTATCCTGAGCTTACTCGTAACCTTATTGATTGGAATGCATACACATCTAATGAAATTGTTTGTGTTCACTTTACTGGTATGGAAAAGTATTTCACACCAAAGCTCAAGAAAAACATTGTAAAGGCTATGGTTGGTGGTATTAAGATTTCCGAAAAAGAATTTAATGCCGAAAAGAAAGTAGTTCTTCAGGAATATATGGATGCTTTCAATACACCAGAATCCGGCGAAAACATTATGAGAACCAAGTTCAATATGTTTTTGGCTATTGGTAAGGGTGAAGATGTGGCTAATTTCTCTTACAAGGATATGCAGGCTTTCTACGATAAGTTTATGAAGAAGCCAGCAAAGATTATTGAAGTGGCTACTACCCAAACAGATTTCTCCGATATTGAAATGGATGAAAACTTTGCTGTTGAACCAATGGTAATCAAGTACAAGAACGATTACAAGAATCCACTTGAACCAATCCCACCTAATAACAAGTCTACAGTTCTTTTCTTGAACAAAAAGACCGTTACCAAGAAAGATTATCCAGCTTTGCAGGTTGCTATTCAAATGATGGTTGCCGGTATGGAATCACCAATGACTAAGCAGATTCGTGCTAAGAAACATTTGACCTATGGTATTGATTTTGGTATGTTGACCCTCCAAAAGCAAGCTATTATCTATGCTGAAGCTACTACAGATAAGAAGAATGAAAAGAAACTTAAAGATGAATTTACCAAGTTCTTTACTAATCCATCTTCTTACTTGACCAAGCAAAGATTTGATGATGTAATTAAAGCTATCACGATTTCCCGTGAAAAGAAAGACCTTTTCCCTTGGACTGATGTAGGTCAGTTTATTCGTGATGGTTATGTAATGATTGGTGATGCCTACAAGACAATGACACTTGATGAAGTTAAGGCAGCCGCTGAAAAGTATTTGGTTGTGAAAAATTTTGATGTTATTGTTCACTAATCAAAAATAATTTATTATATTAATGGAGTACACCAATGTTATGTTGGTTGTACTCTTATTTAATATATAAAAGGGTTTTGAAATGATTGACGGATGGTTTTATTACGATTATGAACAATGCTTTAGACGAATTGGTGAATATGCCAAGTCTATCGGTTGTGATGTAATCTACTACGAAAATGGCAATACTATGAGCCACCCACATAGTTGTAAATTCTTGTTTAATGGAAACTGCATTTGCAGAATCTATTATAATGATAGTGATATTTTTGAACAATATGGTTCAATTCTTGATAGAGAAAGCTATCGTTTGGAATTGTTACCAGACCAATATGTACCTTACAATTGGTTTGAAAGATTAAGAACAAAGTTTTTGAATTTGTTCAGAAAGAAAAAGAACTATGTGATGTATCATGTCTGGCCCAAGAAACCAGATAGGCTTATTCCAAGTCATTATAAGATTAGTGACGATGGTTTGAAGCAATTAACTAACAATGGTTATTATGTAAGTGAAGACCAATTAAAGGATTTGCTTAAATTTTACACCACTACAAACTTGATGAATTACAAGAAGTATCAAAACGCATTAAAAATTAACGAATTAACAAAGGATTTTGAATAATATGGCAAAGACAATTACCGTACAATATTTGAATGACAGCATTGAAAGATTAAAGAAGATTGAAAAGGGTGACTGGATTGACCTCCGTGCAGCCTATGACTACACAATTAAGAAAGGAGAATTTACCCTTATTCATTTGGGTGTAGCTATGAAGTTGCCTGATGGTTATGAAGCACATTTAGCACCTCGTTCATCTACTTATTCCAAGTTTGGTGTAATTCAAGCTAATTCAGTTGGTGTAGTTGATAATAGTTATTGCGGTCCGAGTGATTGGTGGTATTTCCCAGCAATCGCATTGGAAAAGGATGTGGAAATTAAGAAAGGTGACAGAATTTGTCAATTCCGCATTATGGAAAAGCAACCTGACCTAAAGTTTGTTGAAGGTAAAATGGTTGATAAAGACCGTGGTGGATTTGGCTCTACAGGAACTAAATAATGGAAGAAATAGAAAGACAAATAAAAGAGATTAAAGCACAAATTTCTTATTGGCAAGGTAGGACTTTTGATATAAACCCGCTTGAATGGGATGTTATAAAAACTACTGTTACCTCATTGGAATATGTGCTTTATAATCTTGAAAAGATGAAAAAGTATTATGAACAAAATTCGTAATGAAATAGATAAGATAGACGATAAAATATTTAAGTTGCTTAAAAGCCGTTTCGGTAAAGCAAAGAAAATCGGTCAATTAAAGAAGTATCTTAAAGTTTCTACTGACGATGAAAAAAGGGAACAAGAAATACTTTCAAAATTGGACGATGTAAATATTAGTGGTAATTACAAGGAAGAAATTACCAAGGTCTACGAATTGATATTTCAGCTTATGAAGGATATTGAGAGTAAAGAATGAAGTCATTTATTTTGCTAATAAGTTATCTTGATAACATTTGGTCAGAATCACTTACGGAAAAGAATGAAATAATAACTGCAAAAGATGTAAAGGATGCTATCGCACAAATTCACAAGAAATATGGTGATAAGCAAAAACTTGTAATTCGTTCTATTTACTGCGAATAAAGTTTAATACAAAACAAAAATTAGAATGTTTGGTAGTAATGCCAAACATTTTTTATATTTGATACAAAATTAAAATACATTAACAATGAGGAAAAAATGAGTAATAAGAATATCATTTATACAAGAAATTACATTGATACCGTAAACACCATTTCACCAATTACATCACAGTTCATTTTTGAAAACAAGGATGGTCAGGTTAAGTTGCGTGGAAACAATGAAAGTGGTAATTGCTTGTTCTTACTTAATGCTCCAAAGGAAAATTTGAATTTCACTGGTGATGAAGATAATGAATCCAAACTTTGTTTCTTGGACTTTACAAAGTTCTTTAAGTTGTACAAAGAATTTGATAAGCCAAACGATGATAAGGCAAAAGAAGAACATGCAGTATTGGATATTGAAATCAATGACGATAGAAACGAAGCCGTTGTTATGAATGTCAAATCTAATAAGAGTCCTTGTAACTTTAAGTACCGTCTTGCTAATACAGATGTTATCAAGAAGCCAATAATCAAGGAAAACCCAAAGCTTCCAGAATTTGTTGCTTCTATTAGTCTTTCTAAGGAAATGGTAAATGTAATTATGCACCGTATTTCTATGATTGATGCTAACTATGTTACCTTTGAACTTAATGAAAAGACTTGTAAATTCATTGGTAAGAACAACATAACTAACCAGGAATATTCCGAAGAAATTGCACTTGACACAGAAGTAGATAAGCCATTGAAAGTTACTATCAAGGCTGAAGCATTTACTTTGTTGCCAACTGCAGATTACTTGGTTAATTTCTCCGAACAATTCTTGACTCGCTTTGAACAGCAAAGAGCCGATGGTATTAATTTGACTTTGTTCTTAACCGCAGTAAAGAGTGAAAATTAATATGGCAGAAAATAATGATTTTTTAGAAGACTTTTATGATACTGACGAATTGAAAAATTCCATATCTAATAGTCTTTCAAGATATTCTCAATCTACTAGGATTTGTCAATATGTCCCAACGGAACATAAGCCAAGTTATAGTGAAATGGTTGATGAAACCAAGTATAGACAGCTTATGGATGATATTGAAAAGTCCAATGTACCTGACGATGTAAAATACTTTTTACGAATGGCAGCTACTAGACACTTGAAATTCACTTATAGCAAGATTGCCGATTATTATGCCAATTCAAGTCCAGAAGTACAAAAACTTATGGAAGACAGTGTTCTTGTAATGATTGATTACGATGATGCTGTAGAAAAAGGCTATATAAATATGAGTAAAAAGATAGATGAAGTTGCTAGACTTGATATTTTGAATAAAATCAAAATGAAAGAAAGCAACAAATAAAAGTTTAACCTTAAAAATAAAATAAATTCCTATCTTTATTGGATAGGAATTTTTATATTTGGAACAACAGGAGATTTTATTATGGTATTCGTTTTAGGTATTCTTGCTTTGACAGGTATGGTTGTTTATGCTAGTTATGTTCAAGTCTTTGAAATAGACCGTGAAACTAGAAAGGAAATTGTTGAAGATGTTAAGTCCGATAATTGATAATTGGGAAAAGTACGAAGAACTTAATGCTAAGTTGGCAAAAGTTCTGGAAGAACAAGAAAAGCACCCTACCGTTAGTGGTTACGATGCTATTTGTGGTATGTGCAAAGAACTTGAAACTTTGAACAAGATTCACAAAAAGAAAATTGAACTAATGGAAGACTTTGAAGATGAAAGCGAGGATGCTATCATTGAAACTATGTTGTCTGCCTACCAAGATAAACTTGATGAAATAAACAAGGAAGCCAAAAAGAAAATGACTTTTGATTGGTTGGAAGAAGATAAAGATGGTTTCGTGAAAGTATGTAATGATTTTAAAGTTCCAGAAATTCCCGAGTTCAAGCCATACATTCCATAAGTTCTAATTGAAACATTATTTTTACAAACACCTATTGAAAAAGTAGGTGTTTTTGTTATATTGGGTAGAAACTATGACTATAAAAGAAATTGAAAAATACGCAAAATCTGTTGGTTTATGTGGTGATTATGGTGAACCATTCATCGGTAGTTTGTATATGTCTTTTGGTGAACCACACAAATCTACTGTATTGTATTATCCAGGTGAGAAAAGAAACCGAAAGATTTATATTAGCAAAACCCTAATATGGCGAAAATCAAAAAGTGGTCATATTTACTTTGAATCTAATGATTTTCCAAAAGACAATAGAAGTCATATGATGACTGATTATTACCCATCGTATATGCTTTCGGACACAAATGGAATAACCAATGCATTGAATAACCTTGGTATTGCTTATAAAAGATGTTTGATAGAAATTAAAAAGGCCGCTATAAATGAGGACTTTGGAGATGATTAGTGATTTGGATATAAACAACATTATTACAATAGTTGTAGCAAAGTATGAAATAGAATTAGAATCAATTAAGGGTTATAAGGAACTAGACGATGCTTTAAGTTCAAGGTGGAAGTTTGAAAATTTAGAAAAATTGTGTAGAAAATGGATTGAACAAGAAATTAAAATCAATCAAATAAAATTTCTATTACAAATGCCTTGTGATGAAAGTCAGGATTATTTACTTTCGGATTACAACATTGTTTATAGCTTGATTGATAGAATAATAGCAAAGAAATTAAAAACGATTCAAGTAGATATTAAGTTAAAAAGTTTGGAGTCTGATTTTGGTTAAAGCAGTTAAAGAACTATTGGCTAAAGAATTTGAGTTTAGACCAAAAGAAGAATTTTATTTTGTTCAAGATTATATGAAAGTATATAACAACTTTGTTGTATATTTGTTATGTTATAATGGTACGGATTGGAGTAGAAATTACATTAAGATAAACATAGCTGACCCTAAACCATTAGGAATTAATAAATTTGAAAAGAAGTTTAAAAAACATTGGAAACATTACACTTTAAAGCAATTCAAAGAAATGTTGGATTACTTGGAAAAGTGGGACAGAGAATATAAAGTAATGAAAAAATTAAAGGACTTAAATAAGGATTTTGTATGAGATACCTTTATGATTCTTTTGATAATGATGGTTTAGGTGGAAATGATATGTTATCACCAATACCACTGCGTATGCGTAGGCAAGCTCTAGTTAGCGAACAATTTTATAGAAACCAAGGAAGATTTGCTGGTCCATTAGTAGATTATACCGAGTTACAAAGAGGTATGCATTCTTTTTCTTATTCTAGCTATAACTCTTACGATAGAATGTCTATTGATGTGTTATATTATACAGAATACGATAACAAAATAACATTTACCTTTAATGTAGATGGCTTTGATTTCAACCAAAATAATACAATGGTTGGTGATGTACCAGCTGACCTATTCACCAATGCTTATTTGTTTAGATTAGACTTGTATTCTATCAATCAAGTGCGTGATAATATCTATGCAGGTGATGGTAGAATGTTTCATTGTGAATTACCATCTCCAATAAACATAAAATATGCCCCACAATCATACTTTCGTACACACCACGAAATAAAAGATATTGTGTTTATGACCGACCTAATGATGGATGTCTTTTATGGTGATAACAAGTATAAGTTGAATAAAGACAAGATAAACAATGAAGAATATTTAAGAAAAGTAATGACAATTCAAAACAAACTAATAGAAATAGAAGAGGATTTCAAATGATTGTAAACCAAAATATTACTAACGATATAAAATCATCTATTCAAGACGCCCTTGTAGAGGATTATGATAAAGAAAGATTAAACAAGTGGAAAAAGGTGATAAAATACGCACCTAGCAAGAAACGGAAACAAGGATTATATATCTAAGTTTGTTGATAGTCTTTATGACAAATACGAACCAGACTTTCTAAATTGTATAGACAAATCACTTAGTCCATTCTACAGAAATGGTTTCAAAGTTAGTTACAATTCCAATAGGGGATTAGAACCATATTCTGTTTGTAATTTATTCTCGGTTACATATACCATTGTAGCAAGCGAAAATGAAAAGACTAATACTGTAAAGATGTATGTCAGATGTATGTGTCAGCTAGATGATAATGGTAATGTAGGATGTAATTTTCGCATTGAATACCCAAAGCGAATTTACCACAAGCGTTCCTTCCGTTGGGCAGATGGTCAACCAATGAACAAGAAATTGTTCATAAATCGTGGGTTTAGTGGTTACTGCGATGTTTATACTTTTAATGAAACTTTGAATAAATGGGAAACTACCCGTGGTGATGAAATTCTTACATACATCAAGAAAAGTGTAGTCAAGACTGAACAAGCCAATGAACTTAACTTGAAGAATCTTTCAATTTCTAATAACATTTATTCAATCCAAAAGGATTCAGTCATTTCAATGGTTGAAGAAATAAATGAAAAAATGCCTACAAACTTGAAACTTAAACTTATTGATGATTCCATTGAAGATTTACACGATACCTTGAAATATCAAATCATTGGTACTAATAATCCAAAGCAAAACCACGCATATTTCTATATTGATAAGTGCGGTGATGATATAATTGAAGATGATAACAACCCTATACCATTGTATTCTTACGAATATAATAATTATAGTGGATATTATAGCAACCGATACACATTAACTTTAACTTTCAACAAAGATAAGAAACTTTGGAATTTTTCTATTGATACACCCCTTGAAAATTATTTGCTAGAATCTATATTTGAATTGAAGCCTGAAGGTGACTTGAATACACTTGATACACTTAGGGATAGTTTGATACTTTTCTTCAAGAGAGATAACATTCTGTACCAAAGAATTAAAAAGGATATAGAAGATATAAAAAATGTCAAGAAGTTTTAAAAAACCAGTTAGCAATGCAAGATTTATACGCAATTCAAATTGTTGTATAAATCACGGTGCTATGCCAAAATGGCGTATAGCTGGTCATAAATGGCAAAGAAGATATAATAAAAGATTCTTGCGATTGTATGAAAAAACATTTGATGAAAATTACCTTGACAAAGAAATTGTAAACTTAAAGAAACATTACTATGGTGATATATGGATGTCACCCTGTGACGGACACCATAAGTGGTATTTCAAAGATTACTTTGGGTATATAAAATGACTTTTGATGAACTAAAATACATTTGCGAACAACACGGGCTAACCTTGTATTACCGATACTATCAAAATAGTTGGGTAAAACACAAGGTATGCAGTGTTGATTTTCAATATGATAAGTTTACCGTATTTGCATATTTGATTGACAACAATCGTATTCAATGTATTCCTTTTTCACCCGGATATGTTGAAGAATGGAATAGAAAAGTTTACTTGAATAAAAATTTTAAGAAGGAACTATTTGAAAAGCATTTAAAAGATTTTATCTTTGCTTATAAAAAGTATAAGATACAAGATAAAATTGATAGTTTAGAGGCTGATTTTGAGTGATATTAAGATTTTTAACCAAGATTGTTTAGAATATATGAAAACAATCAAGGATAAGTCGGTTGATTTGATTGTAACAGACCCACCTTATGACTTGCATGTCGGTATTGCAGGTGGTTCGTGTGCTAGTCACATGGGCAGAACCGATAGATTCAAGAATGAAAATGTAGCTGGCATTAAAGATTTTGGTTCGGGTTACGATATTAAGACTTTTGGTAAGGAATTTGTAAGAATTATGAAAGATATAAACATATATCTTTGGTGTAACAAAATGCAGATTCCTGAATATTTCAATTATTATGTCAATGAATTGGGTTGTAAGTTTGAAGTGCTTTGTTGGCACAAGGGTAATTGTATGCCGACCTATCACAACAAATACTTGACAGATACTGAATATTGCCTTTACTTTAGAAATGGAAGTAACCAATTACACCCAAATTCTTATGAGGATGCTCAAACATTTTGGTTTGCACCAATTAACCAAGTTGATAAGAATAAGTATAAGCACCCTACAATCAAACCATTGAATATGATTGAAAAATTGGTAAGGAATAGCTCTAACGAAGGTGATTTGGTATTTGACCCGTTCCTTGGAAGTGGAACTACTGGGGTAGCTTGTAAACACTTGAATCGTAACTTTATCGGAACTGAAATTAGTGAAGAATATTTCAAGATTGCCCAAGATAGATTAAATGAAGATAAACAACATATAGAAGGATTCTTTGAATAATGTTCGGAAATTACGATTACGAGTTTAATCCACAAAAGACAGATGATTTATGTTCTATGCTAAAATATTATTTAGACCGTAGTATGTCACACATAGAAGATTTGGAAAAAGAAGTTAATGCCCTTAGAGAACATAATTATGCATTGGAAGAAAGATTGTATGTTATGGAACAAACAATAAAAGACCTTGATAAGTATTTAAAGGTAGCTCGTAAGGTAAAGGATATATGTAAGGATTTTCCTGACTTAGAAAAGGAAACTAACGATGTACATAAATGATAAATGGGTAGATTTAAAACCGGGTGAACCTGAGCCTGAAGAATTGCCTGAAGAATATTTGCTTAAATGGCAAAATGTTCAAAACAAGATTCAATGCTTTGCTAGTAGTTATGCCTTGAATAATTGCTTTGAAGATATGCACAAAGTATCACAATATGGTGTTTGGATAGCTGAAATGTATTATTTTGACCATTCCAGATATGGTTGCGATATGAAAAGGCAATATTATTTTAATGTCAAAATCATTAAGAAAGATGAAAAAAGACTTTATGACAAGAAATGCTATTCCTTTGCTATGCCATATGCTCGTTACTACTTTGAAATTCCAAATGTAAGATTGTTCAATGAAGAACAAGTTAAGAAATGGCAGATTTGGTGCTTTAAGGAACTAAAGAACACTATTGAAAAGAATAAGAAGATTCGTGATATTTGGCTTAGAAAGAAAAATCTTTTAAAAGATTTTGGTGAAGATAACGAAAAAGAACCTATTTGATAGGTTCTTTTTTATTAAAGGTCATCCTGGATTCTTTCAAAGTATTCTGCCGGATATTCATACTTAGGAGCTTTCTTCAACCAATGTTGTAGGCTTCTAAGTGCGGAAATCAAAGTATATGCGTTCCATTTGATGATTCCAATGTCTTCGGTGAACATTCGCATTGGGTCAATGCCATCTGGTCCAAACACATATAATTGCTCCATAGCTGTCAAGTGATAAAAGTGGAATGTTCCATTGGCAAGCTGAGCAATAGTATCATCAATTTCTTGGAAAGCCCTTTGTTTGTTGTTACAAATTTCTCTTTTTAGCTTTTGTAGTAGCGGACACCAAGATGTTTTGTTCTTTTCGTTTTCAAATTGTGCGTAGTTTTCCATCATTTCATCCATATCCACAAACTTATTTAAGTTTAAGATTAGCCATAGACGAAGTATCTGTGGAATGGTTCTAATTCCGTTGTGCAGTACCAAAATCGTACAATTCCTCTTTTGTAAACTTAGTGTGGAACTTTGCGATTCTACGATTATATAACTCCAGCTTTTCAGCATATGTCTTTTTTGCCATAATTATTTCTCCTATAAAAAACAAGAAATTGGTCAGACAAAATGCTGACCAGCTATTCAATTTTTCATAGATTATTTATAAAAAATGTAAACTTTATTTTACTAAATCGTAATTGACAAAATGGATTGATTTTGTTATTTTGGGCATTAATTGGAGGTTTGTATATGTACACAAATGGTTTTAAAGCATTGGAAGATGAAATTAGGGCAGCAATACAGGCAAAAGGTATTGTTAAGAACATTGTTTTGCACATTCATAATAAGTCTGATGGTTATTATAGCAATTCTATTACCGTTTTATCCGACCAAAAGGCTGACCAGTATAAGTCTATTGGAATACAAAAGTGGATTAATGTTCCATTTAAGAAAGATGAACACAATACCTGTATATATTCTAGCGAAACACTAGGATATGACCTTTTTGATGGTATAATGGTTTGGTTTGATATGGAAAACCTTTATTACATTACTGGCCTAAAGTTAGCCAATTCGCC
>Ga0247611_10002004_pt1 | contig 34622 bp, 44 predicted proteins | sample 177DNAGHGhighgp2_FD_192422 | JGI IMG/M metagenome (GOLD analysis project Ga0247611, IMG submission 192422) | Sheep rumen microbial communities from Palmerston North, Manawatu-Wanganui, New Zealand - 1770 DNA GHGhigh gp2 | ecosystem: Host-associated > Mammals > Digestive system > Stomach > Rumen... | reverse complement strand
CAGACATATTTGAATATGTAGTATTACTATCTAATCCATGTCCTATAAATTGCCAATAAGTTCAGTCAAATACAAAGCTAGTTACTATGTTAGCAGGTCGTACTATACTGTCTGTACTTGTAGTAATAGCTGCATTGTTATACCTCATTGGGTATGCTGTGAAGTTGTTTACTTTTAGTGTAGAATTAGCTACTGTACTTGTAGTAGATGGTAGGATGTGAACTACTTGTCATTCGTGTAATTCCTTTATTCATGGTATACTTACTTCTTTCTGAACTGTTGCAGCTGCAGTAGTAGATTTACCAAAGTTATTAAGAGTACTTATTGTATTGCTTGTTATGTCTATTCATGTTCCTGCTGTTAAGTTATTTTGTTTAGTAGCTAGCAAAGTATCTACTTGGCTACTTGTATAATATGGGCTTAAATCTACAGTTGTTTCTCAGATTTTTGTCCATGTATTACTATAGTAGATCCACTCTTCATATTTATCTGCTCATGTTCCTATTGGTCATTTAAGATAGATTACATTAGTTTTAATATCTTGTGTTGGTAAAGTAGCAACAACTACAAATCATCAAAAATTTGCCAGAAGAGCATCTATCTCACTTTTATTATAAAGTTCAGTCTTTAGATAGTAATTTGTTAGATTATTTACTGCATTAGTAATAAATCCACTATCATTATTTAAGTCTGAAGTCTTTGTAGGTATTGTTGGCATAACCCCTCAGTCTTTTATTTTCTTTCATGTAGCTCAGTCAAATACTGCTAAGTGTCAATCTGTACTAGAAGCTGGTCAAACAACATCTCAAGTTCAAGTTCAACTATCTCCTTTAGGTATTCAGAAGTTAAGAATAGCATCTTGGCTAGTTCATACATTCTCTACAGTAGCACTACTTCATGCAGGTAGTGTAGTTGTAGTTCAGACTGTAATAGTTGCTGCTGTACCATCTTCTCAATCTTCTCAATCTTTTCATGGTGCCCCTGTTGCTCATTCAGGTATTCCAAAGTTCAAAACTGCCGCACTTGTAGTTCAAGAGTTAGTTACTGTAGCAGAGCTTCAAGCAGGTAGAGTTGAGACACTACCTACTGTTATTGTAGCAGACTCTCCGTCTTCTCAATCTTTTCAAGGAGTTCATGGTGTTCACGGAGTTCAAGGGTCACCTTTTTCTCATTTTAAGTTAGAGTATTGTGCCTTCTTAATCTTGTTTCAATCTTCACTATCAGAAAATAAGATATAGTCATCTTGTGCTATAGTAGTCTTTTCTTCAAAGTCTATAGGAAATATTTGTGCCATATTCGTATGTATAAAAAACTAAATAGATGGTCTTGTTTTCCAAAAAGTAGCAGGTATTAGCTTTCAACTATCTGCTAAAATATATATTATTTCATTATCTTCATCCGCCACCTCTGTATATGCATCCTCCAATGGAGTCATGTATGTTATAGGTCTAACTCTTCCATCCCAATCGGTCTGTGGCTTTAACCTTCCATCCCAAGATGTTATAGGTTTAACTCTTTCTTCCCAAGTAGTAGGCATATAAAGTTAGTTTGTATATAAATCTATGGTATTATATTCACTAAATTTCAAAAGCAACTAAAAAATAAAGTTGCAACTGAAAATTTTTGACTAAACTATAGGTGGTCAATATTTATATCATAAACAACAAAACTATGCAGACTACCTTGTTTATATTGCTCTGAACATCTATGGTTATCACGAGCATTGTTAATTTTGCTAAACCTGCATATGAGCAATTCGTAGGGAAGTTCGCTACAACAATCAATATTGCCATCAGCTTTCTCTTAGGTATTGCTTGAGCTTTCGCAGTTAAGCCATACTTAGATATTGAGATTGCAAGTGGAGCATTAGTTCTACTTTGATTAGCCATATGAACATGAGCAAATATATTCTATGACATATGGAAGTTAGTTCAGAATCTTGGGAGTAGGAAAGAAGATGCTATTTTAGTTGAATTACCTGATGAAGAAGATGGAGGAGCTAATTAACTATATCTTCAACCCACAAACTTTAGTCAGCATTGTAATCTTTGTATTCTGACTTGGTATGACACGAGCAAATCTGAATGCAAAACTTAGAGAGATAGAGAAAAGAGTAGATAAGATAGAAGACTTAGATTTAGATAGCAGACTCACAGAGATACAGACTAACCTTAAGCGAATAATGGAGAAGTTAAAAGATAAATAGTTTATTCCTTATGAATAAACCGATGCGAGAATACAAAATATTCAAAACAGATTTATGATTTGGTATATACAAAAAAAGAGAAATAGAAGGCAGAATCTCTTTATGGTTTTTAGGCTGAGATGGAAAGCGAGTATTAAGGAAAGACTTTTCTAAGACATTCTATCATAGAGAAGATGCTATGGCTGCTTTAGTGATTATGAAAACGAAAGATGGGAAAGAGGCTGATTAAGTTGTTGGTAATATTATTGGCAATTTGATGCAGCTTTTTACTTATATTGGAAGTATGATAGACCGATTATACTATAGGGTACAAGATTTAATTCAGCTGTGGAGAAATATTAAAACAAGGTGGAAGCTTTTAACTTATAGAGATAAATACAAGGATGTGAAAGAACAAGGAAAGAAAAGAGATACCAATGAGTAAGCATCACCTCCTTCCACAAAGCCAATGATGAGCTAACATACCGAGAAATATAGAGCTTATAAGAGATGTACAGCACAGAGCGATACATACTCTATTTGAGAATAAAATGATAGCAGAGCAACTATTAACTACTGTAGATATTTCTTCTAAAGCATTAAGAGAAGATGTGAAGCAATGGTTAATAGATACTCTGACATCTAAAGATATCTATGACCCATATGAGTGGTATGATGAGAGAGTAATAAAATAAACAAAAAATCTTTTAGCTTTTACTGATTGGGTGTGATGTGAAAACTAAATGAAGACATGATAGGTAGAATACAGAGCTACCCCAAAGACAAAAACAATACAGAAATCTGAAATGAACTCTGACTTAACAGGAAAACTGTTAGGAAATACAGACAGATGCAAGAGAAAACATCAGCAGAAGCAAAAGATGTTTTATCTTGAAAGGAGGAACAAATGTGGCTAACAAAAAAACTGCAACAGGAAGAGAAGCCCCCTAAACTCTCAAAGGAAGATGAGAAGAAGCTCAGCCTTTTAGAACACTATTCTCCTAAAGACATCCAAGAGCTACTGAACTATGTAGCTATGAATACTAAGAAGGAGATAGATAAGACAATATGAGAGCCATGACATCTGAAGTTCTGACTTGTTTCAGATACTCACTTTGGAAGCAAAATGGCTGCAAGAGAAGAATTATGAGAATTCTACGATATCGCCAAGAGTAAGGGTGTTGAGTGTTTCGTTCATGCTTGAGACATAGTTGATGGTAACGATGTTTATCAATGACAACAATTTGAACAAGATAGGGTATGATTTGAGGAGCAGTTGGCTGACATTAAAGATAATTACCCCCATGTATGACTCCCAACTTATTTCATTTGATGAAATCATGATGAAAAATTCCTTAAACAAAACTGAATCAATATATGCAAGGCAATCGAAACTGTGAGGCAAGATTTGATAAACCTCTGATTCTACGATGCTAAACTTAAATTAAATTGAATTACAATTCAACTCCACCATTGATGAGGTAGTATATGATATAGTAGAGACTATAAGCTGAATAGGATGTTAGATTGACTACCAACACAAGATCAACCTGATATCTTTGCTTTAGGTCACTTCCACAATTCGCTCTATTCACTCCATCGCTGAATTCATGGTTTCCTTCCTTGAGCTCGATTGAAAGAAAATCTGTTAGCCAAGAGGTTTAATCTATGAAATGAAATTGGTGGTCGAATAATTGAGATAGAAAAAGATGAAAATGGGAAGAGCTTTCTGAATATGGAATTCCTTAAATTCTAACAAAAAGTCTTGTTAAATAAAAATTCAGGAATATAATTATATGTGGTCGATTAGCTATCGTAATTGGAGTATGTATGTTATGGATGCATACTCCTCCCACTTAAAAAGTTTTATACCATAACTATAATAACTATGAAAGCACATGAAATTAACAAATGAGACAAATTTGGGAAACGGACATACTTGGGAGAGTATGAATATTATCAAGGCAAATACAAAAAGCTAAAATGCCAATGTGAATGTGGTAATGTCAGTTACATAACTCCCTCGATGTTAATTAGATGAAAAAATAAAAGTTGTTATAGATGCTCTATAGTAACACATAGAACTGACTCTCCAAGAATGTATTGCATACGAGACAAAATGAAAGAAAGATGCAGAAACCCCAAACATCCTGCATATCACAACTATTGAGAAAGGGGAATAAAAATTCTATGGAACACATTTAATGAATTCTATGAAGATATGCACGATAGTTATGAAGCTCATGTAAGAGAGTTCTGAGAGAAAAACACTACAATAGATAGAATAGATGTAAATGGGAATTATTGTAAAGAAAACTGCAAATGGTCAACAAGATTAGAGCAGAATAACAACCAAAGAAGAACACATCATATACAATATAACTGAAAGTCTTATAATTCTCTATCAGAATTGTGTAGAGATGTCAATGCTAAGTATCAATTAGTAAGAGATAGGATGAGACTTTGATGGTCTTTAGAAGAAGCTTTAACTAAGAAACAAAAAGATGGAGAGATTTGAAGAATCAAGTGAGAAAGACAAATGTGATAAAGGAATAGCATGGATGAAGAGCTGTAGAGAATGTCTATTCCAAGTATTATGTAAATTTAACCCTTATTATCAAAAAAAGAATGACAACAGACCAAAGTAAAAGAACACCTTGTGAGGTTTATACAAGAGTTATGGGTTATTTAAGACCTGTAAGCAACTATAACATAGGTAAGAAATCAGAATTCTATAGTAGAAAGTATTTTGATGAGAATAAGATAGATAATTCTGACTTTTTAAGGAAGTTTTTACCATCTAATCAAAAATAATGGCAGATTTAGAGAATGGATGCTTGTGAGTAGGAGAGAAAGTTACTGATTACTTACTTAGTGAATGAATTGCAAGTAACTTACCAACTCTATATGAACAAGATACCATCAGATTTGAGTATAATCAGTTCAATCAGAAGTGGAGTCAAAAAAGCTGCACTATATTTTCTGCTGTTTGAGCTATTTCAGATTTATTCAACTATGAGTTTGATCTCAAAGAGATAAAGGAGATAGATAGTCTGAGTTATACACAAGGTAGAATGCCTAATACTTGATGGTATGTGCAATCTGCAGTTAAGCTTGTAGCAGATTATTGGAATGAGCATCATTCAGACTTATGAAAAGTTGCTTATTATAGAGTAGATATGAGTGATGAGGAGAGTATTAAAGCATTGATAGAGAAAAACTACAACATATGTACATGATTCTATGGTAATTCTGCTTATACTAAAGATTATGCTACAGATGCAGTATTAAATGGAACAGAATTCTGAGCTACAACATATGGTCATGCTATCAATGTGATAAGCTATAACTGAAAGAGATGTGTAAAAGATAACTATAAAGGAAGAACAACATATGACCAAACTAAACCATGTAATATTTATGAGTTAGAGCATTGCACAGGAGAGATAAGTTGATGGCATTCCTTCTGATATGTGTATACTAAGGTAGCTGAAGATGCTTTAGAGGAGGTAAAGAGATTAAATGAGTTTAGAACAAATCTACTAAATGCAATAGAAGTTAACTCCCAAATGTGGCACCAAACGAATGACTCCAACTATCAGAGTATTCTACACTATGTTAATGATAAAAATCGCAAAAAGCTACAAGATATAGAAAAAGAACTTGCAAAGTATGTTTAAACCGAGTATAATTATATTGGTTGATTAGCTATCGTAATTGGAGCATATATGTTATGGATGTATGCTCCTCCCAATGAATTTGTTTTATACCATAACTATAATAACTATGTGACCTAAAGTAGATTTAACAGGAAAATCTTTTTATTGGCTTACTGTGATTTGAATATCTAATGAGAAAAAATGAAAAAATTATGTCCGAAGGTGTAAATGTAAATGTTGAAAAGAAGTATTAAGAACAACAAGCCACTTAAACGAGGATGTAAGACATTCTTGTTGATGTCGCTGATGGGTTAATCACCACCAAGCTTGAACTCATTTTCATAGGAAATATACAGAAGCAAGAAAGAGATGTAATAACCCCAATGTTGACAGCTATAAGTATTATTGAGGCAGATGAATAAAATTTCAACGAGATAATTTCAAGGAATTTAAAAATGATATGTATGAGAGCTACTTAGAACACATAAAGAAATATTGAGAGAAACAGACATCTTTAGATAGAATAGATAGTAACTGAAACTATTGCAAAGAAAATTGCAGGTGGGTTACTCGAGAAGAACAAAGTTTGAATAGATCAAATGTATCTCCCATAGAATATAAATGAAAGAAAATGTCTCATGCAGCTTTTGCAAGAGAGTTAGGTATAGGAAGACATCAACTTTCTTATCAACTTAATAAATGATTATCTATCGAACAAATAATATTCAAATTTGCACAGAAACCCCTATTATAACCATTGCTAAAAATTAAATAAGCTATACTTACCAAACAGAGTGGAACAACTCTCCACACAGAAAGAAAAAAGTCTGATTTTACTCAGGCTTTTTCTTATTTTTATCGATTCCCATAACCCAATCGCTTAATGCTTGAGTTATTCAATTATCATCCTTTAGAAATAAAGTCTTATCTAAGATAATTGTTACTATCCATAATGGGAATAGTATCAATCATAGAATGCTTCTAATTATTTTGATAGTCTTTTTAGATTTTTCTGATCTCTCTTTCTTTGTTTTCTTTTCTCTTTCATAAGAATCATCTCGCATATTCATAACTCGGATTACAGCAGCTGCTATCATTCATAATATGAGAGGGTATATCATACAAAAAAGGATAAGTAATAAACAAATGTAAGTTTACTTATCCTTTTTTACTTTGCAAGACTTTTATAAACTCCTATTGTCTATCTCAGCATTAGCTCATCTTGTCCATGAATTACCATTAGCATCTGATACTATTGTAGAATATCCTCATGCAACTGTATCTCAATTATATGGTAGTCTTGGAGTATCGTAGATTTCTTTTGCATCCTTAAGCCATTTCTGAAAGTCTTGTTCATTCTGTACCTTCTGTAGCTCTTCTATCATAGCTCTTCTTATAGCATTTTGCTGTTTTATTTGTTCTATATTAGGATTTATCTCATCCATCTTCTCATGTCATCACAAATAATTCAACACATCTACTATTTTATTTTGGAATCGAGAAGATGTGAATATCTTCTTACCAACTACTCCTAAAATACCATCTTTACTAATACCTCATCAAGCCATTACTATCCAATCACTCAGACTTATAGGATTATTTCATTTTACTCAGCTTTCCCATGAGATAGTGTTATCTACAAGATATTTAGCTCCTTGTGTTTCCTTATTTAACTGCTTTAAATTATCTAATCATGCTTCTTCTGCTGTTTTAAATTGCCATTCTCTTAATGCAGTATCTCTATTAGTTGCCAAGTCTAACTTCTTTGAGTTGTTATCCTTATAATATCCCATCTTCTGCTTTCTTTCATAGTATCTTTTAACTTCATTTATCTCAGACATAGTTAATCATCCCTCGTTATTCTTTTGCTGTAGCTCTAATAACCTTGAAAGCTGTGGGTCTTCTGTATCTCTTGCATAATCTACAATTCCTTCTAACTTTTTATCTCAATTTATAATTTTATCAACTTCTTCTGATTTGAATGTTCCCTCTATAGTATCCATAGCATCATCTACTTTTTTCTTGCTCCTCTCGAAATAATCAACTTTGTCTTCATTTGTTCTTATATCTCTATCATTTTGCCATTTTCATTGATCTTCTTTCATCATTTCCTTAAATTTCTCTTGTTGTTTCTTTGTCATTCTGTTGTCGTTCTGAATTATGTTTTCAGCTGTAGTAACAGCCTTCTTTTTCAGATTATCCCTTACATTTTTAGTATCCTCCCACAATTTAGAAGTAGAACTTGTGTCTTGCATCCATGTATTAAAGGTATTTAATATTTTATTATCTTTAGATATATTATCCATCCATCAATACAAACCACTTACATCTACAGATTTTGGATTTTCCTTGCTTCAATACATAAGTTTACCTCAATTTAATCAAACATCTACAGTTGCATCTACTGCACTTCATATTGAATTAGTTGGTCATCATAATCTATCAGGCACATAGTTACCTATCAAACCATTCTGAGCTATATCTTTACTACCAAATGCCTTTCATCCAAGTTTTGTAGCACTATTGAATGTATCTACAACAGCCAATAAATCATCTGCAGTACCAACAGGGTCATAGTTCATTAAATCTGCTATTGCATCCCAACTTCAATATCTATCCTTTAGTACCTGTCTTCATTCTTTAGTACCAACTAACTTAATCAATCATTTATAAGTATCCATTGGGTTAGTCTTTCATCTTAGTGTAGCTGTTAATGTTCTAACTGCACTTTCAGGCAGATTAGCAAAGAACTTTACTACATTTGGAGAGTTTATCCCATTTAATGTATCATCTGCTCCAATTAAACTTTCTCCTAATGTAGCCTCTTGTTGCACAACTCGTTTTCTAAATGCTTCCTCATCTCAACCATATTCTTGAGTTCCCTTAATCCAATCAGTAAGCCCATCTCGTAGTTGTTCTACTAAAGTATCTCATTCTACCATCTGAGTTCTAATATCTCTATTAGCCACCATTTTGTTGTAAATCTTTCTATATTCTTCTATGTCTTTATCTGATAGATTATTTACTCTATTTTGAAGATTATTTACTGCTTTTTCTCATGTAACAGTTATTTTATCTGCTAATACATTAGCACTATTATCTAATGCCTCTGTAGCATATCAGATAGGATTAACAAGCTCTTTCCAATTTGGTAATATGCTTGTTCTTCATAGTTGTTGATTTACTACTCAGAATCTACCTCATGTAGCTTTTGATGCTCACATATCTAATCTATCTTGAGCTGTCTCTAATCATGCAGCTCTATATAAATCCATGTTTCATTTTCACAAATAAGCATCAGCCAACTCAGCTCCATCAGGTAAAGCCGAAACAAAATCTGTAAACAATTCAACATCATTTGCATCAGCCTTCAAGTTATACTGCCTTTTTAGATCTTGAGAGAACTTAGTCAATCTCCATTCAGCATTAGACACTCCATTATTTATATTTGCATTTTGATAAGCCACCTGATTTAGTTCTGCATCCCTTTCATCTAACTTTTGATTGTTCAGCATAGTTTTTACATTATTCTTATAGTATTTATCCATTTCTTCTTCATTGTCCTGTCCCTGTTGTCTTAGAAAGTTGTAGCTTTTTTCATTCAATCATGGATATCTTGGATTGTAGGTGTTCGTTCATTTATCACCCATGAAGCCTGTTAAATAATTATTAACCATTTGTTATATATATAAGATGTAAAGATTATTTACTTATTAGAAATATTTAGCTACCACTTTAGCCACAGCTAATCTATTAACTCAATTTTCATCATATCATGAATCCTTAGAACTGACAAATGAATCAACCATTGTATCAGATATCATGCTTGAGTTTAATGGAATAAAATCAGTTCTACCAATTCATCAATTTAAGAATCGTTGTGATACAGTAGAATTCACATTGTTTAATATCTTATTCATGCTATATTCAGAACTCTCTCAGATAGAAGGGAAGAAGAATTCATAAGCACTCTCTCGCTCTTCTGCATTGATGGCAGCTCAAGACTCTTTCCTTAACTTTATCTCACATAGTCTCTGTAATTGGTTTAATGCCATTCTCTGAGGCTCTGTTAAACTCTGATTATACATATAAGTGAATACATCACTTTTAACATTACTCTTATTCCTCTTTTTGTAGGCATCTTTTATTATTTCTTGTAAATCACTATCCTTAGTTAATTCTTGTAACGATCCATCATTAAGCATACTATATGCCTGAGAATAGAAATTAAATGCCTCATTTAATGAGCTTGATTTACTGTCAGTAGAAGCATTAGCTAATGCTGATTCGTAAGCATCTGCCATTGGATTGTTAAATGGTGCATAAAGAGCTTCATTAGCAGTAACTTTATTGTTGGCTTTATCTTGTTGATAAGCTTTAACTTCTGCTCTAAAAACATTCCATCCTCATTTGTTCTCTATATATTTTTCTGATGGTGAAGTTCCTTTTAGATATTTATCATATACTCCAATATCTTCTGTAGAATATCATGGGTTAGAATTCATAGCATTCTGTCGCTCACTCGTTGGAACAGGCTCGGGATTTACCTTTGTAAAACTACCTGCTTGCTTCGTAGCATCGTAAGACCCTCTCACAATACTTAGATTGTATGTAGATTCTCCCCAACATTCTTTACCTGCTTGTCCATTTGTATCAAATACTGTTATAGTTCAGCTATCTAAGTCTATACCTTTTATTACTCATACATGACCTGCAGAAGTTCAATCGCTAAGTTTTGCTCAAGTATCTAATACAACAAAGTCTCATTTTTTAAGCCTGCTATAATCATTACTTGCATTTACTCCGAATTTATTATCACATACCTTTATCTTATCTGCTAAGCTATTTCAGAATACCTTACTACCTCATGCTCAACTTAAAATATCATTAGCTCATGCTCCACATTGTCCTCATCGAGATCAAAGCTGTACTGCATTTTCCAAATTGGCTACATAAGTATCCCAATCATTACCTGATACAGCCCAAACATCTGAAAAGTTTTTAATCTGTTGTGGTCTATCGCTACTACTAATACTATTAGGGTCTGTATTCAATAACCTGTATCATGTGTAGTTACCATTAGCATCATAAGTTATTACTGCTGATTGTCAGTTTATAGTTCCCAAACTCTGTTTTCAACCATATGTAGCATTATACATAAGTTTATATTCAGGTTTACTTTGCATTTGTTTATTCAATGTAGTCAATTCTGCTCCTAAACTACTTCCATTCTTTATAGCAGTTTGAATATCTTGAGCTATTTGCACACTACTTCTTGTTGTTGATATACCTGCATAGTTTTGTAATAAACTATCAACACTATTCTGTATTGCCTTTAATTGAACTGCAGGGTCTTTACTATTTATATTTCCATCTTGATATTCCTGTTGCTTTAGCCAAAACTCCCATTGTCTTTCCTGCTGCTGTTGTGGAGTCTCAAAGCTCATTAAGTCCATAGCAAATCAGAGTTCATTCATCTGCTGTTGTCTTGCCTGTTGATTTAGCTGATATTCTTGTAATCACATTTGAAACTCATTCTGATATTGTTGCATTCTGTTATTATACTGTGTAGCATATTTGTTATATTCAGAATTAGCAGTTCTTAACTGTAGTTGTAAATCGTATGTTCTATCTGCAATTATAGCTGAAATCTTAGCTCTACTCGCTCATGTTCATTCATATTCTTTTTCTACAGCTTTTTGCATAGAAGCAATATCATCTTGAAGATTTTCTATCTGTTCTTGAACTTCTGTGCATTGGTCTGATAGTCATTTCATTTCAGGAGACTCCATCTTCTCCTCATACTCTCTAAAGAATTGAGAAGCTCAGTTATCAGTATCTCCACTCATCCATTGCATGAACATTTGTTGAGCAGCTTGATAAGCCATCTCTTGTATAGAGTTTCATGTGAAGTCCATTCACTTATCATCATCATATGCTGCAACTATGTTTCATTTGTTAATCTGACTCATCAATTCAGCATATTTGTTAGGGTCAGAAACTCTTAAATTCTGAAGCTGTGCATCTGATAAGTCTCAGTTCTTATATTGTGTATATAAATCTGTGGTAGGAGTAGATGATAATGTTAGTCAATCTTGATATCACTTATACCATTGATCTAATGTATTTTTCTGTACTTCATCTCTTGCATCATATGAGAAGTTTCTCTTGAAGCTTTCATAATCAGTAAAATATTCAGGGTTACTCTTTTTATAGTCATTCAGATTTTTAACTATTTGGTCTTGAGCATCTTGAGATGTCTGATTGTAGTAATCTTGGCTTAGTGGTTTCAAAGCTCACTCTTGTTTAACCTCAGGAGTCTCTGTTACTGTTTCAGTTTTAGTCTCTTCTTTTGCTACAGAAGGAGTTTCAGAAGAAGTCTGATTATTTCTTCAGAATTCACTTGCACCTGTAGCCATATTCCTATCTGTTGCTGTTGCATATCAATCAGCAGGTCAAGAGTTATTGGAAGATGTTCCTCCCATAGAGTTTAACTGATTCATGAAGTCATTATACTTTGCATCATCATAATTGGCTTCTATTTGAGCTTTTGCTCTACTTGCCTTTCATGCATCCCCTCAGTAAAGGGTATCTTTCATCTTTACATAAGTTGCATCATCTACTGTTACCATGTTGTTATAAGTTTATGAATTAAAGTTTTATAAGTCTAAGTCCAAAGGTATCTGTTGTTGTTACACTATTAGCCTTTAGAGCTAATGTTACCACATCCTTTTTACCTAAGTTTAGAATAGCAGGAGTGATAAGACGATAAGAGTAATTTATTGTCATAGAGAATCTACTTTCACCATTTACCCATATTTGTATTGTATAATAATAGCTTGTTGTATCTCCCACCTGTCATGGTGTTATCTCAGCTAAGTAAGCTCATGCTAATGGTATTATAATATCTCCACCATTTATCTTATATTCAACATTCCCCTCGTTAGAATTTACTGTCCATGATGTAGGGGTATATCGCTTGGTATTTCAAACAAACATTGAATTAGTATTTCCAAACCATCAGTTAGAGAACTTATCTCTTACCTGCATTTTGTCACTAACTCTTCTCTGTTGATATCAAATTCACTCAATCTCATTGAGTTCTGCTCTATAATCTAATGTTGTTTGTACTTCTTGTGCCATCGTTTCTTATATTATAAAACTACATCAGTAATATCTGATACCATGCTTATCTCATATATCTCAGGAGTTAGCTTGTTATCTATTGAATTTAACTCTACTACAAACTGTATCTTATGCCAATATGGTATGTAGTTAGCTACAAAATTCTTACCAAATATCAAATCTGCACCATAACCTTGTTCTGCACTTTCTATTTTCTTTACTAATACCATATTATCGTATCATGTAGTAGTTATTGTAGCATCTCCATCTCCACTTATCTTAGTTAGAGAAGAATTGGCAGTATTATAACTACCCAAGTTTTGTATTGTTCTAAATGTTATTATGTTATTAGTCTTATCTACATCTATAATCTCAGCCTTAGTCTGATTTGCTACTGTATATTGGTCTCAAACTTTAGGTCGAGTTGAGATTCAACTTACCCAAAATCTTCGGAAGTAGTCATCATCAACTATTGCATAAACCTTGATATTTCCATCTTCTGAAGCCACATTCTTATATCAGATTTTTAGTTTCTCTAAAGCCTTTCTTGTGCTTAGTTTGTCCCAATAAATACTCTCACTTACTATATATCATGTGGGTGTATATCTCTGTTCGTTTATCTCTCCATAGTAGTTAACTCCATCTAATGTGTAGCACATACTAAAATATACTCCATTTTGACCAAGTATTATATTAGTAGAGCCAAATGGGTATCTAATAGGTCTACTCCATACTGTTCTCATTCAAGGAATCTCGTTTCCATACTTATAAATACCATCACATCATGGAATAAACAAACTATCTAAGAACATAGTCATTGACTTACTTGATGATACATCATTGAAATCAAACTTCTTCTTGGCATTATATGGCTCTTGGTTAATGTCATCTCATGAACTTGGAAAGTATATCTTGTTAGCTAATAAGCTTCTTTGATATCAGCTTACTGCATAAAGCCTATACTGATATCACTCAATACTTCCTGTAGTAGCTCATGATGTAGCTAATACATAACATACAGTTTCAGTATTTGTTACTGCTTTTACTAATAGTCATTTCCACTCAATAGCTTCTGTAGCAACAGCATCCACTCCATTCCAATAGTATTGCCTTGAGTTATAACCATCTGTAGTCCATATGATTAAGTTTCAAGCCTGCTGTGTAATATCAACTATTGTTTCATTCTCATCAACTATACTTTTTGTTGTAACTCATCGGTCTTGTAAGCTCACAATATCTAATTTATTTCAACTACCTATATATAAATCTCCTCACCATATAATTGCAGGGTGACTATCATAAGTTGTAATTGAAGCTCTTCATACAGTTATTTTACTTGTATCATATTCGTGTGCATTTACTATTTCTATTGTTCCATCAAATGTTGAGCTTGGAGTTATTGTTACTGTTATTGTTCCACTTCATATTAAATCTGATGCTACAAACCATCAATTTGCTCTTGCAGCAGTTGTGTTACCTCAAGTATCTATCACTACATTTCAAGTAGTTCTACCTCTAATTTTCATTGCTAACCTTACTCTTCCTGCTCCACTTGATGTGAATGTAGTTGTTAATGTTCAAGTATTTCATGGTGTATGTTCTGCTCAATTAGAAGTTATAGTCCATCATGTCCCTACTGTTCGGTCAGAAGCACCATTTTCAAATTTTGGTTGGCTTAATAATTCAGCTCAAGGGTTAAAAAGATTATCTCGGTCAACTGTGTCTATATAGCTTTTTCTTATAATTATTGCTGTTGTTCAATATGTTAATCAGTTAATCCATTCTGTAGTTATGTTAGACATTTGAGCATATAATGCTCATCCACCACTCGAATCTCATTCTCCCCCAAGTGAGCCATTATAAGTTTCACTTGTTTCTAATCTTCTATCTTTTGTAAAGATTGTCATTCAATAATATCATGCAGGAGAAATGGCTACTGGGTAACCATCTGTTCTATAGTTTAGAACTGAACTATCTAATCTGTGTCAGAGTTTAAATCATTTAGTATTATATCAAGTCTGTATTCATTCAGCAAAATAATAGCTACCTCAAGCAAATTCATCTGCCGAGATACCTTTTGTCCAATCTTGTAATGTTATGTCTTCTCTTTTAATATCTACCATTGTATATTATTCTAAGAATCATAAATAAGCATCTTCTACATGATATGCACTCTCATTCTCAAAGCATCATTCAGTTTGTATCTGCTGTATTCATTGTTGATAATATCATTCCCATAATTGTTGTTTGTCATAAACTTGTTTAGCTCAAAAGACAAGAGAATTCAGACCTTTAATCATGATGTTATGATATTCAGGAGGAAGCTTTATCTCATCAGAATCGCTTGTTAACTCCAAGTCTAAAGGTATGTATTTTCACTCCATGTATAGCTTTCATGCTTTCTTTGGAAGAGGTATTAAGAAAATGCTACCATCTCTGAGTATTCAGTATGGTTTCTCATGCCATTTAGGGTTTGTTACATCTTCTTCACTACTATACACAGAAGAGTCATACAAAGGTATCTTCTTACCATCTAAGAAAGCTGTTAATACAAGCTTTAGTCATGTGCTATCTTCACTTGGTTTAGGTAAAATATACTCAGATTGTCATTCTACTACATCTGTAGTAAAACTATTCCATGCATATTTCCTTGAGTTTACAGATAGCCTTGAGAATATATCTTTATAGATGATATTTAAGTATGTAAGATAATCAGAATCTGCTATTTGTCATGCAGGTGTTCAAGTCTGATCTCTTGATAATGTTATTATTGTAGATACATCCATTAGCTAATAAGTTCTATATAAAAGCTTTATGCCAAGAGGTTAGCAATGCCAACCCCTTGTATATAATGCCTTTACTAAGCAGCAATCTTGATTTTAACCATTCTCTCTTTTCCTTCTTGGAAAGTTTTAACTCCATATAGGCAAGAGATAATGTAGTAATCAGCTTTTTGCTTTGGTAATGGGTTTTTCCTTACATCAATGTTCTGTTGCATAACTAAATCAATAGCTCCTGGTCTACAAAGTAATGCAGTAGCTTCTTCAGCACCAACAGTAATAGTTGTGTCAGGTGTAGAAACTAATACATCTCCACTTGTAGTAAGAACTCCTGTAGAAGCATCTAAGTTAGCTCTAACATTCTTTAATTTAGCTCTGTCTGAAGCAGATACTTCAACATAAGTTGTTCCTGCTCCTGAAGCTCCATTGATAGCAGCAGCTAAGTTAGCCAAAGCAGCAGCATCGTTAGCTCCTTTAAGAACATTACCTGCTGTACTTCCGATAGAAGCAACAAATGTGAATTTAACTCCTGCAACAGTAATTTCATCAGTAGCAACTACACTTGAGAAGCTAATAGTTCTGCTGTGAGGAACATTGTTAGAAGAGTATACTTTGTATCATGCAAAGTTTCCTGCATAACCATTCTTCAAAGCCAAGTCAGCTAATGAGAATCAATCTTGAGCAACAGTTTGAGCAATAACACTTGCCATCTTAGGAGATACAACTAAAGCCCAAGTTTTGTCCATTTCACATCCATTTGCAGTAAGTTTAGCACCTGCTGTCATAACTGCATTAAGACAGTTAGAAGTAGATAATGAAATAGCTTGTCCTGCAGTTCCTCCGATGTCTCCTGCATCCATAGATACAACAGCATTAGAAACTTCAGATAATACTTTTCCATCGATATCGTTAGCTAATCTATAAGCAGCTCTTTCAACATAACTGTTTTCAAGGTCATACTTCATTTGTATCCAATCAACTTCATCGATAGCGAAAGAGATTTCTTTTGATTGGTCGATGTCAAGGTATTCATCAGTTCCAATTAAGTCTTGCTGAGTTGTGTCTGTGTACTTAACATAGTCATTAACAACTAAGTCATTTGGATAAGGTCTGTGAATTCTGTCTCCATATTTGAGATCAGGCTGTTCTTCGAAAGAACAAATTTGTGTAGCTACCAAAGCATTGCGAGTCAAGTATTGAATTCTTCTTGACCATAGCTCAGGTATAAAAGCATCTAAATTCTGTACCATGTTTGTAAATAAAATAGTAAGTAAAAGGTTTATTTACCTTTCCTTGCTTTCCACCATTGGTCAAATTCAGCATCTGACATTTGTCTCCAATCTTTCTCAGGCTCGGGGTCTTTTGTGATTCCTTCTACTCAAGTAGAACTTGGAGTCTGTGAAAGCAATTCAGGCTTGTTTTTCGCAAGGTATAAATTGAAAGCTGTCTGAGCATCCATTCATGCATATTGTGATTGGAGCTTTTTGACTTCTTCCCTAAACTCACTTGCAGTAGGGTTTTTCTCAAAGAATAGTTCCTCTTTTACCTTCTTATCGATGTAGCTATCATCGATTTGGTATTGAGCTTTTTCTTTTTCTTGTGCCTTCGCACTCTTAAAGCGAGACTGTCGTTTATCAGCTCTTTCCTTTTCCTTTTCATACAAGGCTTTGTAATCAAGCTCTTCTCAGTCTTCTCACTCCTCAACAGGAGTTGTGTCTAAAGTTTCTTCTTCAGGCATGGTTTATAATTGGTTAGTAATAAAGCATCATAACCTTAGCTAAAGCAGATTTGTTGGAGCATAAACCTGCAAACTGCGATTATGTTAGGTGGTTAACCTCTCAAGAATGTCTCTCTTTATGGCTGATGACTTTCCAAACTGCATTAACTTCTTTTTGCTTTTCTTGGTAATTCACCGATTCGTACATTAGTGGAATACTTTGTCTTGTTCGTGAATCTATCAAAGTATGGCTGTGCCTTTGGCATAGGTTGTCTTTGTGGTGTATTAACAACTCTCTTTGCACTATTAGTTTTCATTGCCATGTTAATATAACATAAGATATAAAACTAAACTTCTTGTTTGAACATATCATTTATTAAATCTGCTCTCTCTTGGTCTTCCATTTCATCTATATCTTCATCTGCTTTGTAATCAGGGTTATCTATCATTTGCTGTGGTAACTTTTCTATTACCCATGCAAGACATCTCATCTCAGCTCTTAATAAGTCTGATGGAGTTAGGTGTTCATCTGCTACATCCATGCAATCTCCATAGACAATCTTGTTAGCCAATGCTATTTGTCTATTTCTGATTAGCTCTTTCATTTTGTCCCATCATCTGCTTCTTAGTAGGTCATCAAGCTTTACCATTTTTTCGTTAGGCATTACATTACATTAGAATTTAAATTAACTGAGTCTCTTGTAATAAGCTCATCTTTACTTGGTGCAGCTTGAGACATCATTATGTTAGCTGCTGAGTTAGCCATCTCGTTTCATCACATTGGCATAGTAGGAGATTCTCATAACTCTAAGAGTAATCACTTTAACTTCTCCAATATCTCAGCTTTTAAATCTGAATCTTCAGCTTTCTGCATATATAACCAAACTGTGTAGAAGTCTATATCTGTTCTCTTGAATAAGCTCTTTGGCTTAACTCATAGATTTACCATATCTACATAGCTCATTGCTTGTCTCTCTTGTGGTGTATAGTCTAATATTGAATTAACTGTATTTGGTTTAAGTCATGTAGCTCTAAGATATAATCTCTTGAAGATAGCTTTGTTTACAGGTTTAATCTCAGGGTCTTGTGTAATCATAGGGTAGAGCATCATCAAAGTGTTCTTATCTTTCTCCTTAATAGCATTGATATCTTCTGAAGCTCAAACCATTATGTATGGCATCTGCTTTGTAACAAATTGGTCTTTCTCCAATGTAACTCATGTCCATTCAAAATCTGCATTAAGCAATACCCATTTCTTCTCACCATCCTTGAAGTTCTCAAGATATCATCTCCATCGTTGGAAGTAATAGTCTCTATAGAATCGTTGCTTGATAGTGTTCTTAACTGATAACTGCATATTAGCATTAGCTTGTATCTGCTGAGCTTCTGCTTTAGTCATACTCTTATCAGGCATGATTCATTGCTGTAATGAGTCTATCTTAGAATCGTATTTAGCTTCATTCTCTAACCAAGACATCATGTTCCATACATCAGTTTTAATCTGACTCTGTGGAAGTTCATACATAGCATTCTGAATTGGTTGAGTTCCTATCTCGTTTTCATCTATGAACAAATATCTTTGATCAAATGTTTTCTTCTGTAACTCCTCTTTGTTCTTAATAAGTCTACTATTAACAAGGAAGTCTCATCCTGTAGCTTCTCTCTTAGCTTTCATAAGTGATAGGTTAGCCAAGATAGATTTAGCATTCTGTTTGTCTTCTACTTTATCACATATAGATGTTCCAAATGGGTTTCATCTCACAGGGTCATAGTAGTTCAACATGATAGGTCGAGGAATAAGTCTTTCATCCAATTTCTCTTCCTTTGTTACAGGCTTCAATTTCTCTTGATAGAAGATTTCTGACATATCAGGTGAACAAACAAACTTCCATTTCTTTCCATCTACTATCGTGTAGTGAACATAGATGTCTAATGCGAAGTTATCTTCTATTTCATCAACTATGATTGGTCATGTTCCTGCTTTGTTCTGATAAGCCTCTCTTGTGAGAGTATCTTCCATGTTGTATTGTTTAGCAAACCATCTATTGATGGCATCCTTATCGTATAGGTCTTTAACATCATGAATGTTTGTTAACATACAGAATCAATGAAATCTGTAATTCTTTCCATCGAACTGTCATGTCTGTGTTGGTAATGGGTCAGGAATTCGTGATAGAGGGTTAATAGCTTTCCAAGTGTTAGTCAAAGTGTTATGGTCAAATCATGTCTTGTTTAGAATTCCTACTCAGAAGAATAAACTGTCTTGTTCTACTTGGTATTTGAGTTGTTGCATAGCTCATTCTCTTTCATCAAACTCTGCAACTGAATTTAAGTTCTGTGCTTCCTCTTCTCCCACCCATCAAGTTCTTGATATGAATTTACATTTAACTCCATTAGTGAAGAAAGATGCTATAAGTGTATCTATGTAGTTTCAAACCATGTTGATATTGATAATTTTCCCTCAGTTCTTAGCTTGAGGGTTTCGTTTCATGATTCTATCTCTGTATCTGATTCTTACAGGTCTTACATAGTTTAGTCATAAAGCATATTCTCTTTGAATTTGAGTAAGTATTGCTGACTTGTCCATGCTTAGTATGTAATATAAATTCAACTCGTATTATATTCTGAAAATTTCAAATGCAACTAAACTTTAGTATAGCATATCATCAAAACTTACTGTTATTATTTCAGTTCTCTCTGTAGGAGAGTTTGATCTTCCTAATGTTCGATACATTCTCATCATTATTGCATCTGCATAGTCGGGAGAATGTCAGAGTCTTTTCTTCATATCTTCCTTGCTTTCAAGTCTCACTTTATTCTCTCATTCTAAATCTTTGACTATGATGTTGTCTAACTCTATCTGAATCTTGTCTTTAAGTTCTCAAGATGTGTTAATTCTGATCTCTCTCTTCTCCATCAAATATTTAAGCTTGAAGTAGCATTGAGTTTTAAGGTTAGCATAGTTCCTTAACTCATCTTTCTGAACAAGTGGTGTTCAGTTATTCATAAAATTTACACATCCTCTCAGATTATCTGCGACTCATCATCCTACTCAATCAGAGTCTATGCAGATGTTTCATCTTCTACAGTTGTAATACTGCTCAAGCTCCTTAATAGTCTGAACTGTTTGGTCTGTAGTCTTTCCATTATAGCTTCTGATATCTACAACTTCTAAACCTTTCCAAACCATGATTACTGTGTTATCATCTCAGAGCCTTGCAACATCACAAGTAATGTAGGTTGTATCATCTGATTGAATATTAGCTTCAAATAAATCTGAAATCTCATCCCATCTGAATAGCTTTCATGGTGTGTTATCATAATCAAAGTTTCAGTATAAGAGTCTCTGCTTTGTTATCTCATCAGACCTCTCAAGCTGTGTAATATAGTCTTTAGAGATATATCGGTTATCTCATGCTGTTGACCTTACGAACTTTCTATAAGGTGGGAGAGTCCCATCCTTTCGTGGCTTGTAGTAGTCTTCATAAACATGACCTTTATTAGGGTTGAAACACTCCAAGAACTTTGGAGTTTTTTTAACAACTTCTCAATCAATAACAAAAGTATTCTGCCTTCAGATTCTTGTTTTGAGCATCTCGATACCTTTAGCATCTACTTCATTTGATTCATCGATGAAAGCTCATGTAAGCTCAAGAGATCAGAATCTTGTTCGCTCAGGGTCTGAAGGTTGAGTAGCACAATCTAATAAAATGATTTCACTTCAGTTGGAAAATTTGATAGTATTAGTCTGACCATTAAGAACTCCCCAATATTCTTTAGGAATTTTATAGAACTCCATTATCTTGTAATAGGTTGCTAATGTTGTTCTTCTTAAGTTTACCAACTCCTTTCTTCAAATAACCCATCTGCTTCATGCAAGCTGCATACTTGACATCCGAACAGCAAAACATCATGTCCAAGATTTAGTTCATCATGCAGCTCATCAGAATCAGATTTCAGTAGTGATATTATCATTCCAATAGTTTAATGCCTCAACTTGCTTCGGAGTTCATTCAAACTTTAAATCTAAATATTCAATCTCCTCTGCAACATTTTGTTGGTTAATAGGCTCTGCCATTGTTTACTACTTTTTTTTAAAAACAATCTTCTTTTTAGGAGCAGGTTTCTTCTCCTCTTCCTTTACAGCTTCTTCTACAACTTCATTAGGAATCTCTACTGTGATTTCCTTCTTAATAGGAGTTGGTTTCTCTTCCATCTTCTTTAGGAGAGATTTAAGCCACTCAATAACCTCTAAGCTTCTGAGGTTGTTCTTTCGTTCAAGCTCTCTGATTTTGTCTTCAAGCTCTCTTCTGATTTCTTCAATCATTCTTCTGTTGGTTGAATATAAAAGTTATGTAAATCTGAAATAACCTTAGAAATCTGAATCTTTTGGATGACAGAGAAAGGTTTACAGATTACTGACAATTGTTTTTCTATCTCTTCTCGGTTGTCTGTTCAGAAATATTCTTTAACTAAATCTGATTTATGTCTTCTGTGATATTTGATACAAAGAGTTAAATCTGATTTTAAACCTTGATAGATTTCTTTTATTCTTGCTTGGTTTGATATGGTCATCTTGGTTTGTTAATAATAGGGTCTAAAGCTTCTATCTTATCTGCGACAAAGTCATGAAACTCCTGCAGATTGAAATCTTGATAGGTTGGTGGGTTTTCCACATCATATTCTTGAACTGCCATGAATTCACAGAGAACTAACTCTGCATTCTTATATTCCTTTTGCTTTACCAATAATGTGGAAGCAATAGTCTTTCTTGGCATATCTTGACATTTTGTTAGAAATAAAATCTGAGTCTTATTTTGTTAGTCGTTTTCTCGGTGGAGCATAGTTGCCTTTCATTAGTTCAGAACTACTATGCATTATTTTCACCACTTTCTTCATTGTCAATAGGTTTTTCTCACAAGACTATATGAATTGACCTCAAAACGACCTTGTGATTAACATCTTGTTCCTCCTTAACATAAGTGGTTGGTTGTCAGTTCTGAATTCTATTCATGCTTCGGATGGTGTTTAAATCTTTAACATTGATGTTTCATTTCTCTTCCATCTGATCTAACTTCATTGCAGTAAGTTCTATAGCTTTGTTAATATTTCAAAGTAAAAACTCTGCAGATGGCTCTAACTTCTCTGCAAGTTTAGTCTCGACTTTCTTAATGGCTTTATCTGCTGCTCTTACTTTTAACTCCTTCTTCTCCTTTGCCCATCATTTTGTATTCTTTGCTCGTGTGGCATTATATCTTGTTCATTTATCTTCTATAAATTGCTTAACATCAGTAAACTTAGAAGCCATAAACTCTTTCTTTAGTTTTTCGTAATCTCGCTTTTGCTTTGGCATTTCTCTTGTAGTTTATCATTTAAAAGTTTTAGCTCATGTTGATAGTATGGAATAGTGAATCGCATTAAGATATAATTCATTCGTGTGAACATCTAATTTTTAAAGAAAGAAATAAATCTGTTTCGTAATGTTGGTTTGGGTTGCTCAGGTGGAAGTGGGTTGCAATGTTTATCGCATGGAATAAATTTGGTGTTATGCTTCATTGCTTCTATCTTCCATAGCTCATCTATGTCTACAATCTGAATATTCTCTTCTCTGAGAGTTGCTCTTCTTCTAATGTTGTCTGAAATTGGATGTTTAGGTTTATGCATTCTCCTTTGGTGAATAACACATGGAGAGTAGATTGCATCTCTGAGAGTCATCCCTCTTTCGAGTCTTCTTCGGAATTGTGGGTAGGAGACATATTCTCTTCACATAGCTAATTGCTTCTGCTTATGTATTCATCGGAAGTATTTAATGTCTCATGCATTGTATAGGTTGGAGATTTTAGACATGGTGCTGTGGGTAAGAAGATAAAGTAGAAATCTGATTGCATAGAACTTTGTTAAGATGTTTCAGTTCGGTAATATGATCTACCATTGTTTCAAATTGCTCCTTGTATTCTTCTAACTTGGTTTTTAGCTCCTTAATCTCTGCTTCCTTTTTATGATAGGATGCTTGTAGGAGTCTTTCACTATCACTTATGTGTTTCATGAGTTTTGTTTAAAAAAATAAAAAAGTCTGACTAAGTGGTCAGCTTCTTAGAAAACTTTATAATCTCGTTTGTATACTGTTCTATGATATCTTGTATCTCAGGAGTTGATAGTTTATAAACCTCCTTTGATTTTGATATCATCTTATCTACATCTGCTATTCCATATTCATTCTGCATCCATCTTGTATAAGCGATGTAGTTTCAGTTTAAAATAACATTGCATCTCATACATCATGCATGGCAGTTAGTCTCACTATAGCGATAAAACCAACAGGCTCTTGTAATGAAATGCATATTCTGAGCTTTCTTTCGATGTATCTTAGCTCAACATAATGGACAAGTAACTATTCAATGTTTATCTGCATCTCTTAGTCTGATATAGGTGCTGAAAATAGAGTCAGCTTTCTTTACAAGCTTACTACGAGATGGAGATTTTGTTTTTTTAGTTTTTGCCATAAGCCAAAATGCCATGAATTAAATCATGGCTCTACTACATTTCTATCACATCGATATAATTATACTCGATTCTTTTTTAAAAAACAAGACTTTTTGCATAGAAAAAAGAGTTAAAGTCTGATGATATAACTCTTGGTTATCATAAAATACAGATGTCAGCTTGTATTCACTTATTGACTTTTATATTATATGTTATGTGTGTGTGGTAAAATCAGCTGAGAAATATACTGATTTTACTTCTTAAATGTATGAGAAAAATGTATTTAATCGTATTAGAGTTTGCCAAGTGGTTGGCTTCAACTAAAAATTTTTCTAAATCAACAATAGAAACTTATATAAGAGCATTGAATGCCTTAGATGAATATATTAAGCAATTATCTTTTGGTGCGAGGGGAGTTGACCTTCCTTACTCCATAGAGCTTGATGATGTTGAAGAATTCGCAGAAAGAGAAAAGCTCAGATGAAAAAAAGTTACTACTGTAAATAACTATTTAGCTTGAATCAAAGTGTTCCTTAAGTTCTGTAACCATAAAGGTTTGAATGTTTTAGACTATAGAAGAATACTATTCGCTAAAGAGCCTGATTATCATATAGAAGCTTTAGAGGAAAAGGAAATGAAAAAGCTGCTTGATTTCATGAGAACTGATAGGAGCAAGGATGAGCTTGTGAGACTCAGAGATTATGCTATGTGATTAGTTCTCACTTATGGATGATTAAGAGTAGGGGAGATGATAAATTTGAAAGTAGAACACATTAAGGAAAATCTTCAGATAATCTGAAAGGGGAATAATAGGAGACTTGTTTATCTATATTCTGATTACATAAAAGTTATTGATCTATACCTTTTTCTCAGGAGAAGGGAAAAGATAAATTCTGAATATGTGTTTGTGAGTCATTCTAATAACTCAAAGGGAAAACCATTAAACAGATGTTCAGTAGAAAAGATAATTAGAGAAGCATGAAAACAAGTCTGAGTAGAAGTTCGACCTCATAAGCTAAGACATACTTGTGCTACACAGATGTTGGAACATGGTGGAGAAATAGCTTATATATGACAGATTTTATGACATAAAAACCTCAGAACAACTCAGACTTATTTAGATTATAGCAATGATAAATTAAGGAAAACACAGTTCTTAATTCCTCAAATCTAAAAAGTAGGAGAGTCTCCTTCTCCTACTTTGCATTTTGTTTGTGAAAACCCTATGAATTTTACAAGTTCAGAACTTGCAAAAAATTTTTCTGTTCGAAAACTTGCAAAATAAAAAATTATATGTATAATTACATCGTTGATATTAATCAAACTTCTTATCAAAATCACTTGACTAAGAAAATGAGATTTGTATCATAATGTTGATGTAAGACTTATTTACGAGCTACCAAGCTCGATAAAAAAATATCTCCATAGTTTGCACAAGCAAGTTACTGCAGACTATAGGTATCTAAATAAAAGCTTACATCAATAACGATGTGAGCTTTTTTCTTTCTACTACACACTTGGCTCTACTACACATTCCAGCCTATCACACACACATCAAAAAAGCAAACATCGAACAAAGGGTTTCACAGCAAATAGCTTTTGTTCATATTTGCTGTAGGATATGAAACCCTCCTGCAGCACATATGAATGAAAGCTTTTTTTGTAGACCTCCATCGTGAGAACTTAAAAGATTATTCATATGCTACAGCTAAACTGAACAATCTTTTATTTTTCTAACCCACAAAAAACCGATGCAACTAATCGATAAAGGGAATTGAAAAAACTATTACTGAGTAGAAGCTGATGGCTCTATTCATGAGATTGTCAGAGTGAGGGGGTATTTCTATAGGTGCAAGTATGTCATTGGAGAATGACTTAGACCTATGGGAGATGCTCTCAAGAAATCTGAATACTCTTTAGAGGAGTAAATTATTTATCTACCACACTTAAAGAAGAAGATGCAAGAAAAAGAGATTACTATCAACAATGTCATGGAGTTTATATTTCAGAACTGCAATGACACAGAGATGATGGACAAGATTAACAGAATCACATTCCCATTTACAAGTAAGTTTGATAACTACTCAACGAGAAACAGTAGCAAAAGGAGAATAAAAGTCTGATGAGGTTATCAACCATCCTATGAAGACTTAAAGGAATTTATAGAAAGAGATTGAGATGACTTTTAATTCATAGCCACATGATAAAATGGAAGATGCTAAAATGTTCCGATGATCTGTGTTCTATGAATTATGAATGGCTTGTGATGATGTTAGTGAGAGAGCTGAGCTATGGCAAGCTATAATGGAATATGGTTTGTATGGCAAAGAGCCTCCTAAGAAGTTTAAGAGAGACTTTATAAACATCAGATTCATATTGAATAGGAGTAAACAGATATCTGAAGAAAGAAGTAAGGCATGAAGTAAACATGAAGGTAATCAATACACAAGGTGAGATGGAAAACGAAAAAGTAATGATAAAGCACAAAATAATGTAGTGGAACAAAATGGAACAAATGGAACGAATAAGAATAAGAATAAGAATAAGAAAGAGAATATAAAAAAAGAAGTGTATAAGAAAAAAGATTCATCCCCTAAACAATTATTTGGTGCTATAGTAGAACTAACACAAGAAGAATATGGAAGACTCGCCTCGAAATTTGGAGAACAAATTGTGAAGAAATATATTGCTTTCATGGACTCTTACTGTGCTGAACATCACAAGACATATACCGATTACAACCTCGCCCTCCAAAAATGGATGGCTAAAGACAATGTCAAGGAACTGCCACAGAAGAAAGAGAATGTGTTGAGAGAGTTTGAGATAGAAGATTGAGTTTATGACATTGATAAAATCAACTCATTTAACTCCTAACCTAAACAAAACATGAAAGACAGATGAGAAGAAAAAGAAAGGTTAGAGAGACAGATTATTGCAGCCTTACTGATGGACTATGATGGTTTAATAGACTTCTTAGATATACCATTCGAAGAGTTTAAGTCTGATTATGCTGAGATATTAAAAGCAATGAAAGAAAGCTGAACATCAGACCCAACAGTAATAGCTACAAAATGTCGCCATGTCTCGATAGATGAGATTCGAGATATCTCTACCGAAATACTTGCTTGTAACCAATCAGACTTCTTAGTCTTTGTTGAGAGTCTACAAGATATCTTAACTAAAGAGAAGTTATCAAGTAAGATATATGACTTATGACTCAAGTTAAAGTCATGACTACCAATTACTGATATCTATGAAGAGATAAACAAGCTTAAATCTGAATGAGAAGTTAAGCAAGATTTAAAGACAGCATTAACTGAACTATATGAAGAGATTACATGAGAGAGGGAAGTTAAGATAGTGAAGACATGATACAGAGATATTGATAACCTAATTGGATGATTTGAAGCTAATCAGATTGTGGTTATAGGAGCAAGACCTTGAGTATGAAAATCTATGTTCGCTATAAACCTTATCAATAACAACATCTTAGCTTGAGAGAAGGTAGCTTTATTCTCTTTAGAGATGGACAATAAGCAAATCTTAAGAAGGTTATTAGCAATGAATAGTTGAGTATGAGTATGGAAACTTAAGGAGAAAGTTGAATGAGAGATGTGAGAAAAAGTCTGAAAGTGATTTAGTAGATTATGAGACCAATTAGAGAACTTACGAATATTTGATAATGTGCATACGATATGAGAAGTTGAAAGAGAGATAAGAAAGCTGAAGCATCAACAATGAGTTTCTATCTTCTACTTAGATTATCTCCAACTAATCAGAAACCCAAGCATTAAGTGAAACCCTATTGAAGCTCTTACTGATATGAGTCAAAGGTTAAAGCAGTTAGCTCTACAGCTTTGAGTTACTATTGTGGAGTTATCACAGCTCAATAGAGAGAGTGATAAGTCAGCAGTTAAGAGAGCGAGTCAATTAAGGTGAAGCTGAAGTATAGAACAAGATGCTGACATGGTGCGAATCTTAGATAAAGAAGATGAGACATGAAACAAGATACAAGTCAGCATTCAGAAATGTAGGGATGGAAGAATTGGAGATGTAGAACTTATGCAGATGTCAGACATCATGAAGATATCAGATTTACCTACTAAACCTAAACCATTCTAATGAACTACTTAGAGACATATGACTTCCTTGCAACATCGAGAGAGAATGCAGAGAAGAAGATGGAAGCAGTTATCAGAAAACATTATTGGAAGTATGGTAAGATGCTTCACATAGAAAACCTATGGCTAATAAACCACAACTTGTGGAGATGTAATTTAACTTACTAATTGACTAAAGATGCCAATAGAAGAAATCGAGAGAATAGAGAAGCAGTTAATGTTCAAGATATTCTTGAGAAGAATCTGACTCCATTCTCTTATGGAATACTACAAGCTGTTTGAGGATGACTTGGAGAAGAGACAAACAGCAGTAGAGCGATATTTAGATGTTTACAAAAACCCAAAATGAAAGTAAAAACTTATGCACCTAACTCAGTTAGGTTTGAGGTAGATGGTGATGTATACAGATATGCCATCTACATCAACGATGAACTCTATGAGCTATGCCCAATTCAAGTTCATAAGGAGGAAGCAGAAATGAGACTCCATGAAATAATGAATGAGCTATGAATAGAGTGAAACGATGAAGTAATTTATAAAGAAATTTAGATCATAATTTATTATCAAAAATGACTACAGCAAAGATTACAGAAATTACAAAGGTTAACGAATGGAAATGACCTAATTGACCTATCTACTACATTAACATGAAGTTAGATAATAATGAACAAATCAGTTTAGGAAAGAAGAAAGCTGATGCATTCAAAGTAGGAGATACAGTTAACTACGAATCATTCGAAGAGAATGGTAAGACTAAGTATAAGGAGATTAAAGAAAACCCATTTAAACCAAGAGCATATAGTTGAGAATGAAACAACAAAGGTGCAATGGTTTGAATGGCTATTAAGACAGCATTTGAGGTTTTCTACGATGCAAAGAAAGAGAACTTCAAAGAAACAATGGCATTAGCCTATAGAATATACGAAGAAGCTATGGCTATGTTTAATGAAGGAGAAGAGAAAGAATCTGCTAAAGATGATAAGCTTCCTTTCTAAGTCAACCGAAGACTTTAAAATCAGAGCTTGTTAGTCATTGAATCTCTGCAATGTAAAAGAAAGTGAGACTCAGATATTTCTCTTTAAAACCTTGCAAGCTCTATTCTTTATCATTTAAAACACAATATGGAATATAAACTTAACTCATTAAAAACCTTTAAAGATAACTGAATATTAGTTGTCTGTGGAATGATTATAGCATTATTTGGAATGCTTTTACCTATGTCTTGGTGAGCTTCTTATAGTGAAGAAGTGAAAGCTGAATCTGAAACTGAGACAGCATGAACTGCAGAAATTCGAGAGCCATGACAGTTAGTGGAAGATGAACTTTGACTACATCAAGAGATGCCACCTATATCAGAGAATATATCAGATTCTCATGAAAGGTTTAAAGAATTAGCAGCAGCTTATAGTTTAGATGCAAGTATGTTTTGGCAAGTGGAAAATCACTACTGAATTAAGGAGTGAGTAATACTTTGTATCACCATAGCCGAAACATCATGAGGTAATAGATGATATGGAAAGACAAACCCATGAAATGTTGGGAATAATGATAGGTGAGACCGTATTCAATATGCTTTCTTTGAAACTTGATTAGAGAAAATCTGACAAACACTCACCAACAAATATTTGTGAAGAAAACAGACACTTTGATGCCTATCAAATGCATGAAGTTGCTCTGAATCAAATGATAATTGAAGTAGATATGCTACAAGCGAGTGAAGTTGGCAGAAAAATATGGTGGCTTGCTTAAGCACAATCTACTGAAAAATAGATGCATCAACCTTTAGTATTAGAAGATAAGAAGATGAGTAAGGAAGATAAAATAATAGAGGTGTTAGCATGGCTGCTTATCATAGCCATAATAACATTCTGCATCCGATTTAATTACAAACTAAACATAAATGAAAGTATTGAGCCTATTTGACTGAATAGCTTGTTGATATGAAGCATTGCTTAGAGCATGAATCAAGGTAGACAAGTATTATGCAAGCGAGATAGATAAGTATGCAATACAGATAGCCCAAAAGAATCATCCTGACATAATTCAGATTTGAGATGTTCAAAAAATCTGATTTAATAGAGATGAGCTATGATGATGAGATATGTTATATAGGTTAGAAGATGATGGATCTATATATCTCATAGATAGATGACCAATAGATTTACTTATTGGTGGTAGCCCATGTCAATGATTCTCTGTAGCATGAAAGATGCTAAACTTTGATGATCCTCGTAGTAAGCTATTCTTTGAGTTTGTTAGAATTCTTAGAGAAGTTAAACCAAAATACTTTCTCTTGGAGAATGTGAAAATGAAGAAAGAACGGCAAGATATAATAAGCAGAGAGCTGTGAGTAGAGCCTATTGAGATAAACTCAAGCTTGGTATCTGCACAGAATAGGAGAAGACTTTATCGAACGAACATACCTAATGTTTCTCTGCCAAAAGATAGGGGAATTCTATTGAAAGATATACTCCAAGAGAATGTAGATGAAAAATACTACTACTCACAAGAAAGATGGGAGAAACTATTGGCAAATAAGTATGAGATTCTGAAAAGGTTGGAAGATGTAGAGAGTAAATGTGCTACAATAGTAACCAACTGATGAGGGAATCATGAGAAAAAGATAGTAGTAAGCTTGGCTTACCCTAACTCAACCACAAGAAGATGAAGAGTTATTAAATGAAAATCAGCCACACTTACTACACATGGAGATGAGTGAGTGTATAGTAAAGTGATCAGGAAGCTGACTCCAATAGAATATGAGAGACTTCAGACTTTAGAAGACAACTACACAGAAGGAATTTCAGATTCCCAAAGGTATAAGATGCTTGGGAATTGATGGACAGTAGATGTTATATCCCATATATTCAGTTTTATGGAGAGTCATAGCCAAGAGTAGATGTTCGCATCAGCCGGGATAACCTGGAATACTCTAAAAGTTTGACAGTCAGGTAGCTTAGTCAGAGATGGCTAAGGGGCTATGAATTTGCCTCATGGAATCCTGCAACCTACACCACCTTGTAGGGTGTATAAGAAGATAAAAAATACAATACACTTAGGCAAGAGGTGGCTTGCCTTAATGGAGGAGTATATAGAGAAATCTATTGTCGATGACACAGCAGAGTTATTAACTGAAAGAGGTTTGACTCCTTGGCTCCTCCTAAAGATCTAAAAGAAACTGCTCCTACATTGTGGAGTGAAGATGTGGGAGTAGTTTATAATCAGATTTATTTATTAAGTTTATAACAGATGGAAAAGAAAAAAGAGAAATCTGAATTAGAATGAAGAAAGTATTGGAAAGAGAAAGCAGAGAGATTACAAAGGGAGAATATAGAACTAAGAAATAGATTAGATGCTTATGAATTAGCATTGAATATATGGAGTAAAGGACAGTCAGAATTACTTATGTGAAAGAATTATGAGCAACAATTTGAGAACTGAATGCCTAAATACAAATCAGATTTATTTAAGTAATTATTTACAAATGGAAAAACTTGTAGAGTTATTGAATGAGTATAGGACTGAAAAACTTAGAAGAGAGATGTATGTGAATTGAGCTGACAAAGAAGCAATAGAATTATCAGAAGCAGAGAGAATAAATGAATATGAAGTAAGTCAGACTTTAGATAGTTTGAATTATTTAAGGTTGTTTATCAAATGGTTAGTAGAGAATGAGAAAATAGATTTTGAAAACCGAGATTTAAAAGACAAATATATGGAGTATTTTGAAAGGTACCCATATAGACCTTATACAGACTTTTCTTTAGAATGACTTATTATGCTACTAAGCATACAAGACAACCCTATTGAGTTTTTAGTTAGTATTCTGAAGTAATCAGACTTTTATATTATTTACCTATGGAGAGAATGGGAACAGAATATCAAATATTTAACTGAAAAGAATATGTTAGTTTGAGGAGATTTTGGAATATGGAATGAAAGTATAAAACAGAGAAAGCAAAGAACGAGGAGTTAGAAGAAGAAAATAAAAAGCTGAAAGACAGCAATACAATATTAAAGAAAGGCTGACAAGTAGTTTTCACTTTAGAAAAGAGAATAGATGAGCTTTTAGAAGAAAACTCAAAGCTGAAAGAAGACTTGGGAGAATATAAGAAGATGTTTGAAGACCACTTAAAAGAGTGTTATATTAAGAATACAGCAGAGTTCTTAGACAAGAAATTCCCTAAAATAAATTGATTTATGGAAGAAGACACTCTACAAGAGCTTAGAGATTTAGGGGAGATTTAGATGTTACCGACATCAATGTCGGAAACATAATCAGACTTTTATTTCCCAAATCAGAAAAAAATTACACTTTGGGAAATGAGAGTAATCAGACTTTTATATACATATTTGTATACTATGAAACTTACATTTGATGATTTCCCACGATGGCTAAACCCCAAGCTATCTCATAAAGAGATTAAGAAATGTTATGAAGATGAGATTAAAAAAATAGATGACATGGCAGCATGGAGAAAATCTCCTAACAAAGTACCATGATTTCCATGAGCTTATTATTGTGTGGCTTTTACTGACTATACTAAATACCAATGAAAGACCAATGTAGGAGATGCTGACTACATATAGAGGAATGACTACGATGTAAAAATTGTAGATCAAAGGTAGATGAAGAACTTGCAGGAGAGATAAGCAGACCATTTGCATATTACTTTAGACATTATATTAAGAGATGAAAGAAGATTATTCAGAAGCATCTATAAGAGAAGCAGAAGACTTATTAGTTAAATCTGAACTAAAAGGAAAACATACTCTACAAGTAGTTGCAGAGTTGTTAGAGGTTATTAAAGACCAAGAGGTTATTATTGAAGACTTAAAAGAAGAAGTTGCTATTGCTAAAAATTTTAGATTTTAACCAACTATAAACATGGCAAAGAAAGCATTTGAGAAAAGAGAAGCTCAGTTACACAAGTTTGATGTTCTTAGTGAGCTTAATGTTTACAAAGAGCTTGCAGATTTCCGAGAGAAGAAGTATGATATGGAGAGAACTAAGCACATTATCACTTTCGCATTTGTTATCTTAGAAGCATTGATAATCTGAATTTTAGCTTATTATTTATAGGAGCATGGTAACTTATATTAAATGTGAGATATGTGGGAAAGAGATTCCACAGAGAAGCTGACCAAGAAAATACTGCACCCATTGTAGCAACATCGTAGCGAGAGAGAAGCAGAAGAAATTTAGAGAAGAACACAGAGAAGAAATTAGAGAAAGAGTGAAAGAGTTGAGAAAGAGTAAGCTGAAGAAACTCAATGAAGCTTAGAATAAATTACATAACGAAAGGAACTGATGTTTCTAAACAAAAAGGAGTCAGATTTATAGACTCCTTTTTTTGATACGAAGTAGATTTAAGATAAGAATCTTATTTCTTTTTTCAACCTCCTATCTTAATCTTTCCTTTTCACTTAGATCAACAAGGCATGGTATAATATAGTTAAGAGTTAAAAACATCATAAATAACAAGTATAAGTAGCACAACGAATAGAGTAAAAGTCAGACTTATTTTCATTTATATACTATTATAGAGGTAAAAGAAATATAAATAAATAAAAGAAATCTGATTTATAATATTTTTATGCTTATGTCTGAAACTGCTGACAGATTTACACTCACATATACAAATAAATATGTCATTTGTCTTATTTCACTAACCTGACTGTCGGTTAATGTAAGTGTAGAAGTTCATAATCAGCTTATTACTCCTGTCATAGTCTTATGCCTTAAATCTATTGTTAATTCTGTACTATATGTTCCTAAAGTAGCATTTCATAAATTATTCCCCTTGTAACTTGTCCCATTATAGAACTCAGCACCTATTCCATTATAACCACTTCACTGTAAAAACATAGTCGCACTACCCGTTCCCCATCAAGTTCAAGCTCATAATCAAACAGAAGTAGCATTATAGACATCTGTGGAATTTACCACATCTGTAAAAGAGATTATTATTTTTTCAGCAGTTGCTAAACTTGGAATGTCTTTCTTTATTCTACAGTCTGTTGCGGGGCTATACCTTCAAGTTACTCAGTCGGAATTAGTATATATTCAACCTACTAATAGTGTCCATTCGTTTCAGATTTCTGCTGCTGTTTTTCACTTAAAAGTATAATCATACTCATATTGAGTAGGTCGTACCACATTCTCTCCTATATATATTCTCTGTATTTTGTTTCACATAACTCATTTGAAAAGAATTTAAAAGTCTGATTACTTTTTAAGTTCTGCCACACTTCAAGTATTATTACTATTCTCTATTTGTTCTTTGTCTAACTCTATATTCAGAGTTTCTAATTCTGTTTTTTTTACTTCTTCAGAATTATTATTTATATTCAGATTTCTCTGTTGTTGGTACTCTCCTATATAAGCATTCTTTAACGAGTGTTCAAACATCTGTAAATGAAAAGAAATAAATCTGATTAGCTTATTCATATGTTACTGTTGCTTTAACTGTCCGACTACTTGGTGTTCAAAGAGCTGCAACATACAAATATGGGTTTCAAGAACTAAATATTGTATTTATTGCCGAAATC
>Ga0247611_10002003_pt1 | contig 34634 bp, 55 predicted proteins | sample 177DNAGHGhighgp2_FD_192422 | JGI IMG/M metagenome (GOLD analysis project Ga0247611, IMG submission 192422) | Sheep rumen microbial communities from Palmerston North, Manawatu-Wanganui, New Zealand - 1770 DNA GHGhigh gp2 | ecosystem: Host-associated > Mammals > Digestive system > Stomach > Rumen... | reverse complement strand
AAGACCTTCTAACTTGAATGTCTTTGTAAGAGAAGTAATAAATGTATTAATATTTGCTAATTCATCTTCCTCATAATAGTAGTCAGCATTCTTAGCTTCCTGACCATTGAACTGACCAAGCTGAGCTACTACTGCAGCTGCTGTTCTTCTAGCTGATCCAATATCCAATCCCATTACTGAGTATCCAAAATATACTCCAGCAATGTACTGAATACGGTTTCTGCTGTTCATATATCCAGTAAGTCTAAGATAATCTAACTCAGCACCAAACATCTTTACGAATGCTGATACTGAATACTTCTGAATAGAACCATTTCTGGTTAACTTATTAGGATCCTTAGTGTAGATCTGATAAGTCATAACACCCAGCATATAAGCAGCAAGTCTATCAATCTCTTTACATGTAAAGAACCCATTCTGATAGGTAATTAGCCCAGTAACATCGACAAAAATCTTCTCTTTTCTACCATCTCTAGGATCCTTAGCAGCCATTACCTTAAAAGAAGCTGGAACTTCTTTTTTAGCAATACCAAGAACAACATTACCCTGCTGAAGCATTCTAATTACGATAGCATTATTTACTCTAGATTTAAGTGCGACTAATATAGGTTTAAAGGACTGATCGTTTACGTTGATTCTCTGAGCTGTCATTAGGAACTCAAACAAACTCTTCTCAACAACATCACCTTCAGTATTGGTCAATCCGTAAAGATAACACTGTGCAAAATTCTTAGGTTTAGTAGTCATCTTATGTAAACTCCTTTCTGGATGGTTATTTTCCATTATTATATAAAAGTTAAATCAATATGTTGTAAATTTACCCAGTAAACAACAGAATAGTAATAGGTTCTTGGAGGTAATTATATGGACTTGAATGAATTTAAGACACAATTAGAGTCTGCTGATACTACTTTAGATGAGAAAGATGTTGATAGAGTGCTAAGTTCTGCACTTAAAGAGATTCCTAAGGAAAAGAATAACAAAGGAACTTATAACTTAGTTATAGTAATGGAAGAATTAGCTGAGTTAACACAACAGGTATCTAAGTATATAAGAGGAAAAGCGGACAGATATTGTATACTAGAGGAATTAGCAGATGTATATCTAGCTGCTAGGTACGTGAAGAATATAGTAGGTATATCAGATGAAGAATTGAATGCCGCTATAAATGTAAAGAAAAACAGACAAGATAATAAGAACAAATCAGATGAAGAGTTTAAGAAGAGTAAAATATCTAGAAATGGATGTTTTTGGTGTGGATATCTAGGCAAGGAGAAAGCTATATGTACAGTAGACGAAGATATTAGGTTAAACTCTTTCTTTTTACTAGATGAAGTTCCAGAAGAATGTCCTAAGAAGAGAGGAGTTGTTATGGAATATAAAGGTTTTAGAACAACTAATATAGAACAGACTATTATATCAGATGAAGAATCTGTTTTCACAGCTAAAGTAATCAACTCAGCAGACTATTTAGATATAAAAGCAAATGCAATTGAAGATATGGAGCCTGCGTTCCAGAGTAAGATAGATGCTTATCTTAAACTATGTGAACAATATGGTAAAAATCCATTCCAATCAGAAAGATAATTACTTCCTTGCCATTTTATATTTCTCCATATGGTATAGAGTAGTAGGGTTTCCTACTACTCTATATCTTCACAAAAAATAAAGAGCTGAAGCTCTTTATCAAAATCTAGGATCAGATAGATGGATCTTTCTAGCTATATAGAAAGTTAGCTCCATCTTATCTTCTTCCGATTTTTGTTCCATGTTACCAATAGCATCTAAAATTGCATATTGGATAACTTTATCCATAGTAACTTGTTCAGTACTCATAAATGGTTTCACTTCATCTTCATATTTAGCTCTGAGAACTCTGTGTTCATCTAATAACTCGTCTCTATTAAAGACATTTCTATTCATAAACTTAATGAATACAAACTTCTCATTATCCTTTTTCTGTACTCTGAAGATCGCATAGAAACCAAACTTTCCTAAATCTAAATTCCCTACATACCAATACATTACATATCCTCCTTAGAATTCTGAATCAACATCTTATCTGCGTATAACTTTTTGAATACATCGAATATAGCTTCCTCAGACTCTTCATATAAATGATTTGCTGAGTCCATAGGAATTGTACTATATCTTTCTTTATCTGGATTTAACTGATCTAATATATAGTCATTTAGTATCATATGAAGATTAGATTTCTCTTCAACTATATTATTCTTGATATCATGTGTAAATTCGTGTGCATTCTCTATATAGTTGTTACTATAGTACACCGAAAAGTATCTACGTTTATCGTTAGGTTCATTCTTCTGATTAGGACACCAATGCATTAGGTATATGATTCCCATATCTCCTATAGATATAGTTTTCTTCAAGCTAATAATCATAATAGTTCCTTTCATAAGTGACGATTAACAGTTACAATGCTATATTATATAATTCAAATCAGCAACTTTTGCAAAAAATAAATACCTCTGGGAATTCCCAGAGGTAAGTTTTAATGTACTATAACTATAGTACCTAAAGATACATAATCATACAAAGTATAAGCAGCATCCTTAGGAAGATTTACACAACCATGAGATCCGTTAGTCTTATATATTTGTCCACCAAATCTACTTCTCCAACTAGCATCATGGAACCCACAAGCTGTATCTGTAAATCTCATCCATCTGTCAACCCAGCAATCCCAAGTTTTACCTTTTAATCTCTTACCAGGTGTTTTTGTCTTTATCCAGAAAACTCCTTTAGGTGTATCTCTTTTACCATTAGCAGTTCCAGTTACACAATATGATTGCCACTTGATTTCACCAAGATAGAAGTAAGTAACTATCTGTTTATCTATACTTACATCTACATATGTATATTCTTCATAGCCTTCTTGTGGTGTTATTGTTTCGTCTAGAATACCAGTAAGGTTGGTAGAATAACCTCTTACTGATTCTTCTGCAGCAGCATTAGGATATCTACCTTCTTTAATGCCATAATCTAGATAATGTTTATATAATACCTCAGGATCTGTAGTTCCGAATACTGAAACTACATCTGGATACTTGTTTGCATAATACACTGGATCAAATTCTTGTCCATATGCATGTGATACAATTGGTATACTGAAGCTGAATACTACAGCTACAGTAAAAATTACACATAATAATTTTTTCATAATACACTCCTAACAATTTATTTTTATAATCATGTAAGTTCTTGTAAAGTTAGATCAATAGCGGGTTAACAAATATATAAATATTAATACACACCTATTCTATGGGAGGAATACCAATGAGTGAATTGTTTGAATTAGCTCAAAGAAATTCTAGCTGTGCGACCAAGACGAAGGAAGACTACAAAGAAGAAGTATTCAATCTAATTGATGGTATAATCTTAAGAGCTTCGCAGTACAAGGATGTTACCGGTATATTCTTAGCACAAATAATCTATAACAACAGTAGATTATACCAAGCCATGTATAGAGAAACTAATACTCCATTAGAGAATGAATACGGGTACGTACATGGATGTGACAGTACAATTATATGCATAGACGATGTTAATGTAACAGCAAAAGACATAGCAGAGCATTATGCTAAACTAGGTTTCTTAACCGGGATTAAGATATTTGAATACGATTATGATATCCAATGTAGAATTCTTATATCTTGGTCAGATGAAGAAAACACAGATAATAAGGTAAATATCAGTAAGTATGTAAATGGAATCGATATATTTGCACATGATCCACACCCTGAACATTATTAAGCAGATCTTATTCCCTAGAGACTTCCTCTAGGGAATACTTATCATGTAGTTTCATTATTATCTTCCTTTGTTTCTTCTAGTTTAATTCCCACAGTTGCTAACTGTTCTGGTGAAATTCTATGGATATTAAATTCTTCATCTATTATTCTGTTAATATCAATACCAGAACAATCAAGAAAACTCTTCAAAGTACGATCATTCCACATTTGAGCAGCTTTTCTCCAATCCCAATGGCTTGGCCCTCTTGTGCCACAAATCATACAATTACCAAACCAACTATTATCTTGATTTAATATAGCAGTATTTCCGCAAAATGGACAATAGTCAAGTTCTACTGTAGTATTAATATCTAAAATATTAAAATGCTCAGGATCTTCTATTTCTCTGAAATTCCAGATCTTATGTTTGCCAACAACCTTACCACCACTAATACAATTAACTTCTCTCATTTATATCATCCTCCATTATCAAAGGATCTATACTATACAATTTACCATCTTTTACAGTTGCTGTTAAATTTATAGTCTCATTACAGTTCTTACATTTATCATCTAACCATTTTCTTACTGTGGTTGCTCCAGTATATGTAGCGTCTACACAAGGTATGTAATCTCCAACATGGTAGATATTACATGATCTTAACTCTGGTACTAACCATTTAACCTGGCATCTGACAGTTGTTACTTGTCCACAATATGGACAAGTAACATTGCCTTCTATTTCATCGAACATTCCCATTTATTCTTTCTCCTCTTTAGATTCCTCTTTCTCCATTTCTGCTAACTTCTTTACAGTCTCAGGATCTATCTTAGCATATATATCACAATATGTGGAATCAAAGCAATCATCTACATGATCCAAATACCAAGGTTCTGATAAATACTTGTAGCACTCATAGTAGTTCCAGTTATTACCACCAGTTCTAGTATGTATATATAGTACATCTTCTCTACCAACGTACTTATTAAACATCTCGAACTCGGCTCTAACTTTTTTGGCCTCTTTCTTCATTTCAAACTTAATAGCTTTTCTTAACTTACCATGTATCCTTTTCCAATTAGGAGTACCATCTTTATATAAATACCACTTGGCTTTTAACTCAGCCATATCATCGTAGCACCAACAACCAATCTCAGGCTCATAAGCAAAGAATGCTTCTAAAGCATATTTAAGATTTGATCTTATTTCTTTCTTAATATCTGTTTCACTTACTATTTTCTCAGCAGCCATTAAACGTAATCCTCTTAAACGTTTAATATCCTTAATTCCATTCATCTCTAGTAACTTTTCTAGATCTTCAATTTGTGCATAAGCATACAAATCCATAACTAAATACCTCGCTCTTTCATAAAATTTTATTTTTCTTCAAGTATATATTATATAACTCAAAAATCTGTTAAATACATAGAAACTTATACGGAAAAACATTAGTATAACCACTATTATAGGGATAAATCTTTCCCTATTAAATAGTTAAATTCTATATAAAAATCTATCAAAGGAGGAGGTCAAATGATTTCTGTTGATTGTTCTCAATATAGTAAGATTAATCCTGGACAATCCGATACATTCTATGTTCATCTAGAAACAAAGAACCGATCGTTTCTAGAAATGCATTATTATCTAAAAAGTATTGGAATTAAAAACAATGCATTCATGCTAAAGTTATATAATACGAATTTAATAGGAGTAGATCCTTATGATCCTGCATTAACTTCATATCAGAAAGCTGCAATTCTTAAAGAGTGTATGGATAACTGTTGGTATTTCATTAGAGAAGTAGTAAGAATTCCTGTATCTGGTGCTAATAAACCCTATGTATTACATAGAGGAAATATGGCAATGACTTATTTATTTCTAATGAATATAAATCAAATGGTAGAATTACCTAGACAGTTCTACAAAACACATAGTGCTTTAGTATGTTTATTGTGGGTTTATAATTTTGGAACTACTAATTCTCAGTCTTTATTCTACCATAAAGATTTTGCTAGTGCTAAATCGAATTTAAAAGATTTGAAAGAAATTAGAGATAATCTTCCTAGCTATCTACAGTTCTCTTCTGGTGTAGGACAAGATGGTAAACGATTAAAAGTTCCAGATACAGTACAAGCTATACAGAATCCTTTTAATCGAAATAGTATTTCTTGTATGGCTTCTGCAAGGTCTAAAGAAGCTGCAGATAAAGCTGGTCGAGGAGCGACAGTAGCTTTCGTTCTTTTAGACGAATTTCATTTCCTTAAATATAATCAATATCTATGGGCAGCTTTAGCACCTGCTCATTCAAGAGCTGCTATTAATGCCGAGGAAAATAATAAGCCACATTCAATGATAATTACATCTACACCAGGAGATATGTCTACTGAAGAGGGAATGTTTGGTTTTAATATGAGAAATCAAGCAACTCCTTGGAATGAAATGTATTATGATTTTCCCAGGCAGCAATTATATAAGGTTAAAGATAGTAATACCAATTCACCTTTCTTTATGATTACATTTTCTTATCAACAGTTAGGTGGTGGTGTTCAATACTTTAATGATATCTGTAGACTTATGCTTAGGGATTGGCCAAAAATACGAAGAGAAGTGTTGTTAGAGTGGGCTGCACTCCCGGCCAATGCTTGCTTCTCCAAAGAGCAATTGGATAAGGTTAAAGATATGTGTCATGATCCTATTAGAACTATTTTCTTTGGTCAATATAATCAGTATCAAATGCAAATATATGAAGAGATAGATCTTCGTTATCCTCCTATTATTGGTGTCGATGTATCTGGAGCTCTTTATAATGATTCTTCAGCTATTACTATTATAGATTCTAGAACCACTAGAGTATGTGCAATTCTAAACTGTAACTATATACCTAGTGACGATTTAGCAGATGTCATTTATGTTTTGGTCTCAAAATACATGCCAAATGCTATTGTAAACATCGAGAGAAACGGTGAAATATCGTATTTTTTATTTACTTTTAGGTATATTTTTATTATACTTATATTAGTAAATATTATAATATTGAGAACCACTGCTTATAGAGTAATCTATAAGTATCAACAGGGTTAATTGCTTTGAAAGAGTTTAATTATTTTTTACTATGTGTGAAACACCTCTATAAATTATAAGGAGGTGTTATTATGGTTAAATTAAAAGATTTGTTTTTAGACTTCGAACAGGATGGAAAACGATATTGCATGACTCCTGAATCTATTGAAAATAAATGGTATAGTTTTGGAGATAGCGATAGAGCTATAGAATTCCATGTAAATGTTCAAGACAAGGATTATAATATACCTTGTATGACTGCAACTTATACGTATATTGAAACTGATTCTGAAACAAATATAGAATTGGATGATTTTGAAATGCTTGAAAGTTATAAAGAATTCATGCTTTTTCGTATAGGAATGTTCTCTGAATATCCAATTTGCTCTTGCATTGAAAAAGATCAAATCATTTCATTATTGTATAAATTTGCAGATTATATGCATATCAAACGCATAGTGACTAATAAACTCTGTTTAGCAGCGAAAACTCTGGAGGACAATAGAATGTCAGCTCATTTTAAGAAAAATCTGAAAAGATTTGTAGGAATCAAAGGACTTGATGTTGCTATATTTAGACATAAGAGGACTTTAAAAAGAAGAGGATATAAATATATTGGTATTGTTCAAAAACTTCAATTAAAATGCGTAATGAAAAAGGATATACCAATTATATATTCTGAAGTTCCCAGCTTTGAATTATACCTTGAGCCACCGCATTTTATTGTAGATCCAGAGAGACGTTCAACGATCATCCGCTGACGGCGGAAGTAGAACCTCAAGTTAATGGAGGAAGAAAAATCCTGGCCCTACTGTAAAAATATATTACATTTATCACTCTTATATAATTGGAGGTGATAAATAATGAATAGTATCAAATTATTAACTTTTGTAACTGATGGAAATGTAATATTTCATCCTGAGACTAATGAATTAGAATATCATTTTCGGATGATTAGTTCTGTTATGAAAACTGTAATGCTTTATAAAATCAATCCAGAAGAAAGAACTATTGAATCTGTAAATATTTATTATCCTCAGATTGTAGGAGATCCTGGGGTTGTTCAGTATCCTATAAATATGAGTGCTGATGTAATTCTTAGTGATTATGATACAATGGTTAAACAATTTGATTTACAGAGGGATGACAAATGATCTGATCATTTCCTGTAATGGGAATGTCTAGAATTGACTAGAGTCTATAGAGTTGCGTCTATAGATAAACATCTTGGTTTCGGAGTTTCAGTGTTACAACGTTTGTGCAAGACATCTATAAAGAAAAATCTATATTATGAAATTAAAGAGAAAGTTATCGAAGAAGCATTTAATGGCGTAAGAGTCGATAGAAGAAAAGCTAGAGTTAAAGTATATGGTCTAGACTCTACTAAAGATACTAGAGCTAGATTGATCGAGCTATTACATGAGAGAGTTCAGTATCATAAGGATAAATTCATATCTCCAGTATTACATCATGAGTTAGAAACTTTGGAAGTCGACAATAAAGGTAAGACTCAGGCTATATATCCTAACCACGATGATCAAGTATTCTCATATCTAATGGCATTATATGTATGGTACGATGGAAAAGATCTTGCTGAGAACTTTGGTATTACTAAGAATATTCTTCGAACAGATGAAGATATTGAAGAATTAGATGGTGATATAGATAAGGAAGAAACTAGAGAAAGACTTAAGCTGGAAGATATAGATGCTGATATCGAGTTAATGGAATCTGAAGAGACTCAGATGCAGAAGAAGTTCTTAGAAGACGCAGAACGTATTAAGTCCAGAAAAGAATACGAACAGAACTCTTACGACCAAGAACAAGCTATGTTTGATGTCTTCTTAAGTATGCATAAAGATGCTAAACAAGCATATGAGGAGAAGTATCATATACAACCTACAAATACGTTAGAGAGTAATATGTACAGATTACCAGATGCTTTATTCGGAAATGTATCTTATGACTCAGATATAGATTTAGAAGAAGTAGAACAAAAAAGAAAACATGGTAATCTATTTGATATATTCTCACAAGTATAAATATATCCCCTCTCCAATTGGAGAGGGGAACTTTATTACTCTATATATCTATTGAATATAGTTCTAGCACATTCTTTGCATAACATTCCTCCAAAAACTCCATTGAGTTTTGGAACCTCTACATTGATTACATATAGATCAGCATCTCTTCCAGAAGCATTACATACCTGACATTTACAACTATAAGTTGCATTACACTCCGGTTTCATATGTTGAACTCTTAAAATTCCTTCTTTATTATTTCCTAACTGAGTTAACTCTGTCTCTGTTTCTCGATCTAATATATACATAATATTGCCTCCTAGAATTTAAGTCTCTTTAAATATCCTACAAACTCAAGCTTTTCAAATCCACCGCCACATGTACTGTAATAAGGAATATCTTTCTCAGATATAAGCATAGGTTCTTCTATGTCTATATATTCACCTTCTGGTCCTTTGATTGTACCTCTAATTACATTTGTATAGTCTAAGAAAGTAACTTTATAAATCCTTTCATTTTCATCTTCTCTTTGAATCTCTTGGATAGAAGATACCAATGTAGAAGATTTATTTTCATTATCCTCACATTTAGTTTCTTTTGACGCTTTATCGGGTTTTATACACTGAACCTTTTCGTTTAATAATCTTAAGATTGTATCCCTAACTTCCATAACGTCATTGTAAGTTGCATCAATAACATCCATATCAGTTGTCATAGAATATACATCCTGGGTTGCTGATTCTTTATTAAAGAATTTCCAAGCATTTAATATATCTTGGTTAGTAAACTCTTCTAAATTTACATACATATCAAACTCATTAGATTCTACAATCTTAGCAGCAACATCGAAGAATTTTTCAGTATGAGGTTTGTCTTGAGTTGTCGAATAATACTCCTTCATACTACGGATTATATCCATTACTTTATCGAATCTCATTTTCATTCTTTTTTCTTTCCTTTCTTTTTAGCAACTATATATTCTTCTATTTTGATATAAACTACACCTAATAACCCTAGGGTTATTATGATACCCATCCATATAAGAGCTATTATAACCATATCCATTTATCAGTCCTCCAATGTATAAACTACTAATTCTAATACGCCTAACAATAGATGGAATGACTTATTTTGTGGTACTACTGTAATTCCTACTCCTACTGTAAGTGTACTAAAGTATAAGCTTATATGCTTAGTGCTAAACAACAATTTATCCATATCTTCTCTCCTCCTTTTAAATTTCACTGTGTATCAAAAGATAACAGCCCATAACCATTAACATAGAACTTCCTGTGAATATCAATCCAGCCTTATATTTGTTAAATCTAAAGTATTCATCTACATAAGCATTATGTGATAATATAGGAGTGATTACTCCTATAACCATTAATATTATTCCTAATACAGCTATCATACTTTCCTCTTCTCAGTTTTCAGTTTAATCACAAGTATCTCCCATGTCATAAATCACATAGTATTTACCATCTTTCTCTATACAGTGGTCACAATATATACCATAGCCACATCTTTCAGAAGATGTAAATACTTCTTTATAATCTTCAGGAGATAATTGATAAGTACCATTTCTCATTTTAGTACACCTATCAAAGACCTCCTTACTGATTTCTTTCTTTAACCCCACTTTCATTTGATTCACCCCTCTTCTTATATAGTTTATAATTAGTACATCCTAGAGCTTCATTCTCACATGTATCTCTTAAATGACAGTGATCACAATGTACATATATTCTGATTGCTCCTGAAGCCATTAGTTCATCTACATGACTTAACGCATGTGTTACATTTGCATTTGTATCGAATTCCATATTATATTTCTCCTCTAAATAACTTATAAAGTCTCACTCAAATATATATTATGTAATTGAAATATTTAATAATTAGTTCTTACAGATTTAAATAAGTACTCTCAGCCCCTCTAAAATGATACAAATTTACAACCCCTACAACTAAATAATAAATTATATTCTATTTGGAGGGTAAATGCATGGATATCACAATAAGTATTAGCGACGAGAAGATTAATGAGGTTATTCGAGACAATATTAATGGTATTTCTAAAGATCAGATTACAGACGCTTTACTAGAAGGCATCAAACAATATTTATCAGGAGATTCCGGAAGAAATACTATTGAAAAGATTATGTTTGATAGTAGCTATTATAAAGCTAGTATAACAGAAGCAGGTAAAGAAATAATTGCAAAGACTATAGATAAAGAACAAATCAATGAACTTACAGGATTAGCTTCTGATATTATAGAGAAACATGCTAAAGATATTATCGTAGAAGCTATTGTAAAAATTTTACTAGATAATATTTCTGGGAAGATTAATCTTACAAATGCTTTATGGAATAATCCTGATGTAATTGAATCTATTAAATCTATAGCAAATACGAATAATAATGGAGGTTATTAATGGGACTTTATAATTATTCAGGTCTACCGGATGATTTATTAACACCAGTAGTTATATTTAAAGGATGTGTAGATATAGATAAAGAAGATCCGTCTAATTATAAACCTGGTGATATTGTAATAGATTCACAAACCCAAGCTACATATTTAATGATTGGAGAACCTAATGGATGGGAATTATTACAAACATCGTTACCTTCAGATGGTACTATCAATGATAGGTATATTGAAGATGATGTAGAGATAGAACTTAAAGAAAACAAATGTACTAGATGTGGAGCTCCGATAAAGATTAAGTCTAAATATGATAGTAGTGTAAAATGTGAATACTGTGGATCAGAATACTCTATAACTAGGAGGTAATATATGAAGGGTCCGTACGATGACAGAATACAAGAATTACAAAAAGAACTTAACTATCGTAATATTCTAATCATTATACAAGCTTTAACTCTTCTAATATATGTAGGATTAGCTATATTCTTAGGAATAAGTTTTATTGTACACTGGGTGAAAAACGATAACTTGACATTTATCCAAACTATAAAATGGTCTATTGGGTCTTATTGGTGGGCTTATATATACATAATAGTGGTTCATTTATTTAAAAGTGAAATTAAGGATAATGTAAACAGAAGAGAATTTTGTATAATGAATATAAACATAGCCAAAAAGAAGAATGAAGAATATAAACAGAGTATATACGACCAAGATAAATACCCTGACAACAAGCCATCGAATCGAGGTAGTTATGGAAGATAAGAATATATACAACGATAGGATTACTTATCTAGAGACTAAAATAAAAGAATGTGAGATAAAGAATCTATTAAGTATCATAGCCATATTGGTACAGATCATAATGTATTTAATTGCTATTATCGGATGTCTAGTTAAATGGATTACTGACGACACTCTTACATACATGCAAATGTTTAAATGGAGTATGAAGAACTTTTGGTGGGCTTATCTCTATATACTGATATATGAATTAGTACTTAAGGAGTGGATAAATACAAACTCAGTTGAACAACGCTCATATGAAAAACAATTGCAGAAAGAGAAAGGACAAAAATTTGAAGAAAAACAAAAAGAGGAAAGAAATGGATCTACTGAACATATATGAATATAAGGGGCGAGCGAAAGATATCACTAATTCTGATATTGTTGTAGTATATGGAAATGTCTATGGAGATATTAAAAATGCTACAGATGTAGTTATTATCAATGGAGATCTAAAAGGTGATATTATAAATTGTGATAATGTTTTAGGTACACTAGCTGATAAACATATTGGCGTTGCTGCACTTTGGAATAAGGCTAAATCTGATGTTCCGATCTCTAGAAAAGATGTAGGTATCAAAGACGATGATATCTCTGAACCATATTCTTGTAGATATTAGGATAATATACATCTTAATTCGATAGATTTATAGATGTAAAAGTTTACATATACTATCACATTACAGTAATAAATAATTATAGAAGGAGAAGTATAGTATTATGGAATTCTTTGACGTATTGAAAGAGAACGATGAAGAGAAGATTAAGAAATACTTACTTCAATATGGTAAGGCTCCAAAACCTAGAGCTCCATTCTATTTTATTAAGGAGGAACCAAATGTCAGAAGTTCAGTCAATGCAGGATCTAATGAAGCAGATCCAGGAAATTACGATGAAACAGAAGTCTCAGAATAAAGGGGATGAAGTTGCAGTAGCACAGACTCTCCTTAATGATCCAGACTTCCAGGTAGGAATCTACGATAAGAATAAGGGTCTTATCGGAACAAGAAATGTACATGAAGAAGCAGTAAAGTTTGTTGCTAATATCAGTGCTGAAATCACAGGACTTGATAAGAAAACAGCAGAAGACTTAGCAAGCAAATATACTTTCACAAAGAAAGATGCTAACTTCATTATTAACACCTCTAGAGATTTTGTTCAGACATATCTCAAGACAGGTAGGAAATTTAATCTGGTACAGTCAGAAGATGCAGAGGCAAACATCTTCTTGAAACCTACACCAGCGAAAGAGAAACTTATACCTACAAAAGATGGTACCAAGTTAGTAAAAACAGGAGCATATCAGAAAGTTGCTTGTAAATCTGGTTGCCCTAAGTATAATATGAAGTGATTGGTTGTAGAGTTGTCACAAGACAATAGTCGCATTAAATGTGGTCAATGGCAGGAAACGAGTCCAAAAGTCCTGTGAAGATAGATAAGTGGTGCACCATGACGCTAATCAGAAGAGCCGCCATCTAGTAACGGCATGGCCAAGCCAAAAAGGAATAATATATGAAATATTTGAAACGAATCTCAATAATCTTAATTTTAGCGGTGTTATTAACTAGTTGTAGTTGGCAAGATGAAGCCGATGTAGCGAGTTATAATATATCAAAAGAAGCTGATAACTTTAATGTTTATAGACAGATTAAAGTTATAAATTGTCAATCAGATGAAGTTATATTAGAATTCGAAGGTTGGTGTAGTATTACCAAGGACAATGCAGATAATCAACTAGAAATAACATATAGAGTGGGAAATGGAGAATACTATAAAGATTTCATTGGACTGAATGACAGAGTAACATATGTAGTAACTCAGTTAGATGGAAGTGCTGTAGATAAATACCACTATGTATGGCTTTATCACTCTCGAGGTGATTTAATTCCAATTAAAATGGAAGATGTAGATGGTTGAGTTTATTTAGAATGATATGTTTTAATAAGGTCCCTAGGGATTATCCCTAGGGACTTTTAAGTTTTTGAATTTTTTATTTTTAGGTGGTAAGAGAAAAATCTGCAACTATACCAGAGCCATAAGATCCACTACCTATACTCATTTGTACAGATCCAGATTCAGATATAGTTGCTCCACATGCGTAATAAGTAGATGAATATGATTCTTGGGTTGAACAAGCATAGTTATTAATTATACCGCTATTACTAGCTGCAATAATAACATGATTGTCTTCTGTTGTACGTAATAAATTAGAACCTACATTATCTCCAGCTAAATAATAATTAATTAAATTTGCTTTTGTGAATCTAGATCCTAAATAAAATACTACTAAAGTTGAACGATCAGAATAAGGAGTATAGTATGTAAATGATGCACTTGAATTATCGGTAGCAAGAAATGACCAAGCACCAGCCTTAGGAGAGGAGTTACCACTAGCACCATTTCCATTATAATGCTCTATAATATTTCCTGTAGATGTAACTGTAGGTCTAGAATCCCAACCACTATACGCAATGAGATAGAGTCCATTTTTATCTGGTGTAATTGTAGTTGTATTACTACCACCTCTTCTAATTGAGAATAATCCAAATTGAGAAGTAGCGTCAAAAATTCTCCAATCTACCCAATTCTTATTAGTATCCATAAGCTGAATACGTTTTGTGGTATCATTATATCTAATACCACCCTGACCTGCTTCCAATGCCGCCTGATAAATTTCATCATAAAGAATTTTAATAACCCCTAGGGAATATATTCCCTAGGGGTTATTATTTATATTAAAAATTAAGATGATATAGATAATATTGCTGCAAATGCGGATCCACCATTATTACCCCAGCATTCAATAGATGCAGACCCACGATCTGAATCTACAGTTGAAGCTGCTCCAAAATCTTTACCATTTGTTACAAAATGATCCTGATCTATTGTTGTATTAAAAGTACAATTTCTTGTTTGTTTTCCTGAACAACATCCAATCAATACTTTGTTAGTTTCATTTGTCATAGATAATATTGCATGCTCATTATCACCACCTGCAAGTGCAGATGTTTCTAAAGATGCAGTTGTGTATTTTCCTGAAATAAAACATAATATTATTGTATTATAATCTGAAGGCGTATTAACTGTTAAAGAATCGCCATTAATAGCATTAAAAGATGAAAGTGTGAAATATCTTGAATTTCTAGGGCTATGATTAAAATAAAAATCTTTTCTCGTTGCTGTGCTAATTATTGACATTTGGCCAGAGGTGGTATACCAAGTAGATGCTAATATATACATTCCATTTTTTGTAAATGTATAATTAAAAGTATATGTTCCACTAACTGCAGCTTCATATGAAAAATCTGCATAAGCATCATATTTTTTCCAGTCTACCCAATTCTTATCTGTATCCATTAACTGTATGGTTTTTGTACTATCATTATAACGTATACCTCCTGAACCTGCTGCTAGAGCGGCTTGATAGACCTCATCAAGACTCATAATTTTTAATACATGCTTATAAGACCCTCTGTAAACATTTATATAATAAAGATTATGCTCTTTACCTATCAAAAATATAATAATCATACAAGAAAGGATGGTATATAGTAATGAATGTATCTAATACTGCTTATTATAAGCCTTTAACTACAGTAACACCTAGTATTCAGAGAGAAGGTTTCGATCCTTCTACTGAGATTGAGGATCCTTGGTATGCTCCTATTGAGAAGGTTACACCTAGAAAGTATCATAAGTATGCTCAGGCTAGTCTTAAAGAGAAACTCTATGGATCAGAAGAGGAAGAAGAGCCTAAGGATGACGGCGAAGGTGATGTTAAGGATGATCCAGTAGACCCTCAGAATCCTGATCAGCCTGCTGAGCCAGATCAGCCAGTAGAACCTCAGGAACCTGAAAATCCTGAGCAGCCTGTAGAAGAACCTGAGAATCCTGATAACCCTAAGTAATATCTAACCAGGAGGTGATATTATGGATATAGGAACTTTATACTTGATATCACTCTCAATCATAAGTGGATGTGTAGCATTCTGTACATGTTATAAGATATTCTCTGATGCTAGAGTAGAAAAACAGAAACTAGCATGTGAGCTTGCTATAATATATCTACAAGTAATGGGTATACAAGAAAATACTCCCTAGGGATATTCCCTAGGGAGTATTTTTGTATTAAAATGTGATTTCGATATCTAATGTTACTGGGGTTGAACCACTACTAAATGCCTGACCATAAATAGACATACTGCCAATTTGATTAACAGATGAGCAGATTCCATAATATTTACCATCTGTAGTTTTGTCGTCAGTTGAGCAATCTATTGTAATATAGGGACTACCACCAGTACCGTTATTAGATACGACTAATATTCTATTAGATACATTTGTAAGTGTAACTCTACTCAAATTTAGTGTAGTATTAACTATTGTACCAGTTCCAAATTCGGAGCAAATATAATAAAGTTGCATAGTTGGTTGATAATTGGAGTTACTTCTAGTTACAGAAAACAATTCTCCAACTTCTGCATTCAATATTGCAGCTGTAAGATATCTGTCCCCGTTTGATACCGAGTAGTTTGCTAAAATCTGGGTTCGGGATACTGTTGATTGTATAGTACTTTGTGCTTGGCATCCTGTGAATACGAAAAGATACATACCTGATTTATCAAATGTATAAGTTATACTATTTGTTAATGTATGAGATATAATTGATAGATTAGAATTAGGGTTGTAGTATTTCCAGTTTACCCAATTCTTTTCTGTATCCATTAATTGAATAGTCTTAGTGGTATCATTATATCTAATACCTCCGGAACCCGCTTCCAGCGCAGCTTGATAGACTTCATCAAAAAGATAAATTTAATTATATAAATAAATTTCAGTAATAGATAACGAAAAAGCATTAATAGCGGCTCCATTACTTGAGTGCGAAAATATAAAATAAGCACTAGCCATATTAATCTCATTTAAATCTAAAGTATAAGTTGATACAGCCGTTGAAATTACCATTGGCTTAGAAACAATAAATGAGGGTGTAGTGCTAGATGTTGGAATTTGTGCTGGGATTCCAAATTTTAAATAAGTATACGATAAATTATCATTGGTGCATGAATACACAATATCTATATATCGATATATTGTAGTATCGAATGCATTATTAGACACAATATTTAGATATGCATATGAAGTTCCATTAATACCAATCTGAATTGTATTATTATTTACAGTAACTGGTGTAACACTTGCTCTTTCTTGGTAAACATTCCAAGTTGTATTTTGAATTTCACCAGACTTGAAAATATAATATCTATTTGGATTGAATTTCTTATAATTAATCCAGTTTTTATTTTCATCTGCTAACTGTATATAATTAGTTTCACTATTCCATCTAATACCACCAGAACCTGCTGCTAGAGCCATTTGATACACTTCATCATGCCTATCAATTTATAGTTAGTAATATTATTACCTTATCTAACTCTTCTCCATTTTCCTTTAGAGAAGATTCCATATAATATCTATAAAACGGACCATTATATGACATAAATTGGTGCATTACATAGCTTTCATACTCTTTACATTCATATTCAGGATAACTAAAGTAAGTATACTTCTTTAGTTTATCTATTTCCTCTTTATCATCGTTCTTTACAGCTGCAGATAGTTTTAAACTATACTCTGTTTCATTATAATAATCTGAGAAATAAGGTTCTCCGGTAGCAAGATACTCTGCAACATCTTCTATTGTAAAATAACCTCTCTTTATATAATCAGTACTAGGTAACTCATCTGCTGGCAGATAATATAAATATGCATATCTTTCGTTTTTTTTATACGGATCATTGTATGTAAAATGCTGGTACAAGTAATCATCCATCTTATCTATAGGAACTTTAATAAAATCTTGATATAAATTACTGATAAAAGACCTAGACTTCTCTATCATCGGACGTAATTTATTAAACTTGTCAAACGGTCCATATGCGTGTAGTTTGCCATCCTTAGTTGTATATCCTAAATAGAAAGAATAATAAGTAGACATAGTGATACCTCCTGTAAAAACGTAGTACCAAAATGTTAAAGATGCCCTAGGAAATTAATCCTAGGGCATCTCTCTAATCAAGTATTATTCCAAAAATAAAGTTCAGTAAAAGTTAAAGTGTTGTTGGGATTGTTAATAAAATTTATACAAACGTATCCTATAATATTAACGTCTGATATATCTAAAGTAACTGTTATTGGTGTACTAATAGTACTAGAATCTACATTATATTGTTGTTTTTTCACTACCTGGAAAGTTTCATTATTTGGATTAGCTTTGACCATTTTTCCAGAAGTGATATATAAACAATTCCAATAGTTAATTTGATTACCAGTACTTGAAAATTTATTAGCATTAAAAGTAGTATATACCATAGATAGTCTATTATAAAGCGACAAATCAAAAGATGTATTTGGACAACATCCTACATCAGCTTCACTATTCCTCAAATTTTGCATACTGATATAGTCTGCAGTATAATTAAATTTTCCATAATTTGTATTGTATAAATCATAATACCAACCCTCACTATTATCAATTTCACCACTTTTAAATATGTAATATCTTTCAGGATCAAATGCCTTATAGTCAATCCAATTTTGATTCTCATCCATCATTTGAATTTTCTTAGTTACAGAGTTCCAACGAATCCCAGAACCCGCTGTCAAAGCGGCTTGATAGACTTCATCAAGCTTCATTCTTCTCGGTTAGTAAACATTTAATTATAAGATTCACATTTATATAATATATCGATTCTATGATAAGATGGGGATTTTGAATCATATAATATATCAATGAATCAATATCTTGAGCTACTAATTGTCTATACGACTAATATTAAAGGGGAGTGTGCTATATGGGTGATTTTGTTTCTTTAATACTATTTTTCGCTTTTTCTATATTAACAAATACTAATAGTTCTGATAGTTTTAGGAGCTTTGGTATTATTTCTCTAATAGTTACTACAATAGCTGTATTTATCGGTATATCTTCTTATCATATAAACACTTATGAATGGAATAAATTAGTAAATAATGATTTGTTCCCGGATAGATATCCGATGACCGAAATAGAGATTTGTAGAATAAAAGATAGAATATATTGGTCTAATTTAAGATGCTTACTTTCTTTCTATTGCTTTATAACTTTTGGTTTAGTTTCTATATTGTTTATATTATCTATTGTATTTAATTATATAGCCTAATGAGACAAAGTAAATCACATCCCTAAGATAATAAAAGATTTGAAATCTATGTTTATCAAAAATGGGGTGGTTGGAAAATGGTAATATCAGGAAAGGAGTAATAATCCAGAAAGGAGAAACAACAGATGGATTGGAAAAGACCTAGTGGCACGATATGCTTGGTTGTTGTTGTTTTACTATTATTTATTCTGCTATGTGGAGCATTTATGTTTTCTCAGATATCAAATATAACAGAACCGTTAGAGGGTAAGCAAACATATACTACTGGTCAAAAGACCTTTGAATCTACATATGCAGATTTTGAAATAATTGAACAATGCCCAGAGTTTACAATACTTAGAGATACACAGACAGATGTATTGTATATAGAATACAAGAGAAATGGATACAGTTCTGCTTTAACTGTTTTAGTAAATGCTGACGGAACACCTAAAACTTATAGTCAATTTGTAGGCGGTTAACATCTGTATAAATAATGGTTTTGATCCTTAAATCTAAACGAAGGAGTGTACAGATATGAAGATTAGTAGAACTGACTTTAATGAAGTATCAGCTAAGATTTACGATATCTGTCAGTCATTTATTAATACTGGCAGTGTTGAAGATACAAATACTAGTGCTCTTGTATCAGCATTGAACAAGATTTTTGCAGGAAAACAGTGTGTAACTGTAATTGTAACAGATAACCATGATAACCTTCCTTTTGGTATTCATGTATCTCCTACAATTAATAACGTAGATCTTATGACTATTCTGGTAGATACAGAAGAGTATGATCTTGATCGCTATACAGTAGAGATTGATAGTAAGCTTATCAATGAGGTACAGGATCATGATCTTATAGCTGCTTATATGCTGGATACAATTGCTGGTGTTACATCTCCAGAAACAATTACAACATTAAGAGCTATTATTGATATTACTCTTGAAACAACTGGATCTGTAATCAATATTAAACAGTCAGCAAACTATGGTGCTATTCTTATTTATGGTATTAAGAATATGATCCGTAAGATAGTAAACTGTAGTGACAAGGTTTATATTGAATCAGATGAGTTCGAACTCGATGAACTTTTAGCAACAGTAGCAGTTAAGATTGGATCAGCTTGGACAGAAGTAGAAGCTGGTGATCCTAAGATGAGTGTTCTGGCTTGGGCTCTATTAGTATATAATGAGCTTGATACGGAATACAAAGATGCTGTAAGAACTCTTACAGATGCTAGACCACTTACAGGATCAGAATTGGAGAAGATTGAAATCGATAAGTGTATTAAATCTCTCCATAGAGCTAGTATGGAAACTGTTACAGAAGCAGTTCTTCATGAGTTCAAAGGACTTAGTATCTTTAGAACACTTAAGCAGAACGGATTAAGAGGTCTTGAGGATGATCTGTATGAATATAAAGTAAGAGTAAAGAATGTACAGGATCAGAGTGATGCTATTTATATCATGAGATGTATCAACTCTAGATTGTCAATTCTTGAAGACTTTATAACAACAGAACCTAACCTTAAAGAGGCTGATAGAGCTAGATGGCAGAGTGTTATTGATTCTTATAGAGAGCTTAGAGCTAAGCTTGCTGAAAAGAAGTTTACTTCAGCAGACAGAACTCTTAATGCTTATCTTAACTTTGATTATTCTAAGCTTGATGCTTTGGATAAAGACGATAGCTCTGCACTGGGTTATTAAACTACAACAAATCTCTCCAGGATATATCCTGGAGAGATTATATTCTAAGAAAGGAGGAACTATGATACAAACCAACCAACAGGTATATGAGAACTTAATAACGTTCTTATCAGAAGAAGAATCTACTACAGTAGCACCTAAAATTAAGTATTACTTAGATCACTATGTAAAGGAACTAAGTATAACAAACTTTAGAGTCTATTTACTACCAGCCAGTACAGTAGATAGAATAATCTTCTATACCAAAGAAGATAAGTCTGAATACAGACAGATGAAATTTACTCCAGATGGAGATCTATTTTCAGTTATGCACTTTAAGAAAGACAAAGATTCATACAGATGCATATATGCTTTAATGAAAACTTGTATAGATAAAATCAATAACAATTAAAACCAAGCGATTCACTATTCTAGAATATTCATTGTATAATAAAAAGAATCAACATATGAGAAATTTCAACTGCTGATATATGAGTTAAATCATAATCAGTTTTCATTAAATGCATACGAATCAATGTACGACATCCTTTCAATAAAAGTTATATGAATCATTATAGCGTTTAATTTCAATATGACAATATGAATCAACATATTCTGTTTTATCAAAGATAAAATAATGAGTCTGGATAAGTAATAATTTCACATGAGATTGAACGAATCACCAACAGTAAAATTTCACAATTTGTATATGAATCATTGTACATAATACATAAAACTATCAACCAAAGCAATATTAATCACCTTTCACGTACTGTCAGGGAGAAGTACTATGATTCTAAGAAAGAGGCTTCGGTCTCTTTCTTTTTTGTTTTAAAACACATTTATATAATTAATAAGGAGGTAGAATCCTATGTCAGTAGATGTAAATAAGATTGAACCTGTATATAGTAGCGAAGACGTAGTATTAGAAAGCTTTGATATAATGGACGGAATAAAGGATTTCTTAAATTCTAAACTTCCAGCTGATATATCTTATTTTGATCATAATAAGATAAATGAAATCTTTAGAGAGATTGATAAAAATGGTGGCAAATCTGAGGATTACGCTTTTGTACTCTATTCTATTATAATCAATATCGGAAATGCTGCTAGACAACCTAGCTCACTCGATAAATGTTATAAAGCTGGTGTAAGATATAAGAGAACTGTTATCGAATATTTTAATAAGTATAAAAGTAAACTATCAGTAGATAGTAAGAAAAAACTTAGACATGCTGTAGAGTCTCAGTTTAAACACTTCCAAATTAATCCAATCAAAGATACTTTGAAAATGCTTAAAGTACCAGACCTACCATTGAAAGCTCTTAATTTAACTAAAGATGCAATGCCTGGTAGTATGGTGAATAGTAGTATAGATGTATTCTTGAGCAGATTCGCTATAAAGTATTATGATTTATTAGAGGCTGTTAGAATGTATAAGAAAGCAGTTAACAGTGAAGCTGATTGGGATGACTTGAAAGCTCACTATACAGTAAATAAGTTTAAAGAAGAAGCTAATTATTTCTATGAAATAGCTCGTGCTGTTTTGGAAGATATGCTTAAAGTATACGATCAATTATAATACAAAGGAGTAGGGAATAACCCTACTCCTTAAAAATTTTTATAGTTACATAATATATCCTTGTAAGGTGGTTATATAATTTTATCCATAGAGGCACATTATAATAACCACCGATTTAGAAGGGAGGAACTTAAATGGAATGGACTAATCATGGGTTAAACATGTGGACTATTAATACTGATTTTGACAATAAGTATTATGAAAGTCTAAATACCATGTTATTAAACTATGAACTTGGGGAGAAACGAGACAAATGGTCTCACTATGTATTTAACGGTGTTAATGTACCTAGAACTACAGAGATTATTAATAGCACCATAAACAAAGAATATCTGAATAAGTGGGCTGCTAAGCTTGGGCCCAATTATAAGAGAGAGCTTGATACAATATTAGATACTGGTTCTATGGTTCATGCTATGATAGAAGACTTTATTACTATTGGTAGAATTAGAGAAACTTATCCAGAGTTTAAATATGCTGATCCTTTAAAAGCTATGAGATCTTATCATAACTTTAGAAACTTCTGGCAGAATATGCATACTAGAGGATATAAGATAGATCCTATAGCTATAGAATTACCATTTAGTACACCCTGGTACGGTGGAACAATAGATTTCATAGCAAAGATAACAGATAAGAATGGAATAGAGAAGACATTCATATTAGACTTTAAGACTTCTGGAAAGATATCTTATAATTATTTCGTTCAGTTAGAGATGTATTGGCAGGCTATGACGTTTATAGTATCAAATTATGAGATATGTAATATCCAAGCTACTCAACCTCAATATACTAAAGAACTTATAGATCAATTAAGAGTTATAACTGGTATAGGGATTATAAGAGTTGATAAGCAGAGAGATATATACGAATATATACTAGCAGATCTAGATACAGATATAGATTTCTTATCTAGATTAGATCAGGCTGCATCATCTATGGTGAACTGGTATTATCAGATGCAGTATTTAGATCTCTGGTATGGAAATTTTAAAAGAGAATATGTTGGAAGGGGTGGTATCAGTGGGATTTATAACCGAAGTGATATCAGTGAGCAATGATATCAATGAGACTAGATATAAGAAAAATGGAGTCTCATTTGTAAATAAGCTGATTGCAGCTTATCAGGTAAAGAAACTTAAGAAAGTTATTGGTAGAATAAGAGAAGATCAGATTACTACAAAGCTTATATCAGAATATGCTGACTATTATCTGCAGATCTTTAAGATGCATAATGATACTAAGAAGCATATCAAACAGATACTAAAAGGTAACTATGATAATGCTGGAAGTATTACATTTGAATTCCAGATGGAAGATAGTTTTGTAGGACAGGTTACAATAGATTTTACAGATAGGTATTCTATTACAGGAAACTATACTTATGTACTCATAGGTTCTAATAGCTCTTCTCATATTACATATACAGAGCATGATATAACATCTGTCGAATTAAACAACGAAGTTAATATGGATGTAGGAATTCTAAATCTGATTAGAAAAGATAGAGTAGAATATATGAAGAATTACTTTATCAAAGAAGTTACTAAAGAGATCAAAGAGTTCCTGTATTCTAATATAGGAGTAAAGGAGATACACAATGGAGACTCTGGACAATAAATTCATTGAGTTATTCGAAGATCTTTATAACAAGAAATACGAATTAGATAATGGAGATATAGAGAAGTCTGAAGAGGTTGAGAAACCAGTGGTTGTTGCACAACCTAAGAGCTTCTTCGGTAAGTTTAAGAAAGCTGCTCAAGATTTTGCAGTAGTAGATACACCTGAGGTAAGATTGTCTAACAGTTTTGACATAGTTAAAAATTATTTGAATGATATACTATCAAATCCATCACAGACATTCTGGACACTTTGGCAGGTATGTCAGTTTCTAAGATGGGCTGAGAAAGTATTCTTATATGATAATGATCCTGAAAAGGATTTGTTTATTGATTCTGCTATGGATGCAGATGAGAGATGCATAATGTTTACATTTGCTAATACTGTATTCAAGATTAAGCTACAGTTAATCAGTAAACCTGAAGTTAAGATAACAGACTCAGCTTATAATCAGGTTATTACTATACTTATTCAAAGACAATATGGTAAGAAAATGGAGAATAAGTATATTTCTGTAGATGGTTATGTAGACATGATGGATGACAGTGATATGTATACATTGAATCAGGTCAATAGATTCTTAAATACTAAGTTGAGGGATGCTTTCAATGCAGTCTTAGCTAAGTTATTAGATGCTAAAGTATCAGGAGATTTGTTAAATTGTACTAAGGTGGAAGATATCTTAAATCCACCTAGACCATATTATTAATTATTGGAGGGAATTCAAATGAATAGCACAATTACAACAGCAAACAACATTATTAAGGAGCACGGAATAGACCATGAACACAATCTAAACTTCAAACGTGCTACCAATCCTGGAACAGATAGAGATTTTGAAAAAGAAATGGCTATCTTCTATCCGGATAATCATGGTCATTTTAAAGGAATGAATTAATGAATAGAGGAATATTTGTTTCAGTTCATATTGCAGACTTACACTTTGCAGCTTTTAGTCCAAAAGAACAGTATGAACTATTAGCTACGCAGTTTTTACCAGTAGTAAATCAGTTACCAAAAGTTGATCTTATATCTGTTAATGGAGATATATTCGATCATAAGCTAATGGGTAATTCAGATGGTATATATTATGCTAGTATGCTTGTAGATAATCTGGTTCAGATAGCAAAAGCTAAACAAGCTACATTGATACTCTTACATGGAACTTATTCTCATGATGCAGACCAGTTGAAACTATTCTATCATTATATGGAAGATAAGACGGTAGATGTGAGAGTAGTCACCCAGATTCAGTTTGAGCAGATTAAGAATACTAGAGTATTATGTATACCTGAATTGTATGGAGTAGATGGATCTATATATGACTATTATCTTCACCATTCTGGATGGTACGATGAATGTGTAATCCATGGTACATTTGAAGGAGCTGTTTATAATAATACTGTAGGTAATGGAAGATTATTCACAATGAAAGATTTCGATATGTGTACAGGATTCATTATAGGTGGTCATGTACATAAACCAGGATGTTTTGGTGGATACTTCTATTATTGTGGTTGTCCTTATAGATGGAGATTTGGTGAAGAAGAGGAGAAAGGATTCTTAATAGCAGCACATGATTTAGATTCTGGCTATCAAGAAGTACATTTTAATCCTATCAGGTCTAGTAGATATGTGACTATAGATATTAAAGATATTATATCTAACGATCCTCAGCAAGTTATAGCTTATATAGATAGCCTAAGAAAAGAACAAGGTATAGATTACTTAAAGATAAAGTTTAGATATCCAGTAGAAGGCCCTAGTAAAGTAATAATCAATAACTACTATAGAAACTCTAGAACTACATTTGTAGAGTTCATGTCTGTTATGGAAGAACAGAAAGCTATGAATGAAGCTAATATGAATGTAGAAGAAGAGTATAACTTCATACTAGATGATAAACTATCTGATATAGAAAAGTTTGTTATGTATGTAAATCTGAAAGAAGGTGGAGAGTTTATAACAGTAGATAGACTAAAAGAAATTTTATCGGAGGAGATATAGTAATGCAGAAACCAATAGTTATATTTCTAATCATGTTGTTCATGCATATAGTGGATGACTACTATTTACAGGGTATATTGGCTAAGATGAAGCAGAGAAAGTGGTGGAAAGAAAATGCTCCTGATCAGAAGTATAGTAAAGATTATATTGCTGCTTTGATTGCACATGCTTTCTCTTGGAGCTTCTTAATATGTCTACCATGGACATATTTAGCTTTAACTACTGGTATACTTAATCAGTATGAAATCTTAGCTGTAATCATATTAAACACTGTGATTCATTCTGTTGTAGATGACGCTAAAGCTAATAAGTTAAGCATTAATCTAATCGTTGATCAGAGTATTCACCTTGTTCAGATTATAGCTACATTCATAGTATTTTACTTGACTATGTGATTGGAGGAGTAAATGACTCTAAAAGAATATAATGCATACTTAAAAGAAAAAGCTAAAGAAGGTTGGTTAAGAGTTATTATAACTATACTTTTAGTCATAGCCTTATTAGTTTTTGGATTATTCTTTATAGATTTTATATGTGCTACAGTTGAGCATAGACCTCCAGATTGTGAGGTTATATCTGGAATTGAAATTTTAATAGATTTGGTTTATGTAATATTCTGGTTTATATATCCTTTAGGATATTTTGCAATTGTAAAGAATGTAGAAAATTTGAAAATTTGAAGAGAGGAATTGGTATGAGAAAAACAAATCCTAGACTTATTGTCAATGTAAATATCAAAGATGAAGAATTTGAGAAGAGAATAGAAATAGCAGTAAATGATTATATTGAAAAGAGTGTAAATCATATTATAGATGATAAGATCGAAGAAGTGCTCACTAAAAGAATAGAACAATACTTTAGCGCAGAAGGTGAAAAATATAATACCTGGAGAAGGGATAAGTTTATAGGAGATATTACTAAGAGAGCAGATAATATTATCAATCAAATAATAGATGAAAGAGTTGCCATAAAGGTTTCACAAAGATTATCAAAATTATTAGATGATAAATTAAAAGATCAGAACGACGAATAATCTTGGATTTAAAAGGAGAGTGGCATAAATTTATGGTACACATGGTACCTTTTAGCAAGATAAATGACAGCTATGAGGGAAAACGTATATTAAAAAAGGATGCATGTGACAAAGAAACTGTAGCTGTCATTGTTAATGGAGCTACAATGATTGCAGTATGTAAGGATTGTCTTGGAAAAATGAAGGCAGTTATAAATAATATAGAATAGTTGAGGGGATGAATCTATATGAGTCAGAATATTTTCATACTATCGGTCTAACACTTTGTTAATCACAAAAAATTTAAGGAAATGGAGTGTGGATTGGATAAGTATGCAAATTAAAAAACAGCCAAGAAAATCCAATCAAGTAGCTAATACAATGAATGTAAACTTAGCTACTTTCGACATATTCTGTAGATATATTGTATCTGATCCTGAGATCCTTAGATTAGCAAACGTATCTGCTATGAAGGATTTCATAAATTCTCTAGACCCTGAAACTTATAAAAACGATCCTGAGAAGTTAGAGCGGGTGACTTTCATACAGAAAGCCATAGAAGCAAGATTACAGTATAATCTTACAGATAGAAGATTGATTATTAATCATGTCTTATCCAAGATTAATTTCAATCCTAGTTATTTAGACTTGAATAAAGAACTCACTATAGATGAAATACAATGGGCTAGTTCATTAGTAGAGGAATCCAGTAAGTATGGTTTTATGAATATCTATACTGATAAATTTCTGAATATCTGTACTGAGTTTAAGACAACTAGTTATGATCATAGGGGAAATGTAATAGATCGATTTCAGACTCTATTACATGAAGTCACCAATGAGTTTAGGAGAGCGGAGACAGATAATAGTCTTATAGATATGGAGTTCTCTTTAGCTAATGGTAAGTTCGAAGAACAAATTGAAGAGATCTATAAAGTAGTTACAAATCCATCTAGAAGATTGGTATGTGGAATGCAAGGCCTTAATCTTATGACTGGTGGTGGATTTGAAGCTGGTCGAGTTTATATGCTATTAGGAGTTACAGGTGTAGGAAAATCTGTTACGTTATTGAATTTAGCATATCAGCTCAAGAAGTATAATCCAAACTATCAATTGAAAGACAAGACAAAGATTCCATGTATTGTATATCTAACCATGGAAAATACAGTAGTAGAAACTGTAACTAGATTGTTTGATATGGTTACAGAATCTCAGTATGGAATGGGTAACTATAGCCTAGATGAAGTTATTGCTAAGTTGAGAAATGAAGGACAGTTAGTTCTAAATGACAATTCTCCAATTAATATCATTATTAAGTATAAGGCAAATAGATCTGTAGATACATCTTATCTATATACATTGACAGATGATCTTCATGATAAAGGATATGAAACCATCTGTATTATTCAGGATCATTTGTTAAGAATTAGAAGTGTATATAGTTCTGTAACAGCAGAACCAAGATTTGAATTAGGAAATATTGTAAACGAATTTAAGTCATTTGCTGCAGCTAAGGATATCCCAGTTATATCAAACTTCCATTTAAATAGAGATGCGATGAAAGAGGTTGAGAAGTTTGCGAATAAAGCAACCAATATAGATGTAACTCAACGATTAGGCAAATCTAATGTCAGTGAATCAGTATTGATCCTGAATAATACTGACTGTGCAATTATTATTAATAAAGATTATGATAATAATGGTGCTACTTATATGGCATTCAATATCGTTAAGATGAGAGATAAGCCTGAGTTGACTTATTTCGCCCAACCATTTGCATTTGGTTCTGGTATAAGATTAGTAGAAGATTTCAATGGTCCTGCTATGTATGAAACAAGACTTAGAGGTAATCACGATATGGATGATGCTCGTATAAATAATGTAAGAACATCATCTGCTAATGTCATGGGAAGTCTATCTATGTTTAATCAGAATCAAGATAATACTTTCACGGAAGAAAGTAGATATAATGGAATGTCTTTGGAGAAAGACTTTAATCCATTTGAAGAACCAGAAAGAGAAACAGAGATAGAGATACAAAAACCACCTATCAAAGTTCCATTTACATTTGTCTCAAAGCCAGATAATATAGTTAGCTTAGATGACTTGAGACAATCACTGGCGGTGAATTAAAGAATATCCAGGGAGTAATTACTCCCTGGATGTTATGTTAGGTTAAGCCAAGTATTCTCTGAATTTTTTATTTCGTCTAAGACTGTAAAGAGATTACTTCTGGTAGGTATTAGTATATATCCTCTAGAGAAATCAAACTCTTTAGGATCTATAATACCATTTACCAATAGAATAACGAAATCTAACTGAGTAGAACCATAGATATCATAAGCTAGTAGATCTGGCTGATATTTATACTTGTTGATTTCTTCTTCTGTGAATGTTTCTACCTTAAGACATAGCTTCTTTAATTCATCTAAATAGAAATCTAATACATTGATCTCAGCGTATTGACCAAGTATAGATTTCTGCAAAATAGCAAAGTTAGTGTAAGTCATATCATCTGATTTACCTTGATTGATAAAGTCAGTGATTGTATAAGTAGTAGCTGGATATGCGGTTGTTGCCATACTATCCCTCCTTTCTCATTATTAAAATGTAAATAAATTGTATAATATATATGTGCCTAAATGGTAAAATCTTATTATGAAAGCGACATTAAATTAAGGAGGATACCAATATGATACAGCACACTCACAATTTCCACTTGCAGAATTATGGTATTTATAAGGAGCTTGTGGAGAATGGATATCTGGATATCTATACTAAAGACTTAGATGAGTCTAATATAGACATTCATTTCACTTGGATAATCAATATACTAAACGATGGAATAGAAACAGATACGGTAAGAAATGCAAAGATAAGAATACATTATGTAAACAAGAAACAGGTAACAATGCATATCATAGATTACATGTTTAATCTTATGATGTGGTCTATAATAGTATCCTCTGGTGAGAAGATATCTTCTCAGTATCAGTGGAATACAATGTTTGATCCAATTACTAAGAAGTCTATTAAGAGTTATATAGACAAGAACTTTATAAGAAAGAATATTGGAAAGATTGATACAATTAAGATGAATCAATCTATTGATAATGGTATTGGTAAGTTTAGAGACTTAGAAAACTTCCAGATGTATTTAGCCAATACAGTAAATCTGGAAGATACAATCGAGCTAATGAATAAGTATCCTGAGTTTAATGATACTATTCACTTCGATGTAACTGGTATACCTCTGGAAGATGTAAAAGATGCTGGTATGAAAGCTACTAACTTACAGATTCAATATATCAAGAATAGTAATCACTGTTTGAAAGATAGCTTCTTGGCAGGAGAAGGTATTAATGCTAAGCAGTATAAGGAAGTATCAGTAAATATAGGAACTAAACCTAATGGACAGGGTGGTGTATTCCCACATCCTATTCAGGGATCATTCATTAATGGTGGTTTGAAAAATCCAGAAGAGATTATAGTAGAATCCAGTATAGGTAGAATAGCACAGATCTTACAGAAACAGAACGTGGGTCAATCTGGAGCTTTTGCACGTAATTTAGGACTGAATAATCAGGATTCTAAATTACATTCAGATCCTAATTATGTATGCGACACTAAGCATTTTGAAGAAATAGTTGTAGAGAATCAAGATATGCTGGATGAGTTTGATATGAGATATTATAGAACTAATCCTAATGGCGTAGATAAGAGAATTGATGCTACCAAGGATAAAGATCTCATTGGTCAGCTTATATATCTTAGATCTCCAATGAAGTGTGCTAGTGCTGCTAGGGGTGAAGGAATCTGTTATAAGTGCTATGGAGATTTAGCTCATATCAATAGAGACATTAATATAGGTCAGATAGCAGCTGAATTGTTATCATCTATTTATACACAAATTCTTTTGTCAGCAAAACATTTGTTGGAATCAGCTATTATCAAAATGCATTGGACAGCAGGATTTTCAGATCTGTTTAATGTAGAATATAATCAGATATCTCTTAAGGAAGAAGTAAACTATAAGGGATTTAAGATGATTATAGAAGATGACTTTGAAGATGAAGCAGATGAAGATGATATAGAATCAGATATGGAGTTAAGCAGTTACATTCTGTACTTTGATATAGTTTATCCGAATGGGGAAAGGGTAACTATTAAATCTGCAGATAGTGACAATGAAGCTGATAATATTTATCTTCACCAGGATCTTATAGAGTATATGAACAACGTTGGTCTTAATGACGATGGAGTATATGAATTAGATCTTAACAAGATGAAGAAGCTTCAGCTCTTTGTTATCGATGTAAAGAATAATGAGCTTTCTAGAACAATGAAAGCGATCAAGAATATCATCGATAATAAGAAATCTACAAAGTCTTATAATAGTAATAATATTTTAGCAGATTTCATTAAGACAAATCTATCTGGTAATATCAAAATTGATTCTGTACACTTTGAAGTTCTTCTAATGAATCAGATGAGGTCTGGATCAGATATATTAGAGCTTCCTGATTGGACAGCTAATCAGGAAGATTATCAGATACTAACTCTTAGTGAGTCTTTAGCTAATAATAGGTCTATATCTGTTAGATTACAGTATTCTAAGACAGGAAGAACTCTTATACATTCTTCTAACAGAAGACTTAAAGCAACATCTAACATGGATGTATTCTATATGGAGCAACCTCAGAAGTTTATTACAGATGAATATCAAAGATCAACTTACGAAATGAAGGACGATATTGAGAGAAGGATCGTAAAACCTTTCACATTCGTAAACCGTATGGATGAGAATGCGGGTGGAGATCCTGATTTATCTGGAACTGAAGAGGAATAACCAATATTTGAGCAGGAGAGTCCTATACTCCCCTGCTCAGATGATATTTTCTAATGGGGAAGCTGTATGGTTGCAATAATTCTTATGACTATAGGATTCTCAATTTTGATTTTTAGTATAGTTTTCTGTTGTTCTTTTTTGGGAATCAAGAAGAATCCAGTATTTGTTTTGTTAGGGGTTTCACTTGCAATGCTTTTATATGTCATTGTATTAGCTTTAATGACATATCACAGAATAATAACAATATAGCGAGGGGAGATATTAATGAACGGAACAGAAGTTAAGATAACTTTCTACATTGGTGATCATAAATTGGAGGAGATCATAAATTTAGCCGATACTTGTGAAAAGGTAGAAGGGGAAGATGCTTACATTGAGAAATTCGACGATGTAGAAGTAAAGTTCACACAAGTAGAACAGTTTGCTGAAGTAGTCTATCAGGGTATTATGACAACTATTGAGCAGTTTTATAATCATGAAGGAAGAGATTCCACAGTATTAGCATTTGGTTCTCTATTGGTTCCTGTAGCTAAGGTAGATGGAGTTAGGGTAGAACCTGTATTTAAGAGTGAAATTCCTGAAGAGAACTTTGTTACTGTAGAAGAAGTAGACGATTAAGGAAATAAAACAATGCCTAGAGTTATAGTAAAAAATACATGTATTGAGATTGTAGGCTATAAGTTAGGTTCTTGTCCACAGTTAGAAAAGAATTTTATGGTGTGGGATCCTATAACACATTCCATGCAGATCTTAGGAATGTATTATGATTCTACAGAAGAAAAGTTAATTATACCTAGAGGATTAGATATCTGGAAGATTAAGCAATGGGTAGGTGTACAGTATCATGAATCTGTAGCTCCTAATCCTTATAAGGAAACTGGTATTATTGGTATGAAATATAAGCCAAGAGATCAGGAACAGCAAGAAGCTCTTAGATTTATGATAGGACTAGATCAGTATGAAGAGAATATATATCAACCTCAATTGTCTGTAAACTTAGTTACGGGTAAAGGAAAGACTTATTGTAGTATAGCTACTATGGCTTATCTGAGAATTAAGTCTATAGTTATTACTGGTTCTATTACTCTACTTAATCAGTGGAAAGATAATATTAAAGAATACACTTCTCTAGATGATAGTGATATATTCTTTATATCTGGTTCTTCTGCTATGAATATGATTATCAACGATAAGAGTAACAAAGCAGCTAATTCTAAGATATTCTTATGTACTCATGGTACTATAAGATCATATTGTGAGCAGTATGGTTGGGATAAGTTGAATCAGATATTCATTAAGCTAGGTATAGGAGCCAAGTTTATCGATGAAGCTCATACAAACTTTACCAATATGCTTATGATGGATTTCTTCTCTAATGTGTATAAGACCTATTATGTAACAGCAACACCAAACAGATCTTCTTGGCAGGAGAATAAGATTTATAGATTATCATTTAAAAATGTACCTTTTATAGATCTATTTGATGCTGAGAAAGATCCACATACAGATTATGTAGCTCTTAAGTGGAATTCGCATCCTAATCCTAAAGATATATCTAGATGTAAAAATGCTTATGGATTAAACAGAGTTAGATATATAGACTTTGTTACATCTAATCCATATTTCTATCAGATGATGTACATCATAATGGATATGTATCTAAAGTGTGGTGGAAGAGCTCTATTCTATATAGGAACTAATGAAGGTATACTTAGAGTATATAAGTGGATAATAGATAACTACCCACAAGTATCTGGTGAGATTGGAATCTTTACATCTCTTCTATCTAAAGAAGACAAGTTAATAGAGAGAAACACAAAGAAACTATTACTTACAACTACAAAGAGTGCTGGTTTAGGAGAAGATATCAAGGGACTTAAGATGGCTGTAATATTAGCAGAACCATTTAAGTCTTCTGTATTAACCAAACAGGCTTTGGGACGATTAAGAGATGATAATACCTTATTTATAGAACTAGTAGATATGGGATTCAGACAGATCACTAAGTTCTATTACAGTAAGCTTCCAACTCTAAATAAGTATGCGCAATCTGTATCTGATTCTACTATAGACAATTATGAGTTACGTGTAAGATCAGAGAAGATAAGAGAGAAACAGCAATCAAAGAAGATTCCTTTCTATTTTATAGATAAGAGATTCTTCGATGAGAGTGGAAATAGAACTATTGATATTAAAGAAGAAGAGGATTAGGATATTACCTAATCCTCAGACTTTTAAGGAGGAAATTATGCATACTATTGAAATTATAGGTCTACAATTCAAAGATTCTTCCGATAAAGAAGTTTTATATGAAATTCTTAATAAGAAAAGCAATATTGTTTTGTATGGTGAATACGGAAAGTTTAAATCTTGTTTATTGGGATCAGACAAAGCTTACATTGATCAGTTTTCACTAAGATTTGAATCTAAAGACTGTGCTGAAGTTTATATCAATAAGGTTATAGAGTTCTACAATACATTTTCAGAACCATCAGAAGAGAGATTAATAAGAGAAAACTTCGAGATTAGAGAAGTAGATTCTGTAGGTGCAGGACAAGTTGTTACATTCAATTACAAAGACAGTGAGAAGAATTATAAGATACAAAAAATAAAATAATTATATAATATATAATTG
>Ga0247611_10002001_pt1 | contig 34658 bp, 32 predicted proteins | sample 177DNAGHGhighgp2_FD_192422 | JGI IMG/M metagenome (GOLD analysis project Ga0247611, IMG submission 192422) | Sheep rumen microbial communities from Palmerston North, Manawatu-Wanganui, New Zealand - 1770 DNA GHGhigh gp2 | ecosystem: Host-associated > Mammals > Digestive system > Stomach > Rumen... | reverse complement strand
GATTAATTATGTATCTAACAGGTGTAGATAACATAAGAGATGTAATCCCTTATCCTAGAACACCAAAAAATTGTGAATATTAGAATTATTATAGAACCGTTAGATTAAAATCTAGCGGTTTTTTTACTTAAAAAACCATCTTTTATATGATTTATATATAATTTTTTAATTTTTGTGTTAGAATAGTATAGTAAAATGGAGTATTATGTATATACATAATTTCGAAAGGAGATGGTAATATGATAAATAATTTAATTAATTTTTTAAATGATAACGCACCTATTGTGCTTTTAATAATTATTTCATCAATATTATTATTTCTAGCTTCAAAAAGAATTAGAAGAATTATTTCTACATCTATTATTTCAGGAATAATACCGGTTTCAGTATTTGTATTAAATAAGCTAGGTGTTCAAATTAATGGTATTTATAATTTCTTTGAAAGACTAACTTTAATGTCTTTTAATAATATTTCAAGATTACAATTATTATTTGTTGAAAAAGAAGTATTTTTCTTATGTATTGTAAATTTCGAATCAGAAATTAAACAGGTTACTTTTAATTTCTTAAATGATGCTTATAAACATTTTAAAGTATCAATTGGTTCGTTAATTTATTTTGTAAAAATAACTAAAATTCAAATTAAATGCTTACTTGAAAGTATTAAAATTGAATTTATTAAGAAAATAAATTTATCAAGCCTATCATTTGTATATAGATTATAGAATGTAATCTAATTTGAAAATTAATATACAATTGGAGGAAAAATTTATGGAGAAGGATTTAAAAAAGAGAAAGTCAGTTCAAGAATGCTTATCCATGACATATGATGTTTCTATGTATAAAGTGAAACCTATTTATGCATTTATTAAGAGACTACTTGATTTCATTTTTTCATTAGTTGCATTAATATTATTGTCTTGGTTATTAGTATTATTGTTAATTATAGTTCCATTTTCTGTTCATGCATCACCTATATTTGGTCATAAAAGAATTGGAAAGGGTGGTAAAGAATTTAAGGTTTGGAAATTCAGAAGTATGAAAAAGGATGATAGACCTTTAGAAGAAATTCTTACACCAGAACAATTAGAAGAATATAAAAGAGATTACAAGGTTACAAACGATCCTAGAGTAACTAAATTTGGTAAATTCTTAAGAAAAACATCATTAGATGAATTACCACAATTATTCAATATTTTACTTGGTAATATGTCAATTGTTGGCTGGAGACCTATCATTAATGATGAGATTGAAAGATATGGGGATAACAAAGAATTATTATTCAAAGTAAAGCCAGGCCTAACAGGATATTGGGCAAGCCATGGTAGAAGTGATATTGAATACAATGATAGAATTAAAATGGAATTATATTATTGTGTAAAAAGAAGTCTATGGTTAGATTTTAGAATTGTATGGCATACTGGTCTAAGAACAGTATTTAAAAGTAAGGAGGCAAAATGATATTATTTTTGAAGCCTTATTTTGAATTGAAACCATGGGCAGGCACAGAGCTTAACAAAATCTATGATTGTAAGGAAGGCACTGGAGAAGCTTGGATTGTATCAGGGTACAAAAATAAATCATCTACAATTTTAAATGGTAAATACAAGGGTGAAACATTAAGACACTTATGGCGTAAGCATCCAGAATTATTTGGTGATTATCCAGATAAGGAATTCCCTTTATTATTAAAATTGATATCAGCAAAAGAAAATTTATCTGTTCAGGTTCATCCAAATGATGATTATGCAATTAAGAAAAATAATTCATTAGGTAAATTTGAATGCTGGTATATATTAGGTGAAACTAAGGCTAAAACTGTCACTTTGGGAGTAAATGTAAAAAATTCTATAGAATTAAAAAGTGTTATTAATCAAAACTTATTAGAAGATTTTTTATTGAATAAAGAAATAGAGCCTGATGATCTAGTAATAGTAGAGCCAGGTAGAGTACATGCAATACACGGTAATACATTTTTATTAGAAACTCAGGAATCATCAGATATTACTTATAGATTATATGATTATAATAGATTGCCAAGAAGAGAACTTCATATAGAGGATTCACTAAATGTAATTAATTACAATAATGATAAAAAATTAATTCATAGATTTAAAGATGAGGATACATTTAAAAATAGTCATTTCAATTTATATAAGTTATATGTATCTGGCAAAAAAGAATATCAAAACAAGGGTTTTGAAATATTTTATGTAGTAAACGGCTGTGGAACTATAGATGATTACACATTAAAAAAAGGTGATACATTTATTCTTACCGCAGAACACTCTAGTATTGTTTTTAAAGGTGATTTAGAAATAATTGCAGTTATACCAAAGCCCAAGGAAAAGGATAGATTAAAAATGAGAAAAGTTGCACTCATTACAGGTATCATTGGCCAAGACGGATATTATTTAACTAAGCTTTTATTAGAAAAAAATTATGAGGTTCATGGAATGGTTCAATCATTGAATCAATTTTATTCCTCATATATGACAGAATTTGAAAATAATGAAAATTTCTTTATCCATATTGGTGATATGACTGATACATCAAACATAAACAGATTGTTAGAAAATATTAAACCAGACGAAATATATCATTTTGCGTCACAATCACATGTTGACCTATCTTTTGATATACCAGAATATACTGCGCAGGTTAATGCCTTAGGTACACTTAGATTATTAGACGCAATTAAAAATAGTGAAATAAGAACTAAATTATTCAATTTATCAACTCCATATTTATTCAGTGGTAAGATTTATCCTCAAAGCTTAGATACACCATTTGAGCCTATAACTCCATATGCTATTTCGAAGCAATATGCTCATAGTATGGTTAAAAGCTATAGAGAAAATTATAGCTTATATGCTGTTAATGGAATATGCTATAACCACACTTCACCACATAGAATGTCATCTTATGTATCTAAAAAAATTGTAGATGCAGCAAAAAGAATTAAAAATGGTGAGGATTTTATATTAGAATTAGGAAATCTAAGCCCAATTAGAGAATGGGGTAATACAAATGATTATGCTTATGCAATGTGGCTATCTTTACAGCAGGACAAGCCAACAGATTATATCATTTCAACAGGTGTTGGATATTCAGTTAGAGAAATTGTTGAAATAGTTTATTCTAAGATTGGATTTAAAATAACTTGGTCAGGTAATGGAATAGAGGAAGTAGGAATAGATCAAAATGGTATTGTTAGAATTAAGGTTTCTACTAAATTTATAAGACCATATGATCCAGATGTATTAGTAGGAGATGCTACTAAATTTAATGAATTAACTGGTTATGTATTAAAAAGTGATATAAATGCATTGATAGATGAAATGCTGGAGGATATAAAATGTTAACATTTTTAATTATGGCAGGAGGTAGTGGTGAAAGATTTTGGCCATTATCTACAAAAGAAAAGCCTAAGCAATTATTAAAAATATTTTCAGATAAATCATTAATAAGACTTGCTTATGAAAGAATACTTCCACTAGTTGATAAAAATCAAATATTTATCGCAACAAATGAAATACAGGTTCCTGCATTAAAGGAAGAATTAAATGAATTAGATGATTCAAGAATAATCATAGAACCAGCATTTAGAGATACTGCCGCAGCTATAGCATATGGATCTACAATGATATCAAAATATTATGAAAATCCAACAGTAGTAGTTCTAGCATCAGATCATTTAATAGCTGATGGTGATGAATTTAGAAAAGTAATTAAATTAGCTGAAGCAGAGGCTAATAATGGTTCAATTGTTACATTAGGTATAAAGCCTACATATCCAGAAACAGGATATGGATATATTGAAGTATCTGATTCAACATTAAATAAAGCTACAAAATCATTAGGATTTAAAGAAAAGCCTAAATATGAAATCGCAAAAGAATATTTTGAATCAAAAAAATATTTATGGAATAGTGGAATGTTTATATTTAAATATGAAACTATTATGAATGCATTAAAAAAATATAGTCCTAATCATTTTGAAACTATTGAATCAATTAAGCCTTTATTTAATAAAAATGAAGGTGTAAAAACTGCAGAATTAGTAAAAGATAAATTTATGAATTTTGAAAAGAAATCAATAGATTTCGCAGTTATGGAACATGCTTCTAATATAATGGTTATTCCATCAGAATTCGGTTGGAATGACGTTGGTAATTTCTTAGCATTTGAGGAATTATTTAAATCAGATGAAAACAAAAATGTTATTAAAAATGTAAAATGCATATCAGTAGATTCAAATAATAATATTATTGTTTCAAATGGAAATTATCAAAGAGTATCCTTATTAGGTGTTACGAATATGATAGTTGCCGTAACTAAGGATGATATTTTAATTTGTGAAAAAAATAAAAATCAAGATATTAAAAAAATAATTAAATTATTATAGAAAAAAGAGTGATGTTATGAAAAGGATATTACAAATAGATAATTATATGTATCCTCATATCGGAGGTATAGAACAGGTTACTAGAGACATATTAAATGCTTTAAAAGATGAATATGAAATGAAAGTAATTTGTTTTAATCATGAAAAGGGTACAATAACTGACAAGGTTGATGGCATAGATGTTACAAGAGTAAATTGCCAAGCTAAAATTCAATCTCAATCAATTGCGCTTGGATATGGAAAAGCTTTAAAAAAATTAATGAAAAGCTATAATCCAGAAATAGTTATTTTTCATTATCCAAATCCTTTCGTAGCTCATTTTTTAAAGAAATATTTAAAGAAAAAACAATTTAAATTCATTTTATGGTGGCACCTTGATATAACAAAACAAAAGATACTTGGAAAGCTATTTAATGGTCAAACAATCAAATTATTAAAATATGCTGATAAGATTGTTGCTACTTCACCAAATTATATTGAAGGTAGTCCATATTTAAGTGAATATAAAAATAAATGTATTGTTATTCCAAATTGTGTAAATGAAGAAAGATTAAAATATGAAAAAAAGCATATAGATTTAGCTAATGAAATTAAATCAAAATATGCTAATAAAAAAATTCTATTTGGATTTGGAAGACATGTAGAATATAAAGGATTAACATATCTAGTAAAGGCTTCTAAAGAATTAGACGATAGTTATGTTACATTAATTGGTGGTAGTGGACCTTTAACTGATTTATTAAAGGAAGAGGCTAAGGATGATAATAAGGTTATATTCTTAGGTAGAATTTCTGATGATGAATTAAAAGGATATTTATTAGCTTGTGATATTTTTTGCTTCCCATCTATTACTAAAAATGAAGCATTTGGTATCGGTCTTGCTGAAGCAATGTTTTATGCTAAGGCAACAGTAACATTTACTATTGAGGGCTCTGGTGTCAATTATGTATCTATTAATGGTTTAACAGGAATTGAGGTTGCAAATGGTGACTTTAAGGCTTATGCTGATGCTATTAAAGAAATATCATCAAACGATGAATTAAAAGCTAAATTTGAAAAAAATAGTAAAGAAAGAGTAAATGAATTATTTTTACAATCTAGATTTAATTCTTTAGTCAAAGATTTAATTAATGAGGTGATTAAATAATGAATATAGCTATTGATTGTAGATATATTGGAAGATCTGGTATTGGTAGAGTATTAGAAGGAATATTAGATAATATTAGTTATAATGATCACCATTATTATTTAATTGGTAAAAAGGAATTCTTAAATAAATATGAAAATGTAACAATTATCGAAAATAATACAGATCCTTTTTCAAAAAGTGGAATATTAAAATTTAATAAGGAAATTAATAAAATCTGTGATTTGATATTTATCCCTAATTTTATTATTCCTTACGGAATTAAAATTCCTGTATATACAATAGTTCATGATTTAATATTCTTAGATATGAAGGAATATACTACTAGTGGATTTTTAGATTATAATTTGAAAAAGCATTTATTTAAAAGATGCTTTAAAAAATCAAAAAAGATATTTTCAGTATCTAAATTTAGTATTTCAAGAGCTATTCATTATTTCCCTAAATATAAGGATAAGCTTATTTTGACATATAATGGCTTATCTAAATCAATTATTGAATATGCATCTAAAAATAATAATATTAAAAAGGAAAATAATATTATATTTATTGGTAATGTTAAGCCATATAAAGGAATTGATATATTATTAGATGCCTTTAGTATGATTAAAGATAATAATTATAAATTAATAATAATTGGACAAAAGGATAATTTTATAGTTAATACTAATATAGATGAATCAAAATACGAAAATGTAATATTTACTGGTAGATTAGATGATAATCAGTTATTAGATGAAATATCTAAAGCTAAATATTTAGTTCAGCCATCAAGATATGAAGGCTTTGGTATACCTCCACTTGAGGCACTATATTTAGGTACATTACCAATAATATCAAAAATAGATGTATTTAAAGAAATCTATTCTGATTTATCAGTAATATATTTTGATGATGCTAAGGATTTAGCTAATATTATTTCTAATAATCCAGAAATAGAGCTTACACCAAAAGAAGAAGTTTTAGCAAAATATAATTTTAAGAATATGGCTGATACAATTATCAAAACTATTGGAGAATAAAAATGATACCTAAAATAATACACGCATGCTGGCTTGGAAAAGCACAAATGCCAGAGGAACAAGTAAAATATATTGAAGTATGGAAAAAGCTTCATCCTGATTATGAAATAAAAGTATGGCATGATGAGGATTTTGAAAAATATTACGATGATTCTTTATTTGTAAAAGAATCAATTGAAAAGAAAAAATATGGATTTTTAAGCGATTATTTTAGATTTACAGTATTATATGAATTCGGTGGAATTTATGTAGATACTGATATTGAAATGTTTAAAAATCTAGATCAATTCCTAAATTGTAAAATGTTTATGGGATTCATATTTGATTCATCAATAGGAACGGCTTTAATTGGTTCTGAAAAAGGCAATCCAATTATGCTCGAATGGAAACAAATATTAGAATCAGATTATGAAACAAAGGGTACATTTACTGTATCAAATGATTGGATTACTAAATATTTCTTAGATCATTTTGATGATTTTAGATTAAATGGTAAGCGTCAATCATTAAAATGTGGTATAGAATTATATCCTAAGGATTATTTTGAAAGATATAAGGTTGATAGAAAATCACAAGGTGGCTTTTCAGAACATCATTGTTATGGATCATGGAATGATGATAAGGTACCAGGCTGGAAAAAATTAATAAAAAAATTATTACCAAGAAAGCTTATATCTAAGGTTGGTCATAAAAGGTTTTTAAAGAAAACTCCTTATTATGAAGTTTATAAAAAGCATATAAAGGAGAAATAAAATATGAAAATATATGTATGTGCTCATAAAAAGGTAGATTCTATTCTACCTAAAAATTATGAATATATCCAAGCTAATTCAAGTAATAATTCACCAATTTATGAGCTTAGAGATAATATGGGTGATAATATCTCAAAAAAGAATCCATATTATTGTGAATTAACAATAGCCTATTGGATATGGAAAAATGATAAAGAAAATGATATTGTTGGCTTAGCTCATTATAGAAGATTTTTAACGACTAATAAATTTTCTTCATCACCTAAAAAATATATAAATAGCCCTAAAATAGAAAAGCTTTTACAAAATTATGATTTTATAGCAACTAAATTATATAAAACTCAAAATACAGTGAAGGAACATTTATTAATTAATGTTTTTCCTCATGATTATGACCTATTAGAGGAAACAATTAAAGAGGTATGCCCAGACTATTTAGATTCATTTAATACAATAATGAATGGGCATGAAAGCCATTTATTAAATATGTTTATATCAAAAAAAGAAGAATGGGATAAATATTATACATGGCTATTTAATATCTTTGATAAGCTTGAGCCTAAGGTTAATATGGATGGATATACAGTTCAGCAACAAAGATTATATGGCTTCTTATCAGAAAGATTATTTAGTGTATACGCACTAAAAAATAATAAAAAGATTTATTCACTTCCAACACATATTGTTGGTGAATCAATTTTTAAAACAGCATTTAATAAAATTAAAAGATTATTACATATAAAATCTAGTGATTAGAAAGGAGGGGTAATATGATATGGTATATAATATGCTTTTTACCAACAATGTTTTTTGCATATTATTCTAGAAGAGGATATTTAAGATATAAAAAAAGATCAACTCTTGTCAATTTAGTTGATTATTATGGATATTTTTTATTAGCTTTAATTCCTTTAACAATTCTAGGTGGAATACGTTATGATGTAGGAACAGATTATATGTTTACATATTATCCTAACTTTTATAAAATTCTTGCAGGAGAAAGAGAATATACCGAAGTTGGCTTTTATTATTTAAATAAATTTATTCAGGTTTTCTCATCCAATGCTCAGATTTTATTTTTCATCACTAATTTCTTATTTGTATTTTTCTTAATTAGAGTAAATGTTAAATATTCTAAAAATATTAGATTATCATTTGTTATAACATTCTTATCTTGCATATATTTTTATTCATTAAATAATGTAAGACAAGCTATATCAGCAGTATTAATATTAAACGCATTGCCATATTTAGTTAAGAGACAATTTTGGAAATTCTTGATAATTATTTTATTATCATGTATATTCCATTATTCAGCTTTAATATTTATTCCTATTTATTTAATAATAAATTGGAGAGTTGTAAAAAAATATTTCTTACCAATTGCGTTTATTATGCTAATTGCGATGCCTGCATTAACTAATATAGCAATTTTGATATTATCTCATACAAAATATGTATATTTTATTGAAAGCTATTTTAATAATGGAAATTCAAATTATGTTAATATATTATTTACATTTATTTTGTTATTTATAGCATATTTAACATTATATAAAAGAAGATTTAAGGATAAATATGCATGGGTATTTTTAAGTATTCATTTATTTGCATTTTTATTCTCTTATTCATCATTATTTATTAAAGTATCAGAAATGATATCTAGATTGACATTTTATTTTATAATATTCCAGGTAGTATCTATTCCATATATCATATATAAAAATAAATATTTATCTAATAAAATCGCTATTGGATTTACATATTTATTATTATATGGATTCTATTTTGTTTATTATATTTTAATCAAAGGTTATTATGGAATATTACCATATCAAACTATATTTGGGTAGGTGAAAATATGTATGATTATTTAATTGTTGGTTCAGGATTATATGGATCAATTTGTGCATATGAATTAAATAAAAAAGGCTATAAATGTCTAGTTATTGATAAAAGAAGCCATATCGCAGGAAATATTTATACTGAAAATATCGAAGGTATAAATGTTCATAAATATGGTGCTCATATATTCCATACATCTAATAAAGAAGTATGGGAATATATAAATCAATTTGCTGAATTTAATAATTATATTAATTCACCAGTAGCTAGATATAAAAACGAATTATATAACCTACCATTCAATATGAACACATTTACTAAAATGTGGCCAGATTGCTATACTCCTGAGGATGTTAAAAAAAGAATAGAAGAAGAAAAAAATAAATATCATATTGATGAGCCTAAAAATCTAGAGGAACAGGCAATCAATTTAGTAGGACCTACAATTTATGAAAAGCTAATTAAAGGCTATACTGCTAAGCAATGGGGTAAATTATGTACTGAATTACCACCATTTATTATTAAAAGATTACCTGTAAGATTTACATTTGATAATAATTATTTTAATGATAGATATCAAGGTATACCTATTGGTGGATATACAAAAATAATTGAAAAGATGCTAGAAGGCATTGAGGTTAGATTAAATTGTGATTTCTTTAAAAATAGAAAGGAATTAGAATTAGAAGCTAAAAATATTATTTATACAGGTCCAATTGACCAATATTTTGAATATAAATATGGACCACTTGAATATAGAACAGTTAGATTTGAAACTGAAATATTAAATGAATCAAATCATCAAGGAAATGCTGTAATAAATTATACAGAATATGAAATACCTTATACTCGTATAATTGAGCATAAGCATTTTGAATTTGATACAACAAGCCCTAAAACTGTTATATCAAAGGAATATTCTAAAGCATGGAAGCTAGGCGATGAGCCTTATTATCCAGTAAATAATGATAAAAATAATGAATTATATTTAAAATATAAAGAAGAGGCAGATAAATTATCAAATGTTTATTTTGGAGGAAGACTTGGTCAATATAAATATTATGATATGGATAAGGTAATTAAGGCAGCCTTAGATTTTATAAAAGAGGTAAAATAAGATGGAAGATATTTCTAAAGAGAATGAACAATTGAATAATGAAGAAAATAGCTCTTTAGAAGCTCCTGAAAAACCTCAAAAGAGTATTAAAAAGAATTATATATATAATTTAATTGCGAAAATATTTGCATTGCTTATACCAATTTTAATTACACCATATCTATCAAGAATATTAGAACCAGATGGAAATGGTAAATTAAGCTTTATCGCATCTATAGTTTCTTATTTTATTCTTGCGGCAAACATTGGTATTGAAACATATGGACAAAAAATAATCGCAGTTCATAGAAATGATAAAAATGCATTAAAAAGAATTACATTAGAAATATTTATTTTAAGGTTTATTTTAACCGCAATATGTGCGGCAGCTTATTATTTAATATTTATATATATATTAACTAATGATTCATTTTTATATGCTTTATTTGGTTTAACATTAGTATTTACAGTCTTAGATTTTTCTTGGTTTTTCCAAGGTATCGAAGATTTTAAAATTCTAGCAATTACTAATGTAATCGCTAAATTAATTTATATTCCATTAATATTTTTGTTAGTAAAAACAAAAGACGATATATGGATTGCATGCTTATTAACATGTGTAACAACTATTGCACCATACGCTTTATGTATACCTAAATTAATATTTATATTTAAAAGCGTTAAGGTTAGTGACAAAATTAAACCATTTAGACATTTTAAGGAATGTATAGTTTATTTTATTCCTACTATAGCTGTACAAATATATACAGTATTAGATAAGACAATGATTGGTTTAATAACAAATTCTGAATTTGAAAATGGTTATTATGAACAAGCTGAAAAAATAGTAAAGCTCCCTTTATTATTAATAACAAGCTTAAATATAATAATGAGATCTAGAATATCATATTTTTATTCCATTGGAAAAATGGAAGAAATTAAATCTACAATTGGAAAATCAATGTGCTTTTCAATGTGCTTTTCTATTCCGATCACATTAGGAATGATTGCGATTGCGAAAACATTTGTTCCAATATATTTAGGAGAAGGATATGATAAATGTATTACATTAATGTATATCCTAGCTCCGCTAATAGTTATTATAAGCATGAGTAATCTATTAGGAACACATTATTATACTCCACTAGATATGCAAAGAACTAGTAATAAATTTTTAATAACTGGTTCAATTGTGAATCTAATATTTAATTCATTCTTAATATTCTTATTTCAATCTATAGGTGCCGCTATTGCGTCAGTTATCGCCGAATTAGTAATAACTACTTTATATATTATATTTGCAAGAAAATTTGTAAGTCCATTACAATTCTTAAAGGTATCAATAAAATATTTAATAGCTGGAATTTGTATGTTTGTTCCAGTATTTATAATGAATTATAAATTACCAGGAACTATATTATATTTAATATTAGAGGTTGGTATCGGTATAATAATCTATTTTGGAGTATTATTCATATTAAGAGATAAATTCTTAATTGATATGACAAAATCAGTTTTAGGCAAGGTATTTAAAAAAAGAGGTTAGAGAATGAATAATTTATTAGATGAAGTTATAAGTGGCTTCAATGTTACTAGTCAAAGAAAGAGAATATGGCAAAAAGAATTAGATATATTAAAAATATATATTGATATATGTGAAAAGAATAATTTATCTTATTTTGCTGCTGGTGGTACATTAATTGGAGCTATTCGTCATAATGGCTTTATTCCATGGGATGATGATATAGATATAATGATGCCAAGACAGGATTATGAAAAATTCTTAGAAATAGCACCTAAATATCTAGATAATAAATATTTTTTACAATATTATAAAACAGAAAAATATTATTATAATGGACATGCTCAAATAAGAGATAATGAAACTACATGCTTCACTAAAAATTCATATTATGATATTTTACATGATAAAAATTGTGGAGTATTCATTGATATTTTCCCATATGATGAGGTATCAGGAGAAAATGATAAGCTAGTAAAAAAGCTTATTATGTATAAAAAATTATTTATATCAGAGGTAGCACCTGACCCAAATAAGATTAAGAGATGCTTAAAAAAGATATTATATAAAATCAAAATAGGTAATGGTAAAAAATGTCAAAAGATAATTGAAGATATAAATAGATTACCTAGTGAAACATATAAAAATCAAAATAAGGTAGCATTGATAACATTTATGCCTGGATACATGAAAAATGTATGGAATAAGGAATGGTTTAATGAATTTGAATATCATCAATTTGAAGATATTCAAATTAGAATACCAAAGGCATATGATGAGGTATTAAAAACAGAATTTAATAATTATATGGAATTCCCTAAAAATTTAGGTGGAAGTATTCATGGTGAATGTTATTTTGATTTAGATAAATCATATAAAGAATATAAAAATATATCAAAAGAAGAATTTGATAAATTATTTGATAATATTACTTATTAAAAAATTTATCAAATAATAAATGATTTAATATAGAAAGGATTGATATTATGTATTACTTAAATCCATGCATAAAAGATTTATATAGAATATTTGATCAAAACGAAAGAAAAGATTTTTTAAGGTTAGACCTTAATGAAAATCCTGGTGGTTTACCACAAGAATTTATTAACAAAGTATTAGCAAAGGTAGATTCAAGATTTGTATCAGAATATCCTGAAACATTACATTTCACTGAAGTATTAGCTAAGCATTTAGGAACTGATATTTCACATATTTGCTTAACTAATGGTTCAGCTGAAGGAATTAGATATATAATTCAAGCATATACTTCAGAAAATGGAAAAATAGTTGGAGTTGTTCCATCATATTTTATGTTTCAAGTTTATTCTGAAATGTATGGAAGAAATTTTGTAAAGGTACCTTATAATGAAGATTTATCTATGAATATAGATAATATAATTAAGGAACTTACTGCTGATACACAATTATTAGTTTTATTAAATCCTAATAACCCAATGGGAAATGTTTATTCAGAGGATGAATTTATTAAAATATTAAATGTGTGTAAGGAAAAGGAAATAACAATTTTAATTGATGAAGCATATCATTATTTCTATCCAAACACATTTATAAAATATGCATTAAATAACGAACATATATTTGTTACAAGAACTTTTTCTAAATTATTTAGTTTAGCAGGATGTCGTTTAGGTTATGTTGTTGGATGGAGTGAGGGTGTAAAGATGGTTCAAAAATTGTGTACACCACATAATACAAATGCTTTTGCGATGTTATTTGCTGAAGAAATATTAGAAACTCCGGGTATGCTTGATGACCTTATTAATAAATTTAATGAAGGAAGAAATTATTTAGTTGAAACATTAGATAAAAATGGATACGAGCATAAAGGCGAAGCAGGTAATTTTATGTTCATTAAGCCTAAAAAGATTGATTCACAGTTAATAGTAGATAAGATGAAAAAAGATTATAAAATATTAATAAAATCTTATCCAAATGTTGGTAAATTTGGCAATTGCTTAAGAGTTTCAATTGGTGAAGCTAAATATATGAAAAAGTTTATTGAGGCATTATTAGAAATTGAAAAATAGAGGTGAAATTCCTATGAAAAAGGTAATTACATATGGAACATATGATTGTTTACATTATGGTCATATTAGATTATTAGAGCGTGCTAAAGCACTAGGTGACTACCTAATAGTAGGAGTTACATCAGATGCTTACGATAAAGAGCGTGGAAAAATAAACGGTACTCAATCAGTTTTAGAAAGAGTTGAAGCTGTAAGAAAAACTGGTCTTGCAGATTTAATAATAATTGAAGAATATGAAGGTCAAAAGATAGATGATATTATTAAATATGGCGTAGATATTTTTACAGTTGGCTCTGATTGGGTTGGTAAATTTGATTATTTAAATGATTATTGTAAAGTTGTTTACCTAGATAGAACACAAGGTGTTTCATCTAGTGAAATAAGAACAGAAAATAAATTAATTAGAATGGGTATAGTAGGAGAATCTACATTAACATCTAAATTTAGAAATGAATGTGAATATGTTAATGGTATAGAAATGTCAGGACTTTGTTATGAGGATGTATTAGAGGATAAAAAGACTGCCAAGGATTTTTCTTATGTTACTGGAAATTATAACGAATTATTAGATAGATCAGATGCTATCTATGTTGTATCGCATCCATCTAAGCATTATATACATACGAAAGAAGCCCTTCTTAAGGGTAAGCATGTAATATGTGAAGCACCAATTGCTGAAACAAAGGAAGAAATTGAAGAATTATTTAAATTAGCAGATGAAAAGAATTTAGTATTAATGGATTCAATTAAAACTGCATATTCCCTAGCTTATCAAAGATTAATATTATTAATGAAAACAGGAAATGTAGGAGATATTGTATCTGTAGATGCAACATGCACATCCCTTCATAATTATGATTTAAATGATTTAAAATTATTAAAAAGAAGATGGGGCTCATATAATGCTTGGGGTCCAACTGCATTATTACCTATATTTCAATTATTAGGTACAAATTATAAAGAGATGAATATTACATCAAGAATAGGTAATACTAAAATAAATTTTGATACTTTCACTAAAATTGATTTTACATATAATAACGCTGTTGCCTCAATAAAGGTAGGAAATGGTGTAAAATCTGAAGGTGAATTAATAATATCAGGAACAAAAGGATATGCATATGTACCAGCACCTTGGTGGAAAACTGAATATTTTGAAATAAGACATGAGGATACTAGTGTGGTAAAAAAATATTATTTCAAAATAGATGGTGAAGGTATTAGATATGAAATAGTAGCCTTCCTAGATTTAATTTCAAATGGTGTTAAGAATTTATATATATCAAGAGATATATCTAAAGAATTTGTAAATATTCAAAATAAAATAATAAATAATGATATAAAAAATATTTAGTAGGATAAAAATGACAATTAATGAAAGAAGACATCTTCCTCTTTGGAAGAAATTAATTGCAATTTTAATATCAATATTAGCATTTGGATTCCAAATGCTTTTAGTCGTTTTTTTGATTATTTATACCTTTACATATGAAGGTGAAATGTATAAATCAGTAGTAGGAATTGTATTTTTATTATTTCAAATAATTGGTATATTTTATATTTTATATATTTTATCTAAGCCAATATCGTTAAATTATAAATTGACATGGACATTTTTGATTTTATTATTTCCATTACCATTTTGTTTATTATATACACTAAATAGTAATTCAAAGAAATTATCAAGACATAAACAAAAAATGTTTAATAAGGTATTCAATGAAGAAAAGATTAATTATGTAGAAGATATTAAAAATGATTATGATTTAATGCCTATTATTAACGCAATAAATTCAAATAGATTCCATTATCCAGTATATTCAAATACTAAATATGAATATTTTAGTGATGTGATGCAAAAGCATCTAGATATGATTAAATCAATAAAAGAAGCTAAGAAATATATATTATTAGAATATTTCATAATAGCTGAAGGCTATGTAATGGATTCATTATATGAAGCCTTAAATGAAAGAGCTAACGCTGGTGTAAAAATATATTTTTTATATGATGAGGTAGGCTCAAAAGGAATATTTGTAAGAAAATTAGTAAAGAAACTATCAAATATAAAAAATATCAGTATTAATAATTATCAGCCATTAGGTAAAGATTTAAATTTAATGTTTAATTATAGAGACCACAGAAAGATTTGTGTAATCGATGGAATAATTGCTTATTGTGGTGGAGATAATTTAGCAGATGAATATGTTCATAAAAAGGAAAGATATGGATATTGGAGAGATAATTGTGGAAAATACGAAGGATATGCTGCAATGTCATTTGTATATTTATTTTCTCAAATGTGGTTTTTATCAACTAAAGAATCAATTTTAAAGAATTTAGATCCAATAGCTTATAATGAAGAAAAAATTCCAGGCTATATAATGGTATTTGGAGATGGACCTTCAACTAAAACAAATCCTGGATATGATGCGTTTATGGCTATGATAATAAATGCTAAAAGATATTTATATATATCAACACCATATTTAATAACTGACGAGGCTATGATAAAAGCATTAGAAATTAAAGCAAAATGTGGAATAGATGTAAAAATATTAATGCCTGGAATACCAGATAAAAAGGCAGTTTATTATATGAGTAGAAGCTCATATAGTAGATTATTAAATGCTGGAGTTAAAATATTTGAAGCAAATAATTGTTTTAATCATGCTAAAAATATTATCGCAGATGATAGATATGCATTTGAAGGAACAATAAATATGGATTATAGAAGCTTATTTTTACATTATGAATGTGGAGCTATAATTATGGATAATCCTGAAATTTTAAATATGAAGAATGATTATTTAGATATGATAAATAATTCAAAAGAAGTAATAAAGGAAGAATGGGAAAAGCGTTCCTTAGCTCAAAAAATTATCGCTTTTATTTTAAATATTATTGCACCATTCTTTTAGAATGGTATAATATTTTTGTGACTTGGAGTAATATATGATTTCTATTATTAAAAATGAAAAAATATTAAAACTAAATAATAATTGGAAATTTGAAAATATTGTTGCGTTAATATTTATGATTTTTGGGGCAATAGGATGGAAAATAAATTATGCAGCAGGAGCTATTCCTACCATATTATTTTCTGTAATATTAATGGCTATTTATAATGATTTTAAATATGGTATACCAGCAATATTAGTTTTATTATTTTCAATTGGAACAGGATTTGTAATAGAATCATTCCCATTTGATATAGTTATTCCAGTAGCCATATTTGTTATATTTGTTATTATATTTACAATAAGAAATTTCAAAAAAGAAAATTTTAAATATTTAAAGACCTGTATAGGTATGATGATATTATCAATATCCTTTATTATTCCTATATTTTGGTCACATATGGTAACAAGTGAAAACCAAGTATTTTATATAATGTATTTTTCTTGGTTATTATATTTAATATTTTATGTATTATTATGCTTAATAATAAATAAGAATACATTTAGAATGCTAGTATTTTCTTTAACCTGGCTAGCATTTCTATTAACATTTGAATTATTAGCTTCATTATTAGTATTACATAGTCAATATCCAGATCAAAATATATTATCATTTACATATTATATTGGATGGGGCTTATGTAATGAGGCTGGTATGATTTTATGTGTCATAATGCCTTTTATATTTTATGAGCTTTATAAATCTAATACACCTTCTTTAACGGCATTATCATTATTTAAATTATTTGTATTATTAATAGGTATTATATTAACAACATCTAGAGGTACATATCTTTTTGGTGGATTAGAATTAATATCATTATTAATTATTATGCTAATAATAAAATATGATTATAAATTATTAAAGCTATCTACATTAGTTTTTGCTGGATCAATAGGTATAGTATTTGTGTTCGCTATGACTAAAGGTAAATTTTTACAAGATATTTCATCTAATGTTTTCACATTAGGATTTGGAAGTAATGGTAGATTTGAAATGTGGGAGCTAGGCTTTAATGCATATAAGGAAGCAGGACATTATTTCTTCGGTAGTGGTATAGTTACAGAAATAAGAGAAAAAGAAGTATTTAATAGCTTACAAAATACATTTATTGTGTACCATAACACATTTATAGAAGCATTTATTTCTGGTGGTGTAATGGGACTTATAGGTATTATTATATGTATCTTTGAAAAATATAAATTACTTATAAAAAAGGAATCACCATTTAAAATATTATTATTAATGGGATATATATTTGTTGATTTATATGGATTAATAGATAATTCATATGGAATGTATTATTATATGGTTCCAATCTCTATGATTATAGTTGTAATTCTTAAATCAGATAATTTAGAAATATATGATAAAATTAATAATAATTTATTCTAACGTAATGTTTTTTAGCATTGCGTTTTTTGCTATTTTTTAATTAAAAAATAGAAAAAGAATATGAAAATAATTTTCATATAAATAAGTGATTGTTTACGAAAATAAATTATATTATAATTTAATTGCTTTTTGGGACTTTGGGAGTGATTTGCATGAATTATAAGGACTATACACAACATAATATTAATAAAGATATCGAAAATGCTTCATCTAAATATTATTATAACAGTAGTACAGTTATGAAATATTTAAGAAAGGTATTAAACGAAATAAATCACGGATATATGGATAGTGGTTTACGTACAGGATTTATAATGAAACGCTATATTGAAAAATATAGTATTAATCCTAAAAGAGGCCCTAAATTAGTTTTATTATGCTTATTAAAGGATATAGGATTATTTTATCAGGATGATTATATTCCAAAGGATAATCACGCTCTTGCTGCAGCATCAAGCTTTTTATTCTTAAATTATTGCTCACCTCTAAGAGATGATGCAAAGCCGCTTTTTTATTACAAGGCTAAATATATTCCTGATATAGATAATGAAGATTATAGATATGGTTTATTAATGACTTTAATTAATCAAATTGTAATGTATGATTATCAAGAATATACATTAGATGAAATTGAAGAATTATTAAAAAAAGATAAAAATAGATATGATCCAACTCAAGTTAGAAATGTTATTAAGCTTTTAAGAAAAGAAGAGGATATCTTAGAAAAACTTAATAATAAAACAAGCTTATATATTTATGAAACACAAAATTATATTTTACAAACAGAATACACTGATGAGGAATTATTAGGTTTTATTAATACAACTAATTTCTCATTTGAATTCCATAATCATGAAACATTAGCTCATACTGTAACAGTTGCTGTTATAGCAAGAGCTCTAGCTAAAAAATCTAGATTACCAGATTCTATGTGTGAAGAGGTTTATTTAGCAGGATTAGTTCATGATATCGGTAAGATTAGAGTTCCTAAGGAGGTATTATGCTTCCCAGGTAGACTTGAAGGCGATATGCTAAAGGAAATGCAACGACATGTTGTATATACTAAAGAGATATTAGAAGGAAGCTTTAGCTATAAGATAGTTGAAATAGCTTCTAACCACCATGAAAAGCTAGATGGTACAGGCTACCCAAGAGCCTTAAGAGCAATTGATTTATCAATAGGAGATAAAATAATTGCAGTAGCTGATATAGCTAGTGCCTTATATTGTAAGAGAAGCTATAAAGCATCTTTCCCAGCTGAAAAAATCATCAGTATATTAGAAACTGAAGCTGACGCAGGAAAGCTTGATAAAAGAATTGTTGAGCATTTAGTTGATAATTATGATGAAATTATGGCTGAAGCAAAGGAAAGAGAAAATATTGTATTAAAAATGTATGCTGAAATGAAATCAAAATATGAAGCATTAAAGAAATCTAATGTCCTATATCATTTCTTTGAAAAGAATAAGGATAATAAGGATGACATTTTTGATAACAATATAAAGCTTCCTAAAGAAGTTACTAAAACTACATATGGTGAATTAGATAAAAATTATAATCGAGAAGATTTTGAAGTCATTTCATCTAATATTACTGAAGATTTAGAAGATGATTCTCATGAAGAAGAAAAGCCTGTTATAGAGGAAAAAGAAGAAACAGAAGAATCAACTGAAATAATAGAAGAGAATAATGAAAAAACAATTGAAGATAATGCTACTGAAGAAATAGAAGAAACTTCAAGTGAAGAAATATCAGAAGAAAATAATTTAGATGATAATTCTAAACCTGAAGAAGAAATAAAAGAAAATGATTCAGAAGATGATGATTCAAATTCCGAAACTGAAGATGACGACGACGAGTCTGACGATGAAGAAGATGAGGATGACGATGAAGATGCCAATCCATTTAAGCCATCATTTAATATGAGAAAAATGATCATTCCTGGTGCTCAAACATTAGATGATTCTGATGATGAAGACGACGAAGATGATGAGGACGAGGATGAAGAAGATGATGATTAGTAAAATCCAAGATTTTAATTAAAAGCATTTTCTTCTTTAATTAATTAAAGATTGTGATATAATACTAATGGATTTTATTATAGGAGGATTTTCCATGTCAGTTTTAATGGGTAAAAAAGTAAAAATATTTAGTTTAACTGCAAACACTGAATTAGCTTCAGAGATTGCTGATTCTGTTGGTATTCCACTATCAAGCTGTGATGTATTACATTTCGCAGATGGTGAAATAAATGTTCAAATTAATGAAACAGTAAGAGGTCATAATGTATTTGTTATTCAACCAACAAGTGCACCAGTAAATGATCACTTAATGGAATTATTAATTATGTGTGATGCATTAAAGCGTGCTTCAGCTAAAACAATTAATCTTGTAATTCCTTATTATGGATATAGCCGTCAAGATAGAAAGGCAAGAAGTCGTCAGCCAATTTCAGCTAAGCTAGTTGCAGATTTATTACAAACTGCTGGTGCTGATAGAATTATTTGTATGGATATCCATGCAGCTCAAATTCAAGGTTTCTTTGATATTCCTGTTGATAACTTCATGGGATTACCTATTTTATCAAATTACATTATGGATAAGCATTTAGAGGATGTAGTAGTAGTATCACCAGACCATGGTGGAGTTACTCGTGCTAGAGAATTAGCTAAGGTATTAGATACAACTATTGCTATCATCGATAAGAGAAGACCTGAACCTAACAAGATGGAAGTTATGAACATCATCGGTAATGTTGAAGGTAAGGTTTGTGTTATGATTGACGATATGGTTGATACTGCAGGTACAATTACAGTTGGTGCAAAGGCATTAATGGATGCTGGTGCTAAAGAAGTTTATGCAGTAGCTACTCATGGTGTATTATCAGGACCTGCAATTGAAAGAATTAAGAATTCTGTATTAAAGGAAATGATTATTACTAACACAATCAAATTAGAAGAATCTAAGAAATGCGATAAGATCAAAGTATTATCAGTTGGTCAATTATTAGGCCATGGTATTTTAAGAATCTTATCTGATGAACCATTATCAGGCTTATTCACTTATTCATACGATAAATCAAAAAGAGAATTATTATAATGAAATTAGTAATAGGTCTTGGTAATCCAGGAAATACTTACGAAAATACTCGTCATAATATGGGCTGGATGGCTTTAGATAGATTTGCAAAAAACAATAATGTTGAAATGCATTTAGAGCCTAAATTCCAGGGTATAATAGGAAATATTACAATAAATGGTGAAAAGACTATATTATTAAAGCCAGTTACATATATGAATTTATCAGGAGAAAGTGTTATTAAAGTTATGACATTTTATAAAATAGATCCTTCTGATATATTAGTAATATCTGATGATCTTGATTCTCCACTAGGAAGAATAAGATTAAGATCAAAGGGTAGTGCTGGTGGACATAACGGTCATAAAAATATAGTTTCTCATATAAAAACAGAAGAATATAAGCGTATTAAGCTTGGAATTGATAGATCAGCAGTAATACCTGTTATTGATTGGGTATTAAAAAAATTCACAAAGGATGAATTACAATCATTAGATCCTGTATTTGATAAGGTCTCAGATGCAATATATGATTTTGCATCAGGAATAGATTTTATGAAAATAAGTTCTAAATATTCAGAAAAATAATAGTTTTATATAAAGTGAGCCTAACGCTCACTTTTATTTTTCCTAAAAATATGTATAATATGTATTAGTAGGGGAAAATTATGAAAAAAATTAATTTGCAGTTTATATACAAATTAATAAATAAATATATTTTTATTTGCGCTCCAATTATAGCTTTATTATTGTTTTTTGTATTAGCTAAAATGAACAATTTAGCTCCAGCAGGAAATGATACTATCGCTTGGTGTGACTTAAATCAGCAAGGTATTCCTTTATTAAATCAATTTAAGGATATATTAGAAGGAAAGCAAAGTCTTAATGGTAATCTAGAAGCTGGTGGAATGTCATATTTTGGAGTATTTTTCTTTTATATAGCATCTCCATTTTCATTCTTAGTTTTATTTGTTAATAAATCAGATATGCAAAGCTTTGTAAATGTAATAATAATGCTAAAAATGGCAACAGCCGCATTTACATTTAGCTTATATTTAAAAAAGAAATATAATAATCTAAATCTATTTATTAATTTAGCTTTAAGTATATTTTATGCATTCTCCGGCTATGTAATGATGTATTATCAGACATTGACATGGCTTGATATGATATATTTATTCCCTATATTAATATTGTCTATTGATTTATTGTTAGATAAAGGTAAAATGCTACCATATATAATATCTATTACTATTATTGTATCTATCAATTATTATATAGGCGTAATGATTGTATTTTACATTATTTTCTATTTTGGCTTATCTCTATTCTATAAACAACTAAAATATAAAAATAAAAAGGATTTAGCCGTTAAATTCATAATATCTTCATTTATTGCAGTATTATTATCAATGTCTATATTAATACCATCATTAATTGATTATTTTAATTCAAGTAGAACTATATCTATAGTTGAATCATTAAAAATGCCAGGTACTTTAACTCCGCTTGAAACAGTTATACCAATTATTTTAGGAACAATAATATTATTTCCATTTTTATTTAATAAATCAGAATCTGAAGACAAAATGATTAAATTAATATTATTAGCTCTATTATCTATACCTTTAATAATAGACCCTATTAATAAAATGTGGCATTATGGATCTTATCAAGCTTTCCCATGTAGATTCGCATTTATAAATATATTCTTATTATTAGATATAGTAGCTTTAGTATTACACAAAGATAAAGATGTTGAAGTTAATAAAAGAAATGTTATTAGCTGGATAATTAGTTTAACAATATCTTTAGGATTTATTGTTTTCTTATTTATATTTGAAAATAAATATGTTGAAAATAATATGAGTTCACTTCAAAAATATACACATTATTTATGGGGTGATAGTAGCTCAATAAAAGCACTTTTAGGCTATTATTCAATGATATTAAGTGTCATTATAATAATATGGCTATTATATGCTTTAAAAAAGATTCCTAAAATGGGATTAGGAATAATATTATTATCGCTTGCAATATTAGAATCAGCATTTTCATTTAAAGTTTATATGGCATCAGCTTCACGTACAACAGATGAATATAGAAACTTTTATGAAATATCAAATGTGATAAAGGATGATTCATATTATAATGTAAAATCTAATATTAAAATAACAAATGTTAATGATTTAGGTGGAGCTGGTTATAATAATTTTGGACATTATACATCATTAACACCTAAAGGCTATATGGATGGATTAAAAAAGCTAGGATATTCATCATATTGGATGGAAGTAGGAACATATGGTGGAACAATATTATCTGATGCATTATTAATAAATAAATATACATTATATAATGGACAAGTATTAGGCGCTAAATATAATACAGATAAATATAGTATATTAGAAAATAAAGTATTCCCATTAGGAATAATAACTAATAATGATTTAAGTAAATATGAATATTTAGATGGAAATGATAGAGCTAATATTCAAAAAAATATTACAACAGCCTTATTTAGCGATGAGGATTTAATTACTAAATATGATTATTTTGAATTAGTAAATATTAAGGATAACAGTAATAATAATCAAATACGTTTTGAAACAAAAGATAGTTTAAACAAAATTACATATTATTTAAAAATTGATGGAAGACAAAGATTATATTTTGAAGCATTTGATAAATATACAAATGATTTATATCAAAGTATTAACGATGCGATTAGTGTAAAGTTAAATGGTTATTATAAAACATTAAAATATCCTACTCAAAACTATAATGGATTTATAGATTTAGGAGAATTCCAAAATATTGAGGTTAGAATAGATGTATCATTAAAAAGAGATATAAATTGTTCATCATTTAATGTCCTTGGGGTGGATTTAGATAAGCTAGATTATTATATTAATAATACTGATTGTGCAAATATGAAATATAATAATGGTCATTTTGAAGGAACATATGAGGTAGATGAGGATTCATATATGTTCTTACCAATAGCTTATACAGATAATATAAAAGTAAAAATAAATAATCAAAATGTAAAAGCACAAAGAGTATTTGATGGCTTTACAGCTATAAAGCTTCAAAAGGGAATGAATAATATAAATATATCATATGAGAAAAAAGGATTAATACCAGCGATATTTATAGCATTAATAGGATTATATGCATTAGGCTTTTATTATATATTAAAGGATATGAATAAGCTTGATATTATATATGAAAATAACAGAATTAAGAATATATCATATTATTTAGTTTTATCATTAACAGCATTATTATTATTCGTAATTTATATTTTGCCAATGCTTATACATATATTCTTGTAATAATGAAATATATTATATATTTGCATAATTTATGAAAATATGTTATTATTTCAACGTAAATTAATAAATTCCATTAAAAGGGAGTAGAAACCTGTTATCAGGATTATGTGTCGACATACCCAGTATGAACAATACTCGTACATAAATTAAATTTCGAGACTTTTACCAATTTTGGTAGGAGTCTTATTTTTTTGAAAAAAGTGGAGGTAATTAAATGGTTTATTTATCGTCTCTTGGAATTGAATTTGATGCTGTCTGGCAAGCTATTTTGTTCATTTTAGGTGGACTTGGAATATTCTTATATGGTATCCACATGATGGGCTCAAGCTTAAAGGAATTAGCTGGAGATAAATTAAGAGTAATTATCCAGAAATCTACAAGTACTCCAATAACTGGTATGTTAGTCGGATTTGCGGTAACAATGCTTACTCAATCATCATCTACAACCAGCGCAATCGCAGTAGGATTAGTAGCTGCAGGATTGATGACGTTTACTCAATCAATTGGTGTATTATTAGGAGCTAATATCGGTGGTACAATATTACCATTATTAATGGCATCAATGCCTTCATATATTAAGCCTATAGTTGCTGTTGGATTAGTATTTGTTGGAGCTGTATTAGTTTTCTTTATTAAAAAAGAAAAAATTAGACAGACAGGAGCTGTTATATTAGGCTTTGGTTTAATATTCTTAGGCTTATCATTAATTGATATGAGCTTTGATTTTATTCAAGAACAACATTCAGAATTAATTACACAGCTATTCGTTAAATTAGATAATTATCCAGAATTAGGCGTTTTAGTCGGTGTTTTATTCACATGTGTAGTTCAATCAAGTGCTGCAACTATTGGTATTGTTCAAGGGTTATATGCAGTTAAATTAATGTCTTTAACTGGTTCACTTGCAATAATGCTTGGTGCTAACCTTGGCACTACAATTACAGCTATAATCGCATGTATAGGCTCATCTAAAACAGCTCAAAAGGTAGCGATGGCTAATACATTTATTAAATTATTTGGCGTTGTAATATTTACAATAATATTCAGGTTCGCATTTAATCCATTGATGATTAAATTAAATACATTATTATTTAATGGAGAATATAATCCATTAATTATTTCACTTTCACATATTTTATTTAATATTATAAATTCATTGTTAATTTTATTATTATTAAAGCCATTTACTAAATTATGTAATAAAATTGTTAAAGAAAATGATGAAAAGACAATTGAAGAATTATTATTAGATTACACATTAATTAAAAAATCTCCTCAATTAGCTTTATCATTTGTTAAAAAGGCAATTGATTATATGGCTGATACTGTAACCGAATATGAAAAAATAGCTAAATCATATGCATTTAATAGAGATGATTCTTTAATTGATACTGGTATAGAATATGAAAGAACTATTAATTGTCTTGATAAGAGAATTCATGATTATTTGATTAAATTAACTATTCAAACAATAGATGCTAAATCATCTACATTAATTTCAAAATATCTAGATTTAATTAAAGATTTAGAGCGTGTTGGTGATCATTGTACAAATCTATTTGAATTCTTCCAGGATAGATATGAAAAGGACTTTCATTTATCAGAAGATGGTATTAAGGATTTAAATCAAATGTTTAGCGTTGTTGAACAAATGGTAATTGGTACTAAAGACGCTATAAAAGGATGGGACAGTGATGTCGCAGCTAAAATAATCCCATTAGAGGATGAAACAGATGATTTAGAAGATTTATTTAGAGAGAGACATGTAAAGAGAGTAGAATCTGGTATTTGCTCATTTATTAATACTGAGCATTTCGTTCAAATATTATCTAATCTAGAAAGAATGGGAGACCATTTAAAGAATATATTAGATAGTATTGTTACTGATGAATATTGTAAAAATGATGAATTCCATCATTAAAAGGAGATAAAAATGATTCCTGAGTTTTATAATAGTTGGGATATGTTCCCAAAAATATTAATATTAATTGTATTTATGGTTGTAGGAGTTTTCTTCCTAGTTAAATTCTGTGATTTATTCGTAGGAGCAGCATCTTCAATTGCTAAAAAGCTTCATATAGCACCAATGATAATTGGTCTTACAGTAGTAGCAATGGGTACATCTTGTCCTGAACTTGCCGTATCTGTATCAGACTCAATTGGCTGCTTAATCGAAGGTGGAAATGCCAATGTTGCAATTGGAAATGTAGTTGGTTCTAATACATGTAATATTTTATTAGTTCTAGGTTTTTCTGTATTATTTACTCCAATAATTATTAAAAAATCAACAATGAAAAAGGAAATGCCTTTCTTATTAGGCGTATCACTATTATTAGTAATATTTGGTATTTTCTTTGGTATAGGAACAATTACAGGTAATTATGCAATATTAAGATGGGAAGGTATAATCTTTATTGTTTTAATGGTAGCATATTTAGTATTCCTTGTAATAGATGCTAAAAAGCATCCAACTGAAAATGAATCAGAAGAAATTAAAGATATGAAGCTATGGAAAGCAATCTTATTCGTAGTTATTGGTGCAATAGGTATTGCAGCAGGCGGAGAATTTGTTGTTTTCGGTGCTAAAGGCTTAGCTGTAACAGGAGCTACAGCTATGGGTATCAATCATGATTTAGCTGAATCATTAGTTGGTCTTACAATAGTTGCGGTAGGAACATCATTACCAGAGCTTGTAACTAGTACAGTAGCTGCTAAGAAGGGTCAAAATGATATCGCATTAGGAAATGTAATCGGATCTAATATATTTAATATCCTATTCGTATTAGGTATTGCTGCAACAGTTAATCCTCTTACAACAGGTAATGAAATTGTTGTTGATTTAATTGTAATGATGTCAATTACAATATTATTATTCTGTTTAGCTTTAACTGGAAAGCTAGGTAAAAAAACTGGTATATTATTTATAACTATTTATGTCTTATATTTAACATATTTAATATTAAGAACAGTAGGAGTATTTCCACAATTATAATAATTATTTTAAGAAGAGCTTTCAATGCTCTTCTTTATTTTTCTTCTTTGTGATAAAATCACTATGGTGGTAGTATTATGGCAACAAAAAGACAAAAGAAACAAGCATATAGAGCTGCAAAAAAGGTAGCTAAAAAGAACCCTACCTTATTTATAATATTAGTATTAATTATATTAGTTATTGCTGGTGTATTTGCATTTTTATATTTCACAGGTAAATTAGATGGAATATTAAATAAAAATAATACTTCAAATGGTAGCAATACTTCAAATCAACAAGAAAACATTAACACTGGTGAAAAACAGGAAGATGGAATAGTAGAAAATATAGAATATAAAGATTTTTCTATTCATTTTATGGAACTTGGAAATGAATTTGCAGGCGATTCTGTGTATATTAAAGCTGGAGATGTTGATATTTTAATTGATGCAGGTTCAAGAGGTAATTCATCACCTACATTAACAAAATATATTGATAAATATTGTAAGGATGGAAAATTAGAATATGTTATTGCTACTCATCCTCACCAAGATCACATTGCAGGTTTTGCAGGAAATTCTGACTCTAAAGCAAAAAATTATAAAGGTGATATTGTAGGAAAAACTGGTATTTTTTATTATTATTCAGTTGGGACAATTATCGACTTTACTTATTCGGATAAAAATGGAACATTAAATAAAGAACAAACATCAGCTACTGAAGGTACGTCTACAGTATATGGTAAATATTTAGCTGCAAGAGAATATGCAATATCTAATGGAGCTAATTATTATACGGCTAAAGATTTATGGGATAGTAATAATCATTTATTTAACTTAAATTCAAATATAACTATGGATATTTTGTATAATTATTATTATTTTAATAAGTCATCAGATATTAATAATTATTCAGTATGTACGTTATTTAATTATAATGATAAGAATTATTTATTAACTGGAGATCTTGAAAAAGAAGGCGAAGAAAAACTATCAAATTATTATGATTCTTCAACTAAAGAAAAAACATTACCTCATGTTGAATTATTTAAAGCAGGACATCATGGTTCATATACAGCTTCTAATGAATGCTTATTAGAAAAAGTAGCTCCCAAAATGTGTGTTGCATGTTGTTGCTGTGGATCAACTGAATATACAATAGATAATAATCATATATTCCCAGCACAGGAATTTATTGATAGAATTGCTAAATATACATCTAGGGTTTATGTTACATCTTTATACGATAAAGAAAATGATAAAGGAATATCTATGAATGGTGATGTTATCGTATCATCGAATGGAACTGATGTAGGTTTATTTGCATCAAATAATTTAACAAGACTTAAAGATACATCGTGGTTTAATGCAGATATTTATGTTGTTAATGGTAAAGTTAAGCCATCAAGTAGTGGTGATTTCTACAAAGAAGGAGATCCTAATGTAGTCAAGATAAAACAAAGAACTTGGCCGCAATATGGTATTTCTTAAGGAGGTAGCTATGGAAAAAATATTAGAATTAATAAAAAAATATAATAGAATAATCATATTTGGACATGTTAGACCAGATGGAGATTGTATAGGATCTCAATATGGAATGTATCATATTATTAAAGATTCTTTCCCAGAAAAAGAAGTATATATCTCTGGTGAATTTAGCGAATATGTAGGTTTTATCGGAAAACCTACAATGGTTGATGATTCTTTAATAAAAGGTTCTTTAGCATTATGTGTAGACGCAGCTACAGCTGAAAGAATATCAGATCAAAGATATAAAGACTGTGATTATATACTTAAAATTGATCATCATGTACCAGTTGATGATTTTGGAGATTATAATTATGTAGATGATAAATCTCCAGCTTGTGCTGAAATAATTACAAATTTTTATCTAAAATATAAAGATATTTTAAAATTATCAAAAGCTGCAGCAACTGCCTTATATGTTGGTATTAATACTGATACAGGAAGATTTAAATATGATTCTGTCACATCAAAAACATTTAATTCAGCAGCTATTTTATTAGATCATGGTGTTGATTTATCATACATTGAAAATCATTTATCTGTTGAATCTTTAGATACATTAAAATTAAGAGGATATTGCTTATCTAACTTTAAAATGACAAAAAATGGATTTGCATATATTGAAATGACTAGAGACATTATTAATAAATATGGTGTATCAGATGAGGATGCAGCAAGTCAGGTAACATCAATTTCATCAATTGATTGCTGTCCTGTATGGGCAGTGTTTATTGAATATCCTACTGAAATAAGAATTAGATTAAGAAGCAGAGGACCAGTTATTAATACCTTAGCTGAAAAATATAGTGGTGGTGGACACCCTAAGGCAGCAGGTGGAAGATTAGAAAATTGGAATCAATTAAATCAATTTTTAGAAGATGTAGATAAATTAGTTAAGGAATATAAGGAAAATATTTAAAAATAGCTCTATTTGGGACTATATAAGACCAAATAGAGCATTATTTTTATAATAAAAACCAATATTTTGAAAAAATATACTTGAAATATTTTTAATATTCTTGTATACTATTCAAGTGCTGAGACATAGGAATATAGCCAAGCGGTAAGGCAAGGGACTTTGACTCCCTCACGCGCTGGTTCGAATCCAGCTATTCCTGCCAGTCGAAATACTAGGATTGATTATGATATCAATCCTTTTTTCATTTTTATATGTTGAGAGACAAAATCCGTTAGCAATAAAGTTACATAAAGAGTAGCGGAAGATAGACTTAGCAATAGGTCTTTTTCTATTTATTGACAAAGTTATATATGTACGTTATAATGTACACAGAGGTGATAATGATGCAAAATACTAATATTACAACTGCAAGAGCAGAATTATTTAAATTAGCATCCTCTTGTATTAAATATAATAATGTTATCAATATAAATACTAAAGAAGGTAATGTTATTATGTTAAGTGAGGAAGATTATAATTCTTTAATTGAATCATTATATTTAGCTGGTATCCCTGGTATGTATGAAAGCATTGTCGAAGGAGCAAATACACCTGTCGAAGAGTGTGTGAAAGTAGAATGGAAATAGTATTTACTAAGCAAGCAGCAAAGGATTTTGAAAAGATTAAATCAAATCCAATGCTATTAAAAAAAGTAAGATCACTTTTAGAATTAATTGAAGAAAATCCATTTACTAATCCACCTTCTTATGAAAAATTAGTTGGTATTGATAACACGTATTCAAGAAGAATAAATATTCAGCATAGATTAGTTTATCAGGTTTTAGCTGATATAAATACTGTAAAAATAATTAGGATGTGGACTCATTATGAATAATAATATATTAAAAGAAGAATTAGAATTTCATAAATTAGTTGGGAGCCATGACAATGAAAAATGATTCATTATCGACCAAAATAAAAGTTTTAATAGTGTCAATTATTCTAGTTGCAGGAGTCATAATTGTATATTCTATTGATAAAGAACAAAGATGGGGGAAAGAAAAGATAATATCATGTGTTCTTTTATCTTTTTATGCATTCTTTTTTTCACCAATGATTACCTCCAAGATTATTGTAAGTCTACTTTGGAGGTATTTTCTTTTATATAATATCTTTTAAGATTCTTTCTTTTGTATCTTCTAATTTCATCATTAACAATCTTTTCTTTCCAATATTATTGAACGAATTATCTATTATATATCCAATATCATCAATGAATAAATATCTACCGTGAATATCTTCGTTAGTAATTATCTTAATATTAGTAGGTATACTTTCTTTATTTAAGTATGATGAAGTAGAAGTAATAATAGTTATATTTGTTTTAATGTCTTTAAGCATAGACAATAGAAATTTATCTGCATAATAATCTACAATTATTATTTCATATTTAGCTAAGAAGAATAATTTTCTTATAAATGTATATGCATCTAATATTTCTCCTTGATAAAAGATTTTAGAGTTTTCTAAGTTTACTTTATCTTCAATCACTTTAATTTTAGATTCTATGTGCTTAATGTCATTTTGAAGTGAAATAATATTGGATGCACAAGATAAGCATCTTTCCTCATTAATAACATGACCATTTAATAAATACTGTTTTAGTATGGAATTAGCCCATTGTCTAAATAATACACCGCGTTTAGATTTTACACGATAGCCAACTGATATTATCACATCTAAAGAATAGAATGTTACCCTTTGGTCAACTCCAGCAATACGCATTTTTTGCGTGTTACTATTAATATCAACTTCATTTTCTTCAAAAACATTATTGATATGTTTTCTAATTGTTTTGGGATCTCTTTCAAATAATAATGCTATTTCGTTGGCTGTTAACCATACAGTATCTTCATTAGGTGATACATTTACATCTAGTGAGAATTCTCCATCTTCAAATTTTATCAATTCATATTTCTTTTCATCATTTATCATACTAAATACATCCTATTTTTCTCAAAAGAAAAGGTCTTACTGTATTTCTACAATAAGACCTTAAAATTGATATTAAGTTGTAAAAAATATAATTTATATTTCATAATTATTTCCAACTTTCCTATGTTTTAATTGTATCATATTATTCAATTATTTTCTATCTTTGTTATTAAGTAATTGCAAAAGCATATAATCCTAAATGGGATAGTCAATTAGTTTAATTTAGTAGCTTACAAATTATATTATTTACAGCATAATTAGTGATGCGAGGTAACAAAAATTCTGCTAGCCGACTGCGTCATTTATGTGCTACCCTGCTATGGCGTCAGACAATTGATTATGATATCAATCCTTTTTTCAATTTTATATGTCGAGAGACAAAATCCGTTAGCAATAAAGTTACATAAAAAGTAGCGGAAGATAGAGACCTAGCAATAGGTCATTTTTCTTCACATTGAATATTTCACGATATCGTGGTATAATAAATGTTGAGGAAATAGAATATGCCAACAATGGCATTATTCTATGGTATTATTATCCAAATGTATTTCTTGAGTTCTGAACATAATCCTCCACATATTCATGCAATATATAATGATCATAGGGCAACGTATTCATTAATAGATATGACGAAAATCAATGAAGATCTTCCTGTTAAGGCAGAAAAGTTAGTTTTAGAGTGGATGAAGCTTTATATCGATGAGTTGCGTGAAATGTGGGATAGTCAGTCATTTAAGAGAATTGAACCATTAGAATAGGAGGTGGATGCAGTGAAATATATTTTTCATCCGGTAAGGACAGTTACAGCTTTAGATAATTATATGTTATTTGTTGAATTTTGTGAAGGTTTATCAAAAATATATGATATTAAACCATTATTTGAACGAATACCTATTTTCAACGAATTAAAAGAAAATAATCTATTTTATCAAGTACATGTAGATGTAGGTGGTTATGGTATTATCTGGAACGATAAAATAGATTTAGCTGCAGAAGAGCTTTATTATAATGGTAGTATTGTACCATCTAGATTTGATGGTATTATGGCGCTTGGTGACGCTGCTGAAATTTGGAATATAGATGATTCTACATTACGTCACGCTATAAAAAATGGAAAATTTAAGTGCGGAAGAGACATTACTAAATTTGGAAAGCAATGGGTAATAACCATAGAAGCAATGGTTCGCGAATATGGCGAGCCAAAGCAATAATTGCTATTTGATAAAAATATATAAAAACCAATAGAAAGCGAGAGTTAATTTCATGTATTTGAGAAAAATGAAAATAGAAGATTATGATAACGTATATTTACTATGGATGTCTTGTGTAGGAATGGGATTAAATAATCTTGATGACTCTAAAGAGGGAATAGAAAAGTTTCTAAATAGAAATCCAGATACTTGCTATATCGCAGTAGAAAAAGATGAAATTATTGGTGTAATCATGGTTGGTAATGATGGTAGAAGAGGATACATCTATCACACGGCAGTTCATCCTAATTATCGTAAGCAAGGAATTGGGAAAGCACTAGTAGAAATAGCTTTAGATTCATTATTAAAATTAGGAATAAATAAGGTAGCCTTAGTTGTATTTGAAAGAAATAATGCAGGGAATGAGTTCTGGGAAAAAATGGGATTTACATCTCGTAATGATCTTATTTACAGAAATAAAGCATTAGTTAAAATTGAGAGAATAGACACTTAAATCACTAATTATTAATGAAGATATTGCCGAGATTATATCTAGTATCGTATAATGAAAATATTAAAGATATAGAAAATAAAGGTGATTTTAATGATTAATATTTTAAAAGAAAGATTTAATAATAATATGAAACGTCATATAAATATTGTTTGGGATGATGTTGAAAAGAAAATAGAATCTAAAGAAGAAATATTAAATATATTACAAAAAATGGAAGATACAGGTGGAGAACCTGATGTTATTGGTTTAACAGAAGATGGTAGAATTATTATTTGTGATTGCTCAAAAGAAACACCTATTAAAAGAAGAAGCTTATGTTATGATGAAAAAGCTTTAAAATCTAGGACAAAAAATCCACCTCTTGGTGATGCAATTAGTTTAGCTAAGGAAATAGGTATTAATATTTTAAATGAAGAATTATATTTCAAATTACAAAGTTTAGATGAATTTGATCTTAAAACTTCAAGTTGGATAGAAACACCTAATTATATAAGAGAAAAAGGTGGAGCGTTATTTTGCGAAAAAAGATATGGTAAAATATTTGTTTTTCATAATAGCGCTGATTCTTATTATTCTGTAAGAGGATTTAGAGGATATTTATTGGTTTAAAAATCATCATATGATTGTTTCGAGGTAATTTAAATGAAAAAAATATTTAGTTTTATTTTAATGTTTATATTTGTTTTAACTATAAGCTCTTGTGGAAAAAATGAAGAGATCAAAATTTTATATACTAATGATATTCATGGTTATATTGCAAATCAAAAGGAGGATGAAAATAAAAATATAATTCCACTTTTAAGATTAAATAATTTAGCTGCATATAAAAAAAAGTTAATTGATGAGAATAAAAATGTATTATTATTCGACGCAGGAGATGAAATTCAGGGGTCAGTTTATGGTTCTCTCGATAAAGGTGTTAAGATGATTAATATTTTGAATAAAGTTGGTTA